>Ga0209075_1000234_pt1 | contig 52447 bp, 39 predicted proteins | sample Stecom2011_FD_187523 | JGI IMG/M metagenome (GOLD analysis project Ga0209075, IMG submission 187523) | Agricultural soil microbial communities from Utah to study Nitrogen management - Steer compost 2011 (SPAdes) (version 2) | ecosystem: Environmental > Terrestrial > Soil > Agricultural land...
AGAAAAGAGCAGTCAGGTAATAATGAATATAGTTCATCGAGAATAGTTACAAGAGATAAGTTTAGTTTTAAATACGGAAGAGTAGTTGCTAGTGCAAGACTACCTGAAGGTAGAGGAACATGGCCGGCAATATGGATGATGCCACAAGAAAGTAAGTATGGTAATTGGCCAGATAGTGGAGAAATTGATATAATGGAATATGTAGGTTACCAAAGTGACCGTGTCCATGCAAGTATTCATACTAAAGCATATAACCACAAAATTGGGACTCAGAAAACTGGAAGTTTAAAAGTAGATAATTTAACGACCGAGTTTCATAAGTTCGAACTTATTTGGGAACCAGGTTCAATAAGTATTTTTGTTAATGATAATTTAATCAGAGCATTTAGATATAATTCAATTTTTGATCAAGCTCATGAATCAAAAGATGCATTCCCGTTCGACCAAGAATTTTACTTAATCATGAACTTAGCTATTGGTGGTGATTGGGGTGGACAACAAGGTGTAGATGACTCAATTTTTCCAACTACATTTGAAATTGATTATATTAGAGTTTATCAAAAAGATTATAAGTATTTAGATAAAGAAAAACCAGAAACACCATATGATTTACAAGCTTCACGACAATTAGATAACTCAATTATATGGAAAACTCCCTATGATGATGTTGGAATTCATCATTATAATGTGTTTATAGATGGAGAGTTTTATCAAGAAGCAAACCTACCACAAATAACATTAAAAAACTTAGAAAAAGGTAGAAGTTATGATATTACAGTTGAGGCAATTGATTTTACTGGAAAAGTATCAAGAATGAGTGATGTGTTTAAGTATACATTTAAATAATACAAAATATGAAAAGACAGGTGAGTAAATGTTAAAAAATATGCCGCTTGAAGGATTAAGAGATTTTGGAAAAAGAGTATCCCATGAAGGAATGGTTCTTCTTAAAAATGATAATAATGTTTTGCCTTTGATTAATGAAAAAGTTGCAATATTTGGCAGAATTCAAACGAGTTATTATAAAAGTGGTACGGGCTCAGGTGGATTAGTTAATGTAACTGATGTCCCAAGTTTTATTGAAGCAGCTCATGAAAATCCCCGCATAGATATTAATAAAGAGGTTGAATTATTATATAAAAATTGGGTTTCAGAAAATCCCTTTAATGCAGGTAATGGGATGTGGGCTAGTGAACCTTGGTCACAAGAAGAAATGCCAATTTCTTTAGAACAAATTAGCAAACTTAAAAGAAATAATGAAACAGCGATCATGATCATTGGTAGAACTGCTGGTGAAGATCGTGATAATTATTATGGCAAAGGAAGCTATTTATTAACTGAAATAGAATATGACGTTATAAAAAACTTAAAACAAGTCTACGAAAAAGTAGTCGTAGTTTTAAATGTTGGAAATGTAATTGATTTAAATTTTGTTGAAGAACTATCCATTGACAGTTTGCTGATTGCTTGGCATGGTGGTCAAGATGGCGCAAGAGCAACAATGGACATTTTATCAGGCTATATTAATCCTAGTGGAAAACTGCCAGCAACAATTGTTAAAGACTTAGATAAATATCCAGCTTCAAAAACGTTTGGCGATAAAGAACGTGTAGAATATATTGAAGACATTTATGTAGGATATCGTTATTTTGAAACTTTTAATAAAGAAGATGTAATTTATCCATTCGGATACGGGTTATCATATACACAATTTCAAATGAAACTTCTTTCTGCTTTTAAAAATAACGATGAAATTAGTCTTAAAATAGAAGTGGAAAATACTGGTAAGATTAGTGGAAAAGAAGTTGTACAAATTTATTATGAAGCCCCACAAGGTTTATTAGGAAAACCAAAAAGAGCGCTAATCGCTTTTGCTAAAACAAACCTTTTAGAACCGAATGAAAAAGAGTTAATTGAAATAAGTTTTGAAATTAATAATATGAAAAGCTATGATGATAAAGGATTGATAAATCAGTTTTCATATGTGTTAGAAAAAGGAGCTTATCATATTTATTTTGGAACTTCAGTTAGAGACTTAGAATTAGGTTATACTTACAACTTAGAAGATAATGTTATTGTAGAAGAGCTAAGTGAAGCTTTAGCACCATATGAATCTTTTGAAAGAATTGTTGCCAAAGAAAAAGCGGGAAAAATATTAGAAGAGTATGAAAAAACTCCCCAAAGAACAATTAATTTAACAAAAAGAATTGAAGATAACTTACAAAAAGAAATTCCTTTTAATAACAAGGAATTAACATTAATCGATGTTGTTAATAAAAAAACAACAATTGATGAATTTGTTGGCTCATTATCAAAACAAGATTTAAAAACAATTGTTATTGGTGAGGGAATGAGTAGTCCTAAAGTAACTCCAGGTACCGCAAGTGCATTTGCAGGAGTTACTAATAATTTAGTAAATAAAAAAATTCCTATTATTTGTGCTGCTGATGGACCATCAGGAATTAGAATGGATAGTGGTTTAATAGCTACAAGCCTTCCAAATGGAGCATTAATTGCATCAACATTTAATTCAAATTTAGTAACCAAACTTTATGAGTTTGAGGGATTAGAGATGAAAAATTATAATATTGATGTTTTATTAGGTCCAGGTATGAATATAATAAGACACCCTTTAAATGGTAGAAACTTTGAGTATTTCAGTGAAGATCCATTATTAACTGGAATAATGGCAAGTGCAGTTGTTAAAGGGTTACACAACTCCGGAGTTTTTGGAGCAATGAAACATTTAGCAGCAAACAACCAAGAAACAGCAAGAACCAAAGCAAATAGTGTTGTTTCAGAAAGAGCTTTAAGAGAAATTTATTTAAAGCCTTTTGAAATTGCTGTTAAGTCAAGTGATGCTAAAGTAATTATGACATCTTACAATCCAATTAACGGTATCTGGGCTGCAAGTAATTATGATTTAAATACAAAAATATTAAGAGATGAATGGAATTTTGATGGTATTTTAATTACTGATTGGTGGGCTGCAATGAACAATGATAATGATAAAGAGTCAAAAGAAAATTTAGCAGCAATGGTAAAATCTCAAAATGATATTTATATGGTTACCCCTAATGCTTTAGAATATAAAAATAACATTGATGAAAAGTTAAATGAAGGATATTTAAAAATATCAGAATTACAAAGAAGCGCTAAAAATATTATAAACTTTGCTTTAAAAACAGAAACATTTAAAAACAGTAATAATTTAAACTATGAAAATGATTTTAAATATAAAGAATGGTTTAAGACAAGTGGAAGCATAATAAATATTGAAGCTGATAAAATTAAAACTACTTTCGAAAAGAACTTTGATGAATCATTAATTGATAAATATGATTATATTGAGAAAAAGGAAAATATTACTTATGCAGTTAAAGATAATATAATTGAAGTTTATGGTATTAAACCAAAAATTGAAGTAAATGAATTTGATGAGATTTTTAGAAAAATACCTAAAGATTATCCTAAACATATTTTTCCAAGTCAAAATTGGGATAGAGTAGATTTTAATTTAGATAGTGCTATAATTACAAAGGGAACAAGTTTCAAAGAAACTACAAAAGATGCAATCTATACTTTCCCAGTACAAATAAACCACTTTGGTAAATATATTATTGAATTAGAAATTAGTAGCAATTTACCTGAAACAACGCAAATGCCGTTTTCAATTTATGCTAATAATAAAAACAAACAAACATTAACAACTAATGGTACTGGAGGCAATAAAATTAAAATTAGTGCGCAAATTGTAATTGATACTAATACATTGTATTTATCATTTAAAATTCATAAAACAGGAATTGCAATCCATAATATATCAGTTATAAAACATGGATAACATATAAATAAAGGAACCTAAAACTTTTAGGCTCCTTTATTTATATTATAAAATTTTCAAAAACAACATTGTCTAAAAATTTTAATGAATAATAGTATTCATCAAAGCTCTTTGCTGTATATCCGAATAAAAGTATACCTTTTTCTTTAGCCTTATTAATATATTTGTTAGGAATGTTTTCGATATTATATGAAATAAAATCAGGTTTTGTAAATCTATTAAAAAACATCGATTTATAGAAATATTTAATAAATTTAGGAATTTTCTTATTATCAAAAAATGAACTAATTTGTCCTCTAATATAGTTTTTACGATATTTTTTAATTAAATATACAATTATAGGTGAAAAACTAAACACAGCAAAATCACCTTTATAATTATCTAATATTTCAAATAAGTTTTTAAGATTTTTTCTTGTCTTTTTTATATGTTTAATTTCAATTAATAAAGGGACTTTATTATTAACTAAATCTAAAACATCGCTTAATAAAGGTATTTTTTCATTATTATTTATTAGTTTATAATTATTTAATTCATCAAACAAAAGATCTTTTATTTTAACATTACTACCAGTCATTCTTAATAAATTATCATCGTGAAAAACAATCCAATTACCATCCTTAGTAACTCTTATATCAAGTTCAATTGCATAATTTTTCTCAATGGCAAGTTTAAATGATTCAAGTGAATTTTCAGAAACTTTCTCACTATGAAGTCCACGATGTGTATATTTATATTTTTTTAAAAAGTCTAAGTTTTTAGTCATAAAATCACTCCAAAAAATATTAATTTTAAAATGCTTTGAAATTAAAACTACTATATAGTTGACAAAACCAATTAAATAGCATAGAATAATATGTAGTTATATAAAAGGAGGGAGAAAAATGGTTTTAGATAGAATTAAGGAACTCATTGAAGAAGAGATGAATATTCCTGCTGATACCATTACTGTAGATTCTAAAATTGCGGAAGATCTAGGAGCAGATTCAATTGACGCAATCGAACTTATTATGGGAATTGAAGAAGAGTTTGATATCGAAATAAGTGACGAAGAAGCTATGGCTATTAAGTCAATTGGCGATTTAGTAAATGTAATTAATAAATTAAGACAATAATTATTTAATATGTAAATCAATAATAAATTATAGAGCCATATTCCAAAATTAATGGATTGTGGCTTTTAATTTGTTTATAACAATATTGTATCATAACTTTATGTGTTATAATATTATATAGTAATATATACGGGGTGTAAAATATGAATTATGACTTTAAGAAAATTGAACAAAAATGGCAAAAATATTGGTATGACAATAAATTGTTTAAAACCGATAATGATCCTAAAAAACCAAAAAAATATATATTAGATATGTTTCCTTATCCAAGTGCGGCTGGTCTACATGTTGGCCATATAAGTGGATATACAGCAACTGATATTTTAAGTAGGTATTACCGTATGAAAGGTTATAACGTCCTTCATCCATTTGGGTGGGATGCTTTTGGTCTTCCAGCTGAACAGTTTGCTTTAAAAACAGGAAATGACCCAGAAGAATTTACAAAAGAAAATATTAAAAATTTTAAACGCCAAATTATTGAATCAGGAAAAGGAATTGATTGGGATCGTGAACTTTCAACAGCTGATCCAAAGTTTTTTAAGTGGACCCAGTGGATATTTAAAAAGTTACATGAACATGGTTTAGCAGAAATTAAAGAAGTTGAAGTTAATTGGTGTGAAGAATTAGGAACAGTGCTTGCTAATGATGAGATTATAAATGTTGATAATCAAATGGTTAGTGAACGTGGGCACTATCCAGTAGTTAAAAAAGCAATGCGTCAATGGGTTTTAAAAATTACTAAATATGCTGACCGTTTATTAGAAGACTTAGACTTATTAGATTGGCCTAAAAATATTATTGAAATTCAAAAAAATTGGATAGGCAAAAGTACTGGTGCCATTATTAATTTTGATGTTGCTAATACAAATTATAATTTCGATGTATTTACAACAAGACCAGATACAATTTATGGCGCTACGTATTGTGTGCTTGCACCAGAACATGAGCTTGCATTAGAAATTACACTAGAAGAAGAAAAAGCAAGTGTTTTAAAATATATTGAACAAACAAAACACAAATCAGACCTAGATCGTCAAACTAATAAAGTTAAAACTGGTGTTTTTACCGGTTCTTATGCAATTAATCCATTAAATAATAAAAAAATTCCAATTTGGATAGCAGACTATGTTTTGCCACAATATGGTACAGGTGCTGTTATGGCTGTTCCAGCCCATGATGAGCGTGATTTTGAGTTTGCTCAAAAATTTGGTTTAGATATAATCGAAGTGATTCAAAATATGAATGAAGATGTTTATACAGGTGATGGTATCCACTATAACAGCGGTATTATTGATGGATTAAACAATGAAGAAGCAAGTAATAAAATAATTAAATATTTAGAACAAAATAATAAAGGTTATCATCATGAAACTTATCGTTTAAGAGATTGGGTTTTTTCAAGACAAAGATATTGGGGTGAACCATTCCCAGTTGTTTTTGATAAAGATGATAATATATATTTATTAAAAGATGAAGATCTCCCTTTAACACTCCCAAAAATGAAAAATATTAAACCAAGTGGAACTGGTGAATCACCACTTGCAAATGCTCATTCATGGTTAAACATTAATTATGAAGGTAAAAATGTTAGAAGAGATACTAATACAATGCCACAACTAGCAGGTAGCTCATGGTATTATATTGGTTATATTTTAAAAGACCATCTTGATATGATTCCTCTTAACTCGGATTTAGCAAAAGAAGAGTTAAAAAAATGGTTACCAGTTGATATTTATTTAGGTGGTACCGAACATGCAGTTGGTCATTTACTATATGCAAGATTTTGGCATAAATTTTTATATGACATTGGTATTGTTGAGACAAAAGAACCATTTGTTAAACTAATTAATCAAGGAATGGTTTTAGGCGATGACAATGCTAAAATGAGTAAATCTTTAGGTAATGTGATTAATCCTGATGATATTATTAATGAATATGGTGCTGATACATTAAGAGTTTATGAAATGTTTATGGGGCCATTAGAGGCGGAAAAATCTTGGTCAACTGAAGGGGTTGCAGGTATTAAGCGCTTCTTAGATCGTGTATTTAGAATGTTTAACTTTGAAATTGTTGATGAAGTTAAAGAACTAAATAGTATTTATCATGAAACAATTAAAAAAGTAACTGAAGATATCGAATCTCTTTCATTTAATACAGCTATTAGTCAACTAATGATTTTTGTTAATGATGTTTACAAAATAAAAAAAATAAGTTTTGAACAAGCACGTGGCTTTTTAAAATTACTAAATCCATTTGCTCCACATATGACAGAAGAATTAAATAAAGAAGTATTAAAAGTTAGAGAAGATTTAATTTATTCAAACTGGCCAACATATGACGAAAAATACTTAGTTAAGGAAGAAATTGAAATTGCTGTTCAAGTAAACGGTAAATTAAGAGCAAGATTAAATGTTGCACCTAATACAAGTAAAGAAACACTAAAAGATTTAGCTTTAAAAGAAGATAACGTTATAAAACATATTGAAGGACTAACAATTAGAAAAGTAATTGTTATACCAAATAAAATTGTTAATATCGTAGCAAATTAAAATTTAGCACAATTTATATTGTGCTTTTTTAATATATTGAAACATGTGAAACTTTAATTTATCTTAACAAATTAAGGCTACAATTATATTATTATGTTATAATAATTAGCAAGGAGTTGTTATAATGTTTAATCGAATTAGAAAAAGTATTAGTCATCCTAAATACGCCTTCTTATTTTTAAAAGATAAGTTTACAAGAATATTTTTATATATCTTAATATTGGCAACTGTTATGTCACTACCAATCTTTTTTGTTAGTGCAGTAAACCCAACAATGTTATTTCCATCAAGACAAGAGATTGGGTTACAAATTAATCCAATGTTAAATAATAATATAAGAATTGAAAATGATAAACTAATTGATGAAAATAATAATAATCATTTTATAACAATTGGTTCATATAATGTTTTAATGAATCTTGAAACATATCCAAATGCAGGAATATATTTAGTCTTTGAAGAGGAACATTTAGTAACTAAAATAAGTGGCGGCTCATCATATGTTTTAGAAAGCAACCGAATAAGTTACAAGGAATTAGGTTATAACAATTTAGAATTTGATATTAGCAATAAAAACTTTGTAATTAATTTAATTTTGGATGGATTTACAAGTGATAAATTAGTTATTACTTCAATTGCTATTTCATCACTTCTTATTAATTACTTTGATCTTTTAATATTAATTCTTTTACTAGCATTCATTAGTAGTCTTTTTAAAGTTTTACCATTAAAATTTAGTGATCACTTTAAAATTAATACATATATTGTAACTATATATGCGTTTGTAATGTTAATCTTAAATCTATTTGGATTATTATATTTAGATTTTATTGCAATTGTTATTGCATATATTTATCAAAACATTGCATATCGATCAATTCGAATTATTAGAAAAGTTGAGGTTAAGAAAAAAGATGAATAAATATGAACTGTTCTTAAAACAAAAAAACTATAATAATGAAATTTTAAAAACTTCCAAATTAAGAAAAGTTGTTGTTGATGAAGAAAAAAACATTTGGTATTTTACAATTGAGCTAGATGATTTTGTTGATGCAGATCTTCTTTTTACTTTTACTAAAACAATAAAAGATTATTTTAAACACCCTAACATTAATTTTATTGATGTTAGGTTTATTCATTTAAACGATAAAAATTTTGAAAAATATGCTCTTAATTACTTTGAAAGAAGTCTAAGATATATAGGTGAAATTAAGCCTTCATTTTTAGCGTTAGAAAATTTTGAAGTCACTTTTGAAAATAACCAATATTTAATTCATATTGATAAAAGTAGTTTATGGATTGAAGAATATATACCAGAAATGGCTTTAGTTTTTGACGATATTAATATAAAGCCAACAATTAAAGTTTTAATTGATGAAGAGTTAGAAACATTAAATGAAAAGATTGATGAGAGAGTAAAAACTAGAACAGATCGCTTAAAAGAAATTAGACAACCTAAAAAGGAAGTTGTAGCTGAGCGGACATTTAGAAAAAGAAGTAGTGCCGAAGTTGTTCCAATATCAAAAATACCACTTGATCAATTAGGTTTAGATAAATATTTAAATGAAAATGGGACTAACTTTTTTATTGTTGAAGGTGAAATATTTGAAATTAATATTCGAGCAATTAAAAACTTTCATTTATTAGAAATGATTATTGCTGATGAGTTAGATGCAATTACAATTAAAAGCTTTATTTATCAACCAAGAGATTTAGAGTTTGCTGAAAAATTAAAACCTGGACAATTTATTCAAGCCGAAGGTGAGGCTAAATTTGATACCTTTAGTCAAGATGTTACAATTATTACTAATAAGTATTCACTAATTGAAGGGGCTAAACAAGAAACTAGAAAAGACCGTGCTAAAGAAAAAAGAGTAGAACTTCATGTTCATACTAAAATGAGTGACTTAGATGGAATTGCTGATGCTAAAGATTATATTGAAAGAGCAATCCATTATGGTCATAAAGCAATTGCTTTTACTGATCATAATGGTGTTTATGCTTTCCCTGATATTTATAATGCAACTAAAGGTAAAGATATAAAGCCAATTTATGGGGTTGAGTTAGATGTTGTTAACTCAGATGAATTTATTGTTCTTTCTGGATATAACGAGGAAGCTAGCCTTTCAGAATTAACTTATGTAGTTTTTGATATTGAATCAACAGGACTTTCTGCAACAAATGATTCAATTATTGAAATTGGTGCAGTTAAAATTAAAAAAGGTGAAATAATTGATCGTTTCCAATCCTTTATTAACCCTGAAGTACCTTTATCAGAATTTATTAAAAACTTTACAGGAATAACTGATGAAGATTTAATGGATGCTAAAAAGATTGATGAAGTATTACCTGAGTTTATTAATTTTATTGAAGATGCAATATTAGTAGCTCATAATGCATCATTTGATATTAACTTTATTAAAGAAAAAGCTGAAAATTATGGCTATCAAGTAAATAATGATTATATCGATACGCTTAATTTAGCTAGATATTTTTACTATGATAAAATTAAACGTTTTAATTTAAAAGCTTTATCTAAACATTTTAAAGTAGAATTAGAAAATCATCACCGTGCTGATGAAGATGCTGAAGCAACCAGTCAAATTTGGTTAAAGATGATTTATGATTTAAAAGAATTAAATATTAAAACTAATAAAGAATTATTAGAAAGTATTAAAAGTGAAGAATCATACAAACATATGTTCCCATATCATGTTACTGTTTTAGCTAAAAACCAAGATGGTTATAAAGATTTATTTAAAATAGTAAGTAAGGCTTTAACTGATAATTATTATGATGGTCCAAGAACATTAAAATCAACATTAGATAATAACCGTAAAAACATTTTAATTGGTAGTGCTTGTGATAAGGGGGAAGTTTTTGATACAGCTCTTAATGGTAGATATGAAAAGTTAGTTGAAGTTATTAAATATTATGATTATATTGAAGTTCAACCACCAAGTAGTTACCAGCATTTAATTGATAAGATGGAAAATGGTTATGAAATAATAACAGGTGTTATTACTAAAATAATTAAAACAGCCAAATCATTAGATAAAATTGTTGTTGCTACAGGTAATGCTCATTATTTAGATGAAACTGATGATTTTTATAGAAAAATTTATGTTAGAGCACCTATTACCGGAGGGGGATTACATCCACTCTTTGGAGTTGAGGATTTACCTAAACAATACTACCGAACAACTAATGAAATGTTAGAAGAGTTTGATTTTTTAGAGGAAAACTTAGCTAAAGAAATAGTTGTTACTAATACAAATTTAATTAATAACCAAATTTCACATGTTAAAGCATTTCCAGATGAATTATATTCACTTCCTGATGATGCATTTGTTCATATTGGAGTAAAGAGTATTAAAGTAGAAACAGAAAAGTTAGTATACGAAGAAGCTCGAAAGTTATATGGAAAAAATCTCCATCCAATTGTAAAAGAAAGAATTGAAAAAGAATTAGATAGTATTATTGGTAATAAGTTTGCACCTATTTATTATATTTCGCACCTATTAGTTAAAAAATCATTAGAAGATGGATATTTAGTAGGTTCTAGAGGTTCAGTTGGTTCAAGTTTTATTGCAACATTAATGAATATTACAGAAGTAAACCCATTAAAACCGCACTATCGTTGTAAAAATGGTGATTTTACCGTCTTTAATCTAACAAATGATGAAATATATAAATATGGAATATCAGAAGAAGAAAAGGAATTTCAAAAGTATTTTGAAGGTGTACAATCTGGATTTGACTTACCTGATCAAAACTGTCCAAATTGTAATAGTCCACTCATAAAAGATGGTCATGATATTCCGTTTGAAACTTTCTTAGGATTTAAAGGAGATAAAGTTCCAGATATTGACCTAAACTTCTCAGGTGACTATCAAGCAACAGCACATAGTTATATTAGAGAATTATTAGGAGAAGATTATTCATTTAGAGCTGGGACTATTTCAACTGTTGCAGATCGAACGGCTTATGGTTATGTAATGAACTTTTTAGATGAAAATCAAATTAGAGTTAGAAAAGCTCAAGTTAATAGAATTGTAAATAAAATTAAAGGTGTAAAAAGATCAACGGGACAACATCCGGGAGGAATTGTTGTTGTGCCAAGAGATAAAACAATTTATGATATTACACCAATCCAATACCCAGCTAATGATACATCAAGCAGTTGGTATACAACTCATTTTGATTATCATGCTTTTGAAGATAACTTATTAAAGTTAGACGTTTTAGGTCATGATGATCCAACAATGATTAAATTTTTAATGGATGAAGTTAAGAAAAATCCTGATGATTTTCCATTTGAAAAAGCAACCGATATTCCGCTTGCTGATAAAAATGTATTAAAAATGTTTTCAGAGACTAATATTATTGGTGTTAAAGAAGATGATATTTTAAGTGAAGTAGCTTCATATGGTATTCCAGAATTTGGAACACCATTTACAAGAGAGATGTTAAATGAGACAAAACCAGACAGTTTTGCTGGACTTGTTAAAATATCAGGTCTTTCTCATGGGACTGACGTTTGGTTAAAAAATGCTAGAGATTTAATTAATGGGGGTACTGAATTTAAAAAAATTGATTTTAACGATATTATTGCTTGTCGTGATGATATTATGGTACAATTAACGGAAATGGGATTAGAACCATTAAAAGCCTTTGATATTATGGAATTTGTAAGAAAAGGTCGTCCAAGTAAAGATTTAAAAACATGGGGTAGTTATGTCACTGAAATGGAAAAACATAATGTTCCAAAGTGGTATATCTGGTCTGCAAGTCAAATTAAATATATGTTCCCAAAAGCTCACGCTACAGCTTATGTTATTATGGCTTTAAGAATAGCATGGTTTAAACTTTATTCACCATTACTATTTTATAGTGCATTTTTCTCAACAAGAGCCGTTCAATTTGATTATGAGTCAATGGTTATTGGTAATAATGCTATTAAAAATAAATTGCGTCAACTTGAAGAAATACCAATTTATCAACGAAAAGTAAAAGATAATGACTTAATTGTTACTTTAGGGGTAGCATTAGAAATGGTTAAACGAGGTTTTAAGTTTTTGCCAGTTTCAATCGAAAAGTCAGAAGCTAAAAAATTTGTTATTGAAGATGATGGACTAAGAATGCCTTTTGTATCAGTTGATGGTCTTGGTGAACAAGTAGCATTAGGAATTGTTGAAGCTCGTAATGAACGTGAATTTAGTTCGGTTGAAGATGTTTTAGAACGAACAAGAATTAACAAAACTGTTAATATATTGTTAGAAGAATATGGAGCTTATGGGAAATTAAAAGAAAAAGATGAAAAAATAATGCAGGGATTGTTTGCAAATTTGTAAAACAATGTTAAAAATATAGAAACGATTGAAGATAAAATAGACTTAGTCTATAATGTATAATACATGAAGGGAAGTGTTTTAATGAACAAAGTTAGAAACCCAATTTTAAATCGAATAAATAATGAAGAAACTATCGATCGTAGTTATACTGCAACGTATGCTGGTATATCTATTAAAACAGGAATTTTACTTTTAGTAACAATTCTAAGTGGAATTGGTGCATGGTGGTTATTGTATAATAATCTACAAGCAGCAGTAACAATTTTAGCTGTTACAGGTATTACAGCATTTATTTCAGTTATGATTGCAAGCTTTATTCCAAGAGTAGCTGCACCATTTTCAATACTATATTCTGCAGCACAAGGATTTTCATTAGGATTAATAACCGTAATTGCTGAAATATACTACCAAGGTATTGGTCTAACAGCAGTAATAATTACAGTTATAATCTTTGGTGTTATGTTGGCTCTTTATTCATCTAGAACTATTAGAGCGACCAGTAGATTTAGAAAAGTAATGTTTACAGCATTAATCTCAATTTTAATCTTTTCGATTATCTCAATGTTTATTCCCCAAATTAATTTATTATTTACTAATAATTTTGGGTTAGGTGTAATATTATCATTAGCATTAATTTTATTTGGTGCATTTATGTTAGTATTAAACTTTGATCAAGCAGAAATGATTGTTCAAAATCAAGCACCTAAAAATTTTGAGTGGTCAGTATCATTAGGTTTAATGATTACAATAATTTGGATTTATGTTGAAGTATTAAGATTATTAATTATATTAGCATCAAATAGAGACTAAATCGTTGATAAGAAGTAGTAATTTTATTTGTCTATTATAGAGAGTGCATCATTGGTGGAAGATGTATATAGACGGTAAAATGAATTCATCTTGGAGAGGTACTAATCATACCCGGGTAATTCCGTTAACAATTATTGAGGGCTAGATGGTATAATATTTATAACATCTAGAACTAAGGTGGTAACGCGTAAACATACGTCCTTAGATATCTAGGGACGTATTTTTTATATTAAAAAGAGAAAGAGGAAGTTTATGTTTGAAAATATAAATAAATTAAAACAAGAAATAATTGATAAATTAAATCAAGCAACAAACTTAGATGACTTAAAAGAAATTAAGTTAACATATTTAAATAAAAAAGGTCCATTTTCTAAATTGATGGGTAAAATGCGAGAACTTTCAAATGAAGAAAAGCCTAAATACGGTAAAGCAGTTAATGATGCAAAACTTGCAATTGAGACATTAATTGATGAAAAGGAAAGTAATTTTAAAGAAATTGAACTTATAAATCAAATAGAAAATGAAAAAATTGATGTCACAATTCCTGGTGATAATATTAAACTAGGATCAATTCATCCACTAAACCAAGTAATTATGGATTTAGAAGATTTCTTTATCGCTCAAGGATATGAAGTTAAAGATGGTCCAGAAGTTGAACTTGATTATTATAACTTTGAGATGATGAATTTTCCAAAAGGTCATCCTGCTCGTGAAATGCAAGATACTTTTTATGTTGATGATGAAACCCTACTTAGGACTCATACATCACCAGTTCAAGCTCGTGTGATGTTAGAAAATAGTGGCAAACCAGTTAAAATAATTTGTCCAGGTAAAACATATAGAAGAGATGAAGATGATTTAACGCATTCACATCAATTTATGCAAATAGAAGGATTAGTAATTGATAAAGATATTACTTTTGCCAATTTAAAAGATACACTTTTACAAATGGTAAGACATTTGTTTGGTGAAGAAAGAGAAATTCGTCTTAGACCATCATACTTCCCATTTGTTGAACCGGGTGTAGAAGTAGATGTCGTTCATGAATTAGAAGATGGTAAAAAAACCTACATTGAAATTTTAGGCGCTGGTATGGTTCATCCTAAAGTATTAGAAATGGGTGGATATGAACCTAATAAATTTAGTGGTTTTGCTTTTGGAATTGGTGTTGAAAGAATTTCAATTTTAAAGCATAATGTTGAAGATATAAGAAACTTTTATATTAATGATTTAAGATTTTTAAAACAATTTAAAGGAGGATTAAAATGAAAATACTCCAGGCACATTTAAATCAATTTATTAAATCTCCTAAAAATGTTTTAGATTTAACTAATACATATATAACAGAAGTTGATAGTTTTAAAAATGTTATAGATACTAATAATTTAGTAGTTGGCCTAGTTAAAGAAGTAAAAAAACATGAAAATGCTGATACTTTATCAGTAACTAAAGTTGACTTAGGCGAAAAGGTGGAACAAATTGTTTGTGGAGCACCAAACGTTAAGGAAGGTCAATATGTAATTGTTGCTAAAGAAGGAGCGGTTCTACCAGGTGATTTTGTTATTAAACCAACAAAGTTAAGAGGGGTTGAATCAAATGGTATGATTTGTTCTCTTGAAGAATTAGGTTTTGATAAAGAATTAGTTCCAAGTGAATATCAAGATGGTATCTTTTACTTTAATGAAGCTAAAGAGATAGGTTCAAATGCATTAAAACATTTAATGTTAGATGGATATATTATGGAACTTGATTTAACGCCTAACCGTAATGATCTATTATCACATTATGGTTTTGCTAGAGACTTAAGTGCTGTTTTAAAATCAAATATTCATTTACCTAAATTTAAGATTAATGAAATTGATGAAAAAAACCCTTTAACAGTAAAAATTGAATCTAAAAATACTAATAGTTATTATGCTAGATATTTTAAAGATGTTAAAGTTGAAGAATCACCATTATGGTTAAAAGCCTTTTTAACTAATTTAGATGTAAAACCAGTTAATAATATTGTAGATATTACTAACTACATATTATTCACATATGGAATTCCAATGCATGCTTTTGATGCTGATAAGTTTGGAAGTACTAATATTGTTGTAAAAGATAATAATAAAAAACAAACTGTAAAGACCCTAGATGATAGTAATATTGAAATTACTAAAGATGAAATTTTAATTACTAATGGTAAAGATATAATGGCTTTAGGTGGAATTATGGGTCTTGATAACTCAAAAATTACTAATGAGACTAAAAATGTTATTTTAGAAGTAGCAAGTTTTAGTAAGGAACAAACAAGAGTAAGCAGTAAAAAACTTAATTTAAAGAGTGATTCATCACTTCGTTTTGAAAGAGGAATTGATGAAGCAATTATGATGCAAGCTCTAAATCATGCCACATATCTTTTTGAAAACTTAGGCCAAGCTAAAACTTTAAAAGGAATTAGTAGTGATGAAGTTAAAACTTTTGATAATCCTTTTATTAAAGTTGAATTAGCAAAGGTTCGAAAATTAATTGATAATAACATTAGCGATTTAGAAATAATTGATAACTTAAAGCGTCTAAACTATGAAATTATTAATGATTCAAAGACAGAAATAATAGTTAAAGCACCTAGTTATCGTCATGATATTTTAATATTTGCTGATGTCTTAGAAGAAGTTGTAAGAATTTATGGTATGGATCAAGTTAAAAACCAATCAATGTTATCAACTACATCTAAAGGACTTACAAAAAAGCAAAAACTAACAAGACAATTAAGAATGTATTTAAGTAGTCGTGGATTTAATGAAGTTGTTACATATAGTTTATTAAAAAATGAAGATGTTGATAAATATAACCAAATTGGTGAGAAAATTACTTTATTAAAACCAATGTCTCAAGATCGAACAACTTTAAGACAAAGTTTATTAAATGGGCTAGTTAATACTAAAAAGTATAATAATGCTCGTCATATTGATGATATTCATATCTTTGAAATTGGTAATATTTATGCTAAAGGTATTGAACAAAAAGCATTGAGTGCATTAATAACTTCTAATCCAGATCAAAATGATTGGAAGAAAACTAATAACAAAATTGACTTTTATTATTTAAGTGGTATTTTAAGAAATGTTTTTGAGATAATAAGTGTTGATTATAACCTTAAAGCATCTAATTATAGTTATCTACATCCATATCAACAAGCTGATATAATAGTTAATGAGAAAATAGTTGGTGTAATTGGAAAATTAAATCCAAAAGATATTAAAAATGACACGTTTGTTTTTGAAATTATTTTAGATTTAATTGATAAAGAAAAGGAACTAACATATTTACCAATTAGTAAATATCCAAGCGTTGAAAGAGATATCGCATTAATTTTAGAAGATGATATTTTAATGGATAATATTATTAAAGTAATAAAACAAACCGGAAAAGAACAATTAGTTAACTTAACACTTTTTGATATTTATAAAGGTGAAAATATTGCTGAGGGTTATAAATCAGTCGCATTAAAACTTGAGTTTAATGACCGTTTTAAGACCTTAGAAAGCAAAGATGTTGATAAGCTTGTAAACCGAATAATAAAGCGGTTAGAATATGAATATAAAGCGGAAATAAGATAATATAAACCCACTAGTTACTAAATTAAACTTACTACTAGTGGGTTTATTTTTAAGATAAATTAATGTATGATATAATATTATTGATTAAAGTTTAAAGGAGAGTTAATGAAAATAATAAAAGGTTTAATAAAAAAACAAATATCTAATCATTATACGGTAATTGATAGAGAAACTAAAACTGAATATCTAGCTTTAGCAAGTGGTAAATTAAGACATGTTAGATTAGGTGAAGATAGTAGTTTTAATGCTCCTTATGGCAGAAGGACTAAAGTTGAACAAAAAATAACTCAAGTTAGTCCTAAAGTTGGTGATATTGTCGAGGTTGCTTTAATTGATGAAAAAGCAATGATTGAAAAGATTATGCCCCGTAAAAATGATTTAATGCGACCAGATGTTGCTAATGTTGATCAAGTTTTGTTAGTTTTTTCAGCAACTAAGCCTGAGTTTAGTTTTAATCTTTTAGATAAATTTTTAGTTATTTTAGGTGAACAAAACTTAAAAGCTGTATTACTAGTAAGTAAAATTGATTTAGTAAGTTTAGAAGTATTAGATGAACTTAAGGAAAAACTTAGTTATTATGAAAAATATTTAGATCTTGAGATATATTATGTAAATAGTAAACAAAAAGTTGGTTTTGATGTTTTGGATCATATTTTTAAAGATAAAATTACAGTACTAGCAGGACAAACCGGTGTTGGTAAATCAACACTGCTTAATGCATTAATACCAGAACTTGAAATTAAAACCCAGGAAATCTCTGAAGCACTTGGTCGTGGTAAACATACAACTAGACATTCAGAATTATATGATTTTAATCTCGGTTATATATGTGATACACCAGGATTTTCTAAAGTTGAAATTAATATTTTTGAAAAAGAAGAATTAAAACTATATTATGATGATTTTATAGAATTTGGAAAAGATTGTCGATTTAGCAGTTGTAATCATGTTAATGAGCCAGGATGTGCCGTTAAGAAAGCAGTTCAAAGTGGTATTATTCCAGATGATAGATATAATAACTATTTATTATTTTTTGATGAAATACTTAAAAAGAAAGACAGGTTTTAAAAATGAAAATAGCACCTTCAGTTTTAACAGCTGATTTTACAAATTTAAAAGCAGAAATTCATTCAATTAAAGATGCTGATATTATCCATATTGATATAATGGATGGAAATTTTGTTCCAAATATTTCGTTTGGACCAGCAATTACTAAACAAATAAATGATGTAGCAATTCCAAATTTAGATGTTCATTTAATGGTTTTAAATCCACTTGATTGGATTACTAAATTTGCTTTTGATAAAGTTGAGTTTATTACTGTTCACTATGAAGCAAATAACTACTTAGAAGCAATTGAAGCAATTAAGAAACATAATATAAAAGTAGGACTTTCAATAAAACCAAATACGAAAGTTTCTGAAATTAAAGATTTACTTCCATTAGTTGACTTAGTTCTTGTTATGAGTGTTGAACCAGGATTTGGTGGTCAAAAGTTTATGGTTGATTCACTTGATAAAGTTAAAGAATTAGTAAAATTAAGAAAAGAACTAAGTTTAAATTATATTATTGAAATAGATGGTGGTATTAATAAAGATACTGCACCCCTTGCTAAAGAAGCAGGTGTTGATTTAGCTGTTGTTGGTTCATATTTATTTAATCAAAAAGACCGTAAAAAAACGATGGAAGATTTAAGATGAGAGTATTGTTGTTTGTTCAAGAAGTACCTAAAAAAATAAATGATATTATCGCAATCAAAGAAAATGATTATATTATTGCGGTTGATGGTGCTTTTGATGAGCTTTTAAAACAAAAAATAAAAATTGATTTAGTAATTGGTGATATGGACTCGATTACTAACTTAAAAAAATTAAAAGACTATGAACAAATAAAATTAAATCCTAAAAAGGATGTAAGTGATACTAAATTTGCGGTTGAAGAAGCATATAAATTAAGTAATAATGTAATTATTGTTGGTGGAATAAGAGGAAGAAGAATCGAACATTTTATTAGTAATCTCTATTTACTAAAGGAATACAACAATTTAATAATTTTAGACGATAATTCAAAAATTCATTTATTAAAAGAGGGTAGTCACTTAATAAATAAAGGAAAATATATAAATGTATTTGCCCTACCAAAAGCAAATTTAACAATGAAAGGTTTTGAATATGATTTAAATAATTATGAACTTAATACTTATGATTCATTAATTTTATCAAATGAAGTTAAAGCTAGTTATGGTGAAATTACAGTTCATAATGGTCAAGCAATAATAATAGAAACAAAAAAAGGGCTTTAGCCCTTTTTTAATTAACCACGTTGAATATTAAATTTCTTCAAAGCACGTGCAGAAACTTTAACCTTTTTTGTCGTTCCATCTTCTAATACGATCCGGACAGTTTGAAGGTTACTTTTCCACTTGCGTTTTGTGGTATTCAAAGCATGACTCCGTTTATTTCCGGATAATGTTTGCTTTCCTGTGACATAACATTTAGCCATAGTTCCTCACTCCTAACTCGCACTACTAAATATAACATAAAATGTAATAAAATACAATATTTAGGGTAAATATTTACAAAAAAGTTGAAATTTTAGACTTTAAAAGCGAAAAAACCCGCAATTATCCATGAAAATGTGTATTTTTTTTTATTTAATGGTATAATATATTATGGAAAGAAGGAACAGGTTTTGTTTCATTTATTTAGTATGTAATTTTGTTAATATCTCTTTCCAAAGAAAAACAAAACTAGGAGGGTTTAAAATGGCTAATAAAAAAGTCAGTGGAACTCTATTCAAAAAAATGATTACAAATGGAGCAGTTAATTTAAAAAACAATCATAAAGAAATCGATCACTTAAACGTATTTCCAGTACCAGACGGCGATACAGGAACAAATATGCAAATGACAATGATGGCAGGAGTAAAAGAGGTAAAAAATAGTCCGACAGAATCAATCCAAGATATATCAAAAATATTATCAAGAGGTTTATTGATGGGAGCACGTGGAAACTCAGGCGTTATTTTATCTCAGTTTTTCCGTGGATTATACACCGAGATTGCTAAAATAGATAGTGACTCAATGTCAGTTGATGAATTTATTCAAGCTTTAGTTGGTGGATACCAAATGTCATATCGTGCTGTTATGGATCCGGTTGAAGGAACAATATTAACTGTTGTAAGAGAATCAGCTGAAAAAGTTCTACAAGAAAGAGAAAACTTAAAGAGCGTTGAAGATGTATTAAGAGTTTATTTAACTCAAGCAAAAGAAACATTAATTAAGACACCAGATTTACTGCCAGTCTTAAAAGAAGCAGGCGTTGTTGATAGTGGTGGAGCTGGATTTATTAAAATTATTGAAGGTTGGGTAGCAGCTTTAGAAGGACAAGAAATTGTTGAGGTTAATGCACAACCAGAATCAATTGAAATTTTTGAACATGATCATGATCATATTGGTGCTCATCAATTAGGTGATGTTGAAATTAAATATGGATATTGTACTGAATTTATTGTTCAGTTGTTTGATTATGAAAAATTTGATGAAAAAGATATTAGAGACCCGTTATCAGAAATGGGAGATTCTTTAGTTGTTGTTACAGACGATGACCTATTAAAAGTTCACGTTCATACTAACCAACCAGGGGTTGCTTTAACACTTGCTCAAAAATATGGTGATTTACAAACTATTAAAATTGATAATATGAGAAATCAACATACTTCAATTATGCAAAGTGAAGAAGTAAAACCAAAAACAAAAGAAAAATCTAAATATGCAATTATTTCAGTAGCAGCAGGTGCTGGTATTAAAGATGCATTTTTAGAGTTAGGTGTAGATCATGTTATCGAAGGTGGACAAACAATGAATCCATCTGCAGAAGATTTTGTTAAAGCTATTGAAGAATTAAATGCGGAGAATATTTTAATTTTACCAAATAATTCTAATATCATTTTAACAGCAGAACAAACTAAAGATTTATTACCAGAATTAAACATTCGTGTCTTAAAGAGTAAAAATATTGCTCAAGGATACAGCTCATTAATCGCATTTGATCCAACTCTTGATATTGATGACAATATTTTAGAAATGATGGATGCAATTAGTAATATGCAATCAGGTGAAGTTACATATGCTATTAGAGATACCGAATTAAAAGGTGTCAAAATTAAAGAAGGCGACTTTATCGGGATTGCAGCTGGAGAAATTAAAGTATCAACTCAAAGTAAAGTTCAAACAACCGAAGAATTATTTAAATCATTAATTAATGATGAAAGTGAAATAGCAACAATTTTCTACGGTAAAGATGTTACAGATGAAGAGTTAGATGAAGTTGTAAGTTTTGTTAATAAACTTGCGCCAGATATTGAACTTGAGTTAATTGCAGGGAAACAAGAAATTTATTCATTTATAATCGCAGTTGAATAGTATAAAGGGGTATTTTTTACCCCTTTTTTTATTGAAATATTGTAAATAAGTGTTATAATATATAAGCATGCAGAACTGGTGGAATGGTAGACACGCTACCTTGAGGGGGTAGTGAGTGTACGCTCGTGAGGGTTCAACTCCCTCGTTCTGCACCAAATTGTAATTAAGACGACCAAATCGGTCGTTTTTTATTATAAATTCGAATTATATATTAAAAAATGACGTTTCAAATATATTTATGTTATAATTTATAATAAGTTTAGGGGTGAAAACATGAAACTAACTAAAGGATTTGTTACAGACATCCATAGTTACAAACATAATGAAATAATTCACCGAGTATGGCGCAACACTAAAATAGTAGATGCCAGTGATGATTTATTAATTACTGCTCATAAAAAAACACGTGTTTTTGAGCAAAGCGGTAGGTCATGGTTAACAAAAGAACCTGCAATATGTTACTTTTATAAAGACCTTTGGTTTAATGTAATTGTTATGTTTAAAAGAACGGGAATTGTATATTATTGTAATTTATCAAGCCCATATATTTATGATGGCGAAGCAATTAAGTATATTGACTATGATTTAGATGTAAAAGTATTTCCAAATGGAGAATATATAATCTTAGATAAAAATGAATATAGATATCATGCTAGAATTATGGACTACCCAAATAATATAAAAAAAGTTGTCGAAGATGAGTTAAAAAAATTAGTAAAACTTATTGAAAATAAAGAACCACCATTTGATAAAGCATATGTTTTAAAACATTATAAAGAAGCTTTTGAAAGGGAGTATCATAAAAAATGACAAGACAGCAAATTAATATATCAATAAAAATGGTTTTAGCTGGTGTTAGTGCTTTATTAGTTACTTATTTATTAAACTTTGAGTATTATACAACAGCTGCAGCAGTTAGTATTTTATCGATTCAGTTAACAAAAAGAGATTTTATAGTTATTGCTCTAAAAAGGCTTATTAGCGGTATTTCAGCTATATTATTATCAGCATTAATGTTTTATTTATTAGGTCAAAACTTTATCGTATTTGCATTATTTTTATTAATATTTATAGTTGGATCATGGTTTTTTAATATTCAAGATGGTATTGTTGCAAGTGTTGTTTTAGTAACTCATCTTTTAATTGTTGATAATATTACATTTACCTTTGTTATTGAGGAAGTATTATTATTAATAATTGCAATCGGGATTGCCTTTTTAATAAATATGTTTTATCCAGAAATTACTAAAGCAAGTATTAAAAAATCACTAATAAGTGTTGATAGAATTATTGAAAATCAAGTTGTTAAAATTGAAAGAATTTTAACTAATAAAGAAGTTAATTTTACAATCAACTATCAAAAAGAATTAAATGAAATTATGACTAATGCAAAAATGATTGATCAGAATATTATTGTTCAAAATGATCATCGCTATATTACATACTTAAGTATGAGAAATAATCAACTTCATACTTTGTTTAAAATTGAAGAAAACTTACGTAATTTAAAAATTAATCATACATATCAATTGAAAATAGCTGATTTTTTCAATGATATAAGTAAAAATATTGGTTTCGATAATAATGCTTCATTTTTATTGAAGGATTTAGAAGAATTAAATACCTTCTTCATCAATGAACCACTACCAAAATCAAGAGATGAATTTGAAATACGTGCGATTCTTTTCCAAACTCTTGTTGAAATTGAGCACTTTTTAAATTTAAAAGATGACTTTCATAATCAATATCCAAAATTTATTACAGAATTATAAAAGGAGGACAATATGTCTTTAAAAGAAAGATTTTTAGAACAAAAAAGAAATGGTACCGGATTTACTATTTTATTAGTTTTAAGTATTATTATTTTTAGTATTAACTTCTATCCAGTTATTGCTAATATAGGAACGCTAAATTATGATTTAACGCTTGCAATTATTAATATTATATTAACATTATTAATTAGGCTAGCAGTACCACTAGTTTTAGAAAAAACTGGTAATTCACTTGCAGCTCATACAGTCTTACTTGCACTCTTTTTACCAAATTATATTAGAGATATCTTCTATGTTTCTGGTAATTATAATACAATTGAGTTTATTTCATTTATGGCTGGTATTTTAATGAGTATTTATGCGATATTAAAAATATATGCTCATAGTAGTGAAATTAAAACTTATTTTTCTAAGCCTAGTCAACCGATTATAATTATTTTATTGATTAGTTTAATAAGAATTTATTTAGATAGTGGGTTTAATACCTTAGCAGTTTATTTAATATTGTTTGCAGTTATTTTAATGTCTTCTAATCAAATGGAAACACTTCCGCTTGCACTATCAATATATGGTGTTAGTTTAGTAAATAACTTAACGCGTTTGTTTTTAAATGTTCAAGCACCATTTTCAACTTATTTATCAATAATATTTAGTATCGTTATTAATATTTTACTAATATTATATATTATTAGAGTTTACCGAGCATATAAAGACCAAACATTTTATAATTAAAAGAGCGTATGCTCTTTTTTTATATTATAAAAGAGATAAAAAAAGGAACTTATAAAGTTCCATTTTCTAATAGTTTATTTAAATGTTTGGCAACGCCATCATTATTATAATCAAACTCTGTTACATCATCCGCATGCTTTTTAACATAATCGCGAGCATTAATCATAGCGACACTATATTTAGCCATTGATAACATTTCAACATCATTTGGACCATCGCCAAAAGTAATTAAATGATCAGTAGTTAAATTATAATAATTTAAAACATTTTTTAAAGCATTGGCTTTAGAAACATCTTTAATATGAAGATCATAAAAGGCAATATCATTATGTATTCCCCAACTTCTTGGAATAATATCTTCATTAGTAAAAAATGCTTCAAATTTATCAGTTGACTCAGCTTTAATGGCAACCGCAATATTAATTATTTGATTACTTATATTATTAATATCAAATGTTTTAATATTATTGTTGTTAGCTCCATTAAAACTAAACTCTAATTCTTTACTAAAGTTATAACTATAAATTTCTTTGCTACCATTATAAATAGCTGATAAAATTATATCTTCTAATTCATTGTTTAACCTTTTTATAAAGTTAGTATCAATAAATTTATTGATATCATTATCTAAAAACCATGTATACCCACCATGAAGTGTAATTAGTGGTGTATCTAAGTTTAATTTATTATAATGATTAATCGCTCCATCATAGCTTCTACCTGTTGCAAGAACAATTTTGTGTCCGCGCACTTTGATTTCATCAATTACTTTTTTACTATAGTCCGTTACTTTTTTATTAGTTGTAAGTAATGTATCATCCAAGTCAATTGCTATTAAGTATTTCATATAAAAACCCCCTCACACACTTTAATAATTGTACCACAGCCTATTTTATTTAACAACTAAACACTTTATATATGATATAATAAAAAGAGAATGGAGAATGGTAATATGTTCTTAGTTAAAATATTTAATTTTGAATTAACACTACAACTTTTAACAACCTTTCTATTAGGGGTCTTATTAGGCTTTCTTTTATTATTACTAATTTATTTATATGCGGTTTTAAGAGGGTTAAATAAGGAATTAAAATTAAATAATGTTCAAGAAGAAGATATTGATGAAGAAGAGATAAAATGGATGATTGAAGATGCTCAAAATCAATTTAAAAATAAAGAAGTAAGATATGAAGTTGGTTATACAAAACTTTTAACAAGAGTCGTTACTGAACTAACAGAAGATATTGCTAAAAAGTTTTATCCAGAATCACCATATCCATATTTAGAATTAACAATTGATGAAACATTGGAACTAACAAGTTATATTAGAGATAGAATTGATCAATTAATTAGTAACCCAATTATGAGAATGTTTAGAGGAATGACAATTAGAAAGATTGTTGAGCTTAATCAAACAAAATCAAAAATTGAGGAAAGTAGAATAGTTAAAACAGCTAAAAAAACAGGAGTTTCAAAAATAGCAAAACAAGCATTAAAAATTATTAATGTTGCCAATCCGTTTTACTGGTTTAAAAAAGCTACAATTGACCAAGTAATAAAAGTTATTATGGTAAGAATAGGTTTAGCTGTTATTGGAATAACGGGGGAGGAAACCTATAAAATATATTCTAAGAAAGTGTTTAATAAAGAAAAAACAATTGAAACTAACGTTGATGATTTATACGAATCATTTAAAGAAGGTATTAAAGAGGAGGACTTCGTATGAATGAAAAGAAAAAAATAACCCATTCAGTCCATAGACCTGATTTTAAAATTTATCAAATTGCCAAATTAGAAGGTGTTAGAACTGGTAATGAAGAACGCAGTCGTGATCGTTTTTCATCGCCAATATTTGGCAGAAAAGTTCCGGACAAAATTGTTGTTCCTGAAGTTAACTCTGAACTAAGCGATACTGGAAAAAGATTTGATGCCTTTAGAGATACGCCACGAATTAAACCAAGAGAAGATTATTCAGAGTTTAATATTATATCTGATGAAACTAGAACTAAAGTTTTAGGTGGAAGAAAATATTATGAAGAAGAAAAATTTTTACCTAAAACTGAAGATATAAAGCCAAAAGAGGTTAAATCAATTGTTGATGAAGTTAAAAAAATGGCACCAATTTTTGAAAAAGTTGAGGAAGAAGAAACTACTTTTGAAGATAAAGCAATTGACTTAACACCAATTGAAGAAGATGTTATACCAACACCTGAATTACATAAGTCAAATAACTTTCAAACAAAGGCTAACTTTGAAGATTTTATTCCTAAAGATGAAGTAGTAAAAACCGAATTTAAGGATAAAAGTGTTTATAAAAAATATGTTAAACCTAATCCAAAAATGTTTAAAATTAGTAAAGCTCAATTTGAACAAGAGCCAGAGTGGTTAAAAGAACATACTAATATTATAAATGAAACACTTGATTCGTTTAAAGTTGATGGTTATGTAATTGGTCAAACTAAAGGACCAACAGTAACAAGATATGAATTATCACTAAGTCCAGGTGTAAATGTTAATAGAATTATGAGTATATCTGATAATTTACAAATGAACTTAGAATCAACATCAATTAGAATTGAAGCACCAATTCCAGGCAAACCTTATGTAGGACTTGAAGTCCCAAATAAGGAACCAGAAATTGTTTCATTTGGTAATGTTGTAAATACCAAAGAGTTTTTAGATGATAATGAGCCATTAAAGGTTGCTTTAGGTGTAGATATTGATAATGAAAATGTTTATGTAGATATTGCTAAAATGCCTCATGGGTTAATAGCTGGAGCAACTAATAGTGGAAAAAGTGTTTCTGTTAATACAGTTTTAGCTAGTCTTTTAATTAAAAATACACCAGATGATTTAAAGTTAATACTAATTGATCCTAAAATTGTTGAACTTTCAGCATATAATGATCTACCGCACCTGTTAACACCTGTAATTACTGAAGCCAAAATTGCTTCACAAGCATTAAAATGGGTTGTTGATGAAATGGAAGATAGATATAAACTCTTTAGTGAAAATCGTAGTAGAGATATTAAAGGATATAACGAAAGTATTAAATTAGGCCGTATTAACGCTAAAAAAATGCCTTATATCGTTATTATTATTGATGAGCTTGCTGATTTAATGAATGTTGCTGCAGCTGATGTAGAATTATCTATTCAAAGAATAACACAAAAAGCTAGAGCAGCAGGGATTCATTTAATTGTTGCAACTCAAAGACCAACAACCGATATTGTTAAAGGTACTATTAAATCTAATATTCCATTTAGAATTGCTTTTAGAGTATCTTCATATGTTGATTCAACAACTATTTTAGATGGAGCAGGTGCTGAAAAACTGCTAGGTAAAGGTGATATGTTAATTAAAGGTCCTGATCGTTTAATAAGACTACAAGGTGCATATATTACAGATGATGAAATATATGAATTAACTGATTTTATTAAAGCTCAAGCAGAACCTGAGTATGAAATACTTCATGAAGAATTATATCGTCAAAGACATGAAAAATCATTTGAAAAAGATGAACTTTTTGAAGAGGTTGCATACTTTGTTGTTAATGAAAATGTTGCATCTATAAATAGAATAACATCAGAATTTAACATTGGCTTTAACCGTGCGCAATCTATAATTACATCTTTAGAACAATATGGAATTGTCTCAGAAAATCAAGGGACAAAATCAAGGGATGTATTAGTGACAACAATAGATGAATTGGAAAGAATTTTAAATGATGACAAAAACTAAAATAATTACAAAAATAGTAATAAATACAATTATATTTATTGCTAGTATTGTTTTATATAAATTAAACTTAACAACGTTTATCAATAATAAAAGTTTTATTTTAATACTTTTGCTTGCAGCGTTTGCTTTATTAACGTTATTTTTTGTAAGCAAAAATAACAACAAAATAAATACTGTTATTGATTTTATATCATATATAGCAACTGTTGTTGCAACCCTTTTTATAATAACAACGTTTTTCCTTATGCCTGCACAAGTAAATGGTGAATCAATGGAGCCAACATATTATCATGGTAATAGGGTCTTTATAGCAAGGTTTAATGTTAAATTAAATAATGATGATATTATTGTATATAACCAAGATGATGAATATGTTATTAAAAGATTAGTAGCAAGTAAAGATGATAAAATTAAATTAGAAGAATATAGTATTAATTTATACCGCATTTTAATTAATGGTGAAGTTTATTATAATGAATATGGTGAATATTATTTATTAGATCGAGGCAATCAGTTATATCATGATATTGGATTAGATGAATATACATTAAAAGAAAATGAAATTATTTATCTAGGAGATAATGCTACTAATTCAAGTGATAGTAGAAGGTTTGGAATTTCAAGCAAAGAAAATGTTTTAGGGAAAGTTATAGGTGGTATTTTTGGATAATAAAAATAAACAATTTAAACAAATAAACTGGTATCCAGGGCATATGTTTAAATCATTTAAAGATATTAAAAACAACTTAAAATTAATGGAGTTAGTTTTTGTTTTAGTTGATGCAAGAATTCCCAAATCAAGCATGAACCCTGAAATACTAAAAGTATTAAAAAACAAACCAACAATTATTATTTTAAACAAAAGTGATTTGGCAGATCAAAATAATTTGAACTATTGGATTAAAGAATATGAAAAAGAAGGATTTATGACAATTGCAATTGATGCTAGAAATAAACGTTTTATAAAAGATTTAAATAATAAAGTTAATGAACTTTTAAAAGAAAAGATTGAAAGAAACAAAAAACGCGGTTTGAAAGAATCCAATTTTAAAGCGATGGTCTTAGGAATTCCTAACGTTGGTAAATCAACACTAATTAATACATTAGCTAGTCGAAAAAGTGCTAAAGTTGGAAATAAACCAGGCGTTACAAAAAATCCACAATGGATTAAAACTAATGCTGGGTTTGATTTATTAGATATGCCAGGTGTTTTATGGCCTAAATTAGGCGATGAAGAAACAGGGTATAACTTAGCATTAACTGGTGCTATTAAAGATGATATTTTACCATTAGATGATGTTGTTCATTATTTAATTACATATATGCAAAAACATTATTTAACAAACCTACAAGAAAGATACTCAAAAGATATTAAAGCAGATACTAACTTTGTTGAAGTTTTAGATATTATTGGTCGCCTTAGAGGTGCTTTAATTAAAGGTGGCGAAATCGATTATGAAAGAGTATATACAATAATATTAAATGATTTAAGAAGTAAAGAGTTAGGAGCTATTTCACTAGACCAATGAGAAAATATGAAAATGAATTAATTGAGAATAATATTAAAATAATAGCTGGTGTTGATGAGGCTGGGAGAGGTCCAGTAGCTGGTCCGGTTGTAGCAGCAGCAGTTATTTTAAATAACAAGCTTGATTATGATTATATAAATGATTCAAAGCAGTTAAGCAAAAACAAAAGAAAAGATGCATATTTAAAATTAAAAGAAGAAGCAATTGCTATTAGTTATGAAGTTATTGATGAAAAAACAATTGATGAAATAAATATCTTAGAAGCAACAAGACTTGCAATGACAAGAGCAATTTCAAATTTAACAATTAAACCTGAACATGTTTTAATTGATGCAGTAAAATTAAATTTACCGATTAAAAATACTTCAATTATTAAAGGAGATCAGAAATCAAAATCAATTGCAGCTGCCTCAATTGTTGCAAAAGAAATAAGAGATAAGATAATGGATGAATATAATCTATTGTATCCAAAATATGACTTTAGTAATAATAAAGGTTATTTAACTAAAAAACATCGTGATGCAATTAGTGAGTTTGGACCTTGTCAAATACATAGAAAAACATTTGAACCAATAAAAAGTTACAAGAAGTAGGGGACTACTTCTTTTTTTAAAAGTAATTCAAAAATAAAATATATATTATATAATATATAAACTGTTTCAATAATTTTTTTACTTGACAAATCTATTACATAATATATAATGATAAAGGAAATGAGGTAATTTAATGGCAGATAAATTAATAATAGTTGAATCCCCGGCAAAAGCCCGAACAATTAAATCCTATTTAGATGATTCCTACGAAGTTTTAGCTTCGGTGGGACACGTACGTGATTTAGCAACTTCAGGGCCTGGTGGATTAGGTTTGGATGTTGAAAACAACTTTAAACCAGACTACCGTATTATTAGAGGAAAAAACAAAGTCATAAATGACTTAAAGAAAGCAGCCAAAAATAAAGAAGTTTTTCTTGCAACTGACCCTGACCGTGAAGGGGAAGCAATTGCTTGGCATATTGCAGATTTATTAGAATTAGATTTAAACGTTAAAAATAGAATTGTCTTTTCAGAAATTACAAAAGAAGCAGTTTTAAATGCAATTGCTAATCCGCGTAAGATTGATATGAATTTAGTAAATGCTCAAGAAGCAAGAAGAGCAATCGACCGTATTATTGGTTTTAAACTATCAAAATTATTGCAAAGAAAGATTAAATCAAAATCAGCAGGAAGAGTCCAAAGTGTGGCTTTACAATTAATTGTTGATTTAGAAAAGGAAATTAGAGCGTTTGTTCCAGAGGAATATTATGAAATAGAAGCTCATTTTAAAGAATTTAAAGCTGACTATATAATAAAAGCTAAAGAAAGATTATCTAAAGATGAAGCTACAAAAATTGTTGAAACATCTAAAAATCCATTTGCTGTTGATAATATTACCGTTAGAAAAAGTAATAGAAAACCCCAACCACCTTTCACAACATCATCATTTCAACAAGATGCTAACACATACTTAAGTATGTCAGGATCTAGAGCAATGATGTTAGCACAGCAATTATATGAAGGTATTGATATTAATGGAGAACAAGTTGGGTTAATTACTTATATGAGAACTGATTCAACAAGAATGTCTAATCAGTTCATAAATACAGCTTCAAAGTATATTAAAGATGAGTTTGGCGAAAATTATTTAGGAAAATATAAAGCTAAAGCAACCCAAGGTGCTCAAGATGCTCACGAGGCTATTCGTCCAACTTCAATTTATAATACACCAGAAAAAATGGAAAAATACTTAGATAAAAGTCAGCACAGAATTTATAAAAGAATTTATGAGCGTGCTATTGCAAGTTTAATGGCTGATGCTACTTTTGAAAGAACTAAAGTAGTATTAAATAGTAATGATAATTTATATGATGTAAGTGGCGTAAGATTAATATTTGATGGTTTCTTAAAAGTATATGAATCAACTGAAAAAGATGTTATATTGCCAAAATTAGAAGAAGGCGATAAGTTAACAGCTGAAAAAGTTGAAGCAATTAGAAAAGAAACTAAACCAAAACCAAGATATTCAGAAGCATCATTAATTAAAGAAATGGAAAGCTTAGGTATCGGTCGTCCATCTACATATGCTGCAACAATGAATACATTAAAAGCAAAAGATCGTCATTATACTAAAGTAACTAATCGTAGATTTGAAGCAACTGATCATGGAATTTTAACAGCAGATACACTTAAAAATCATTTTAAAGCAATCATTAATACTGAGTATACTAAAAACTTAGAAGACAAATTAGATGAGATTGCAAATGGAAAATCAACTGATGTTGAAATTGTTTCAAACTTTTATAACAAATTTATTCCAATCTTAGAAGAAGCTCAAGAAAAAATGGAAACAGTTGGTCCAAGAAAAATCGGCGAAAACTGTCCAGAATGTGGTAATCCACTAGTTGAAAGACTGGGTCCGAGTGGTCCGTTTATTGGTTGTAGTGGATTTCCTAAGTGTAAATATGTTCGAAATATCGAATAAATTACTTAAAATACCATTTTTTTACATAAAACTTTAATATAGTGATTTAAACTTTACAAAAAAATAAAAAAGTGATATTATTATAATGCATCCTAAAAAGGGTGCTACTTATCCCCTATTAGTGTGCGAAATATTGTGCACTTTAAATCCCCTTATTTGACTCCTAAGGCTTTTTCTTAGGAGTCTTTTTTATTATAAATATATAAACTTATGGTATAATACTACTAGATTAAAAAAGGAGAAGGAATGAATATGAAAACATTTAAAGGTAAACCAATGACACTTTTAGGAGACAAGGTCAAAGTTGGAGATAAAGTTTCAAACTTTAAAGTTGTTAATGGAAATTTTGAAGAAGTTCATTTAAGTGATTTCAAAAATGACTACTTATTAATAAATGTTGTTCCATCATTAGATACAGCAGTTTGTGATTTACAAACTAGAACAGTTAACGAAGAACTATTAAAAAATGATAAATTAGATATTAGAGTGGTTACAATAAGTAATGACTTACCATTTGCACAAAACCGCTGGGCAAATGAAGAAGAATTAGAAGGAGTAACAATTTTAAGTGATTATCTCCACCATGACTTTGGTAAAAAGTTTGGGGTATTAATGGAAGAAAATATGTTACTAGCAAGAAGTTTTTATGTATTAAATAAAAAACGTGAATTAATTTATATGCTTGAAGTAAATGAGCAAACACAGCATTTAAATTATGATGATTTATTAGAATTTATTAACGAACTACCAGGAAAATAATTCCTGGTTTTTCTTTATATAGTTATATGCTATAATAAAAGCAAGATAAAGATTATCTAATAATGATAAGTAGACTTATCTTTAAAACAAATATAAAGGAGAATACAAAATAATTATGCTTGAAATTAATAATTTTTCCAAAAGTTATGTTAAAGGTAAAAAAGTAGTAGACAATTTGAATTTTAAAATTAATGATGGTGAAATATTCGGTTTTATTGGCCATAATGGTGCTGGTAAAACAACAACAATTAAAGCAATTGTTGGAGCACTAGAGTTTGAAGAAGGAGAAATTTACTTAGATGGTTTAAGTGTTAAAAATGATCCGATTAATTTTAAAAGTAAAGTAGCTTATATACCTGATAATCCAGAAGTATATAATTATTTAACAGGTATTCAATATTTAGATTTTATTGCTAATATTTATAATTTAGATGAAGATTCAATTAATTCTGATATTGAAAAATATGCTAATGAGTTTGATATGATTGATGTTTTAAATGATGAAATTAATACATATTCGCATGGTATGCGACAAAAATTGTTATTAATTTCAGCTTTTATTAGAAATCCTAAACTATTAATATTAGATGAACCTTTTACCGGATTAGATCCAAATGCAACTTTTAAAATGAAAGAATTAATGAAAGAATTTGCTAGTAAAGGAACAATTATTTTCTTTTCAACCCATGTATTAGAAGTTGCTGAAAAGTTTTGTGATACAGTTGGGATTATTAGAAATGGTAAATTAATAACTGTTGGAACAATGCAAGAAGTAAAAGGTGATAAATCACTTGAAAACATCTTTATGGAGTTGTTAGAAGATGAATAACATTCTAACGCTTATAAAAATAAATTTGATTGAACAATACAGAATCAATAAACTTTTTAAAAAAGATAAAATAATTGCTAAAATAGGTTTTGTTTTGTTATATCTTGTTATTTTTGCAACTCTTACATTTTCTATTGGAAGTATCTTTTATTTAACAGCAATTACAGTAGAAAACCCTAATGATGCGCTTAGTGAAGTATTAAAAAGTTCATTTGCAATTGTTTCAATCCTTTCAATAATATCGGTTTTAGTCCAAGCTAACGGCTTTTTATTTAAAAGTAAAGATTTTGATTTATTAGTAAGTCTACCAATAAAAAAACGCGATATTATAATATCAAAAATATTCGCATTATTAATTTCTAGTTATCTTGGTATGTTAGTTACTTATATACCAGCAATAGTTGTTATTGGGATATTAGGAATTCAAACGCAATTTATTTTTTACTTTAATTCATTAATTATTTTTATTTTATTTCCACTTGGTTTAGTAAGTATTTCTTCGTTTATATCACTTATAATTGGAAAAATATTTAGTAATTTTAAATATAAAAATTTACTAATTGTTTCACTTGCTGTAGTTGGAGTAGTATTATACTTAATTTATTCTTTTAATATTGATCCAACAACAAATCCTTATGCAGATTTATCAAAGTTTTTAAATTATATATATTACCCTGCAAATTTTGCTATTAATACTTTATTAGGTAGTTTTAATTTTCTATTAATATTTATTTTATTTAATATAGGTCTTTTTTTAGTTTTTATAAATATATTAGGAAAATATTATTTAAAACTAAACACAAGTCAAAAAAGAAAACGTAAAAAAAATAATAAAGCATTATTAGTAGTTAAAAAAAGCAGTCAAAATAAGACGTTAATTAAATCAGAATTTAAGAAGTATTTTAGTATACCGCAATATGTAATTAACACCATTATTGGCAAAGTATTACTTCCTGTGGGAATGATTTATTTTAGTTTTCAAATGGCTAATATTGAACTAGATCCATCACAACCTCTTCCAGTAAATGAAATAGTATATATTTTATTGGCAGGATTAGCGGTATTTACAATTACTCTAACATCGACAACTAGTGTAACAATTTCACTTGAAGGTGAATCAATTTGGGTTTTAAAAACGATGCCGGTTTCAACTAATCAAATCTTTTTATCAAAAATAGTTATTGATCTTACAACAACTATTATTGGTGGATTAATTGGTTTAATAGGAGTATTAATTTTTTTACCATTTAATTTAATAGGTTTTATTACTTTAACAATCCTTATTATTGCCCTAGGATTACATAATGCAATATTAGGATTAATTATTAATTTACGATTCCCTAAATTAAAATGGGATTTACCAGTTAGAGTGATAAAACAAAGTTTATCGGTTGTTATTCATATGTTAATATCATTTTTATTAGTTATTATATTAGTAGTAGGAGCCATATTGCTAAGTAATGTTATAAGGGATGCAAACTTAATTTTAATAATATTTACATTATTTATTATATTAATTGTAGTAATTGAAAGTATTGTCTTAAATAAATTTGGGAATAAATGGTTTAATAAATTATAAAGATAAAATATGGTATAATAATTTTTGGTATTGGAGATGATTGTAGATGAGTTTTTTTAGAAGACTGTTTGGAAGAAAACCTAAAAATGATAAATATGAAATGGGATTACATAAGACAAAAGAGCGTCTAGGTAATCTTAAGGAAATATTAGCACAAAAAACAAAGATAGATGAAGATTTATTTATCGAATTAGAAGATATTTTTATTCAAGCCGATATGGGCGTTGATACAGTTTTATATTTTGTTAATGAATTAAGAAAAGATGTTGAAAATAGAAAATTAACTAACCCAGAAGAACTAGCAGAAATTATAGTTGATAAAATGTTTGAATTATATTTAAAAGGTGAAATTGTTCAAACTGATCTTAATTATGATGAAGGCGAAATTAACGTTTATTTATTTGTTGGTGTTAATGGGGTTGGTAAAACTACAACCATTGGGAAACTTGCTAAAAAGTTAAAAGATGAAGGAAAAAAAGTTTTAATGGTTGCAGGTGATACATTTAGAGCGGGAGCAATCGAACAACTTGAAATATGGGCTAATCGTAGTAAAGTTGATATTGTAAAAAAAGAAGCAGGTAGTGATCCTGCAAGTGTAATTCATGATGCAATTGTTAAAGCAAGACAAGAAAAATACGATGTTATTTTAGTTGATACAGCAGGAAGATTGCAAACAAAAACGCATTTAATGAAAGAATTGGAAAAAATGCATAGAGTAATTCAAAAGAATTTACCAAATGCACCACAAGAAACTTTATTAGTAGTTGATGCAACAACTGGTCAAAATGGTTTACAACAAGCTAAAATATTTAAAGAAGCAACCGATGTTACTGGTGTTGTTTTAACTAAACTTGATGGAACTGCAAAAGGTGGGATTGTACTTGCAATTAGACATGAATATGATCTTCCAATTAAGTATGTCGGTTTAGGTGAAAAAATTGATGATTTAGTAATGTTTGATATTGAATCATATATTTATGGTTTATTTAAGGAGTTCTTCTAATGGAAAGAATTGAGAAAACTCAAGAATTAAATGAATTATTTTCAGCATATCAAAGTCTTTTTACTGAAAAGCAAATTGAATATTTTAATTTATATTATGAATTAGATTATTCCTATCAAGAAATTGCTGATCAGTATGGTGTAAGTCGTAATGCTATTTTTGATATGTTAAAAAAAGTTGAGGAAAACTTATATTTATATGAAGAAAAATTAAAAATGGTTGAAATGCGTAAAAAAAGAATTGAACTTTTAAATAATTATATGGAAACAAAAGATATTAGTTATTTAGAGGCATTAAAAAGGATGGATGAATAATGAATAGTTTATCAGAAAGACTCCAAATGACGGTTAGAAGAATTACTGGTCGTGGTAAGTTAACTGAAAAAGATATTGAAGAAATGATGCGAGAAGTCCGTCTATCTTTATTAGAGGCTGATGTTAACTTTCGTGTGGTAAGAGATTTTACTGCACGAGTTAAAGAACAAGCATTAGGTGAAAAAATATTAAAAGGGCTTAATCCTGGACAACAAGTTGTTAAAATTGTTCATGAAGAATTAAAACGTGTAATGGGTGATGAAAATGCCCCATTAGTGTTTGAAAATCAAGGCTTAACAACGTTTATGACAATTGGACTTCAAGGTTCAGGTAAGACAACTGCAATCGGTAAATTAGGTGTTTATTTAAGAAAACATATGAAGAAAAAGCCGATGTTTATTGCTGCTGACGTTTACAGACCAGCTGCGATTGATCAGCTTGTAACAATTGGTAAACAAGTAGGAATTGAAGTTTACGAAGAAGGATTAAAAGATGCGAGAGTAATTGTTAAAAATGGATTAGAATATGCTAAAAAGCAGGGCTATGATTTAGTAATTATTGATACAGCAGGACGCCTTCATATCGATGAAGAGATGATGCAAGAGTTAATCGATGTTAAGGAAATTGCAAAACCAAGTGAAATACTTTTAACTGTTGATGCTATGACTGGTCAAGATGCAGCTCAAATTGCTAAAAGCTTTCATGATCAATTAGATGCAACCGGTGCTATCTTAACTAAAATGGATGGTGATACTCGTGGTGGAGCGGCATTATCCATTAAAGAAGTATCGGGTATTCCAATTAAATTTAGTTCATCAGGCGAGACAATGGATACATTTGAGCCGTTCCATCCAGATCGTATGGCTGATCGTATTTTAGGTATGGGTGATGTTTTAACTTTAATTGATAAAGCAACTGAGGCTATCGATGAAGATGAAGCTAAAGGTATGATGGAAAGAATGATGAGTGATAATTATAACTATTATGACTTATTAAAACAATTTAAAATGATTAAAAGAATGGGTTCTATTTCTAGATTAATAGGTTTTATTCCTGGACTTGGTAAATTAAAAAATGCAGCAAGTCAAATTGATGATAAACAGTTTGATAAAATGCAAGTTATTATTGAATCAATGACTGAAGCGGAAAAAAAGAATCCTGAATTAATTAATAAAAGTTCATCACGAAGACAAAGAGTTGCTAAAGGTGCTGGTGTGTCTGTAACGGAAGTTAATAAATTAAGACAAGCACTTGAAACACAAAAGAAAATGGTTAAACAAATGGCCAACATGAGTGAAAAAGATATTGAACAACTACAAAAAGATCCTTCAAAACTTGCTAATAATATGCCCCAAAGAAGAAGTCGTGGTAAGGGTAAGGGTAAAGGCAAAGGAAATTTTAGAAGATAAGAAGACTTTAAGAACATCAATTATTGGTGTTCTTTTTTACTTATAACTAATTATAGATATTCTGTTTTTAAGTTGTGATATAATTAAAATATATTTAGAAAGAGAAATGAGGGGGAAAATGACTAAACATTCTTTAATAAAATTAGAAAATGTCTCAAAATACTACAAAACTCCAACCGGTGTTTCTGAAGGAATGCGGGATGTAAGTGTCGAATTTAATATTAATGATTTTGTTGCTATTACTGGGGAATCAGGATCAGGTAAAACTACTCTACTTAATGTTTTAAGTGGACTAGATTCATATGAAGATGGTGAGATGTTTGTAAATGGGATTGAAACATCACACTATACAGTAAAAGAATGGGAATCATTTCGAGCGTTAAATGTTGGTTTTGTTTTTCAAAATTATAATGTTATTGATTCATATACTGTTTATCAAAATATTTTAGTTGCACTTGAAGCACAAGGTTATGATGAATCAAGTAAGAAAAAGCGTGCTTTAGAATTAATTGAACGCGTTGGCTTAACAAATCATAAAAACCAAAAAACTTCTAAACTTTCTGGTGGTCAAAAACAAAGAGTGGTTATAGCTAGAGCATTAGCAAAAAATGCACCAATAATTTTAGCAGATGAGCCAACCGGAAACTTAGATGAACAAACAGGTAAGGAAATAATGGAACTTTTTAAAGAAATATCGAAAGATAAGTTAGTTATTTTAGTAACCCACAATTATGAAGAAGCCAAACCTTTTGTAACAAGAAAAATTACGATGAGCGATGGTACTATCAAAGAAGATAAAGTATTAGTAAAAACTGAAAATGCAGAAACTAAAGTTTTAGATGCAGAAAAAGATGTTAAAAATGATTCATTTAAAACATCTTTGAAAATAGCTTTTAGAAATATTTTTGCAACCCCTAAAAGAACGATATTTTCAGTTGCATTATCAATGGTAGCAATTTTGATTTTTCTATTTTTCTATTCATCTTTAATTAAAGAAAATCAAATTTCTTTAGGAACATCAAATACAGCTGAAATTATCTTAAGAGAAAATGGAACTGCGTTTACTTTAAGTAATTATAACGAATTAAAAAATGAATTTGAAACTAGTGATTTAAAAATATTTCCTGACATATCCAAAATTTATGGTGTCTTAGAAGATGAGGTTATGGCTAGTCTAGATATAAAAAGCGCAAGTACAATTCTTAATACCAATGATTTGGAAGGTAGACTACCTATTGCAGCAAATGAAATTATAATCGTTCAATACTATGAGAAATATTATGAAATAGATGATGATATAACAATCTTTATAAATGTTGAAAATGATTTAGGAGAATTAAAAAATATTGGTTCCTTTAACTTTAAAGTTGTCGGAAATATTGTTAATACAACTACAAATAATGAAAATCAAAACAGAACAGGTATATATATGCTTAATAGCGAATTAATAAATGCTGATTTTACATATAATACTAAATATATGCCAAATTCAGAAATTAAAAAGTTACAAGTAATTGGAATTGACCGGAATGAAATAAAACTTTTTGCTAATAGATTTAATGATAGTAACTATAGTAATGAATTTAGATTACTTGATTATGATTTAACTTTTGAAAACACTGATTTTGCAGTAGTGGCTGATTTTGTAATATTACTATTATGGCTTGTATTAATTGGTATTTTATCAATTGTCTTTTTAGTTACATATAATGTCCAAAAAAATGTTATGAATTCAAGAAAAAAAGATTTTGCAGTATATCGATCAATAGGTATTAGTGAAAAAGAAGTTGCCTCAACGGTATTATTTGAACAATTATTAATTGCATTAATTGCTGTATTACTTGCATTTGTATTAAGTGAAACACTCTCTTCAAGAATGCAATTTTTAAGAGTAATTACTCGTCATATTAATATTAAAGACTATATTATTATAGCTGTTGTCTTTGCAGCATTTTCAGTTTATCAGGGCTTCAAATATAACAAACGTATTTTTAATATTACAGTTATAGAATCATTAAGGGAGGATATATAATATGATTGAAACAAGAAATATTAATAAATATTTTAATAAAAATAAAAGTAATGAAATTCATGTTATTAATAATACTTCCCTTAAATTTCCAGAAAAAGGCTTAACAACTTTAATCGGTTCATCAGGTTCAGGTAAAACAACACTACTAAATGTTATAAGTGGTCTTGATAGTGCAAAAGGTGAAATTATCTTTGATAATATATCGATACCAAGATATAAAAGTAGTACATGGGATAAAATTAGAGCTAATGATATTGGCTTTGTTTTTCAAAATTATTATTTGTTAGAAAACAAATCTGTTTATGAAAATATCAAATTAACTCTTAATATGATTGGAATTGTTGATGAAGAAGAAGTTGAATATCGAATCCATTATGTTTTAGATGCAGTTGGTATGTTTAGATTTAGAAACAGAAGAGCTAGTGACTTATCAGGCGGTCAAAAACAAAGAGTTGCAATAGCAAGAGCAATTGCTAAAAATCCTAAAGTTGTAATTGCTGATGAGCCAACGGGTAATCTTGATACTAAAAATAGTAATGAGGTTATGAAAATTATTAAAAAAATATCTGAAGAAAGATTAGTAATTTTAGTTACACATGAAAAAGATCTAGCTAATCGATATAGCGATTATATTGTTAGTTTAGTTGATGGAAAAGTTGTAAATAAAGAAGAAAATTTTGGTTCTAGTTCACAAGCAAAAGATTTTGATGATAAAAATATATATTTAGGAAATCTAAATAAACATAGCGTAGATGAAAAGTTAGAAATATATTCTAATAGTTTAGAAAATGATATTAATATTAGGATTATTAAAATTAATAATAATTATTATATTGAATCTAAAGATCAAAATGCTAAGTTTAATATTGTAACTCCTAAATCAGGTATTAAAGTATTTAATCAAACAAAAGAAGAAGTAGAAGAGTTAGGTACTTTTGAAACAAGCTTTTCTTTAGATGAATTAGAAAAAGTTAAAACTAAAAGAGTTAAAAAAAGAACACTATCTTTTAAAGACGCATTTATTGAAGCAATTAAAAAGATTACTAATTTAGGTAGAAAATCAAAAATACAAGTGTTCGCACTTATTATGTTAGGAATTATGTTTTCAATTGCGGTTCATACGCTGTTTTCAAGTTTGTATATTGATGATTCAAAAATATTTACTGATAAAAATATTTACTATACAAATTCTCTTAATGCTTATGAAAATATAAAAGATAATGATGAAGTTATTGTTTATGCCAAACCAAGGTTGATGGGATATTTCTTTGGTATTGATACGGAAGGGGCCTATTATAATTATCACATTACATTTAAAGATCAAATTCCAGTTGATGTATTAAATGATAATGATCTTATCTTAGGAAGAATGCCAGAAAATGCTTATGAAGTAGTTGTTGATGTTAATCTTTTATCTAATGAAAATACTGACAACTATGAATTTGTTAGAGCTGGTATAATTAGACCTAATCATTTAATTGGAGAAAAACTAAAAATTGGTATTTATCAGTTAGATAATAAGGTGTTTAAAATTGTTGGATTAGTTGATACTAATACGCATGCAATCTATTTAGATAATAATTTAATCAATAGTGTTGCAAGTGACTATATGTTTGAAGTGTTTGGTGATTCAGATAAATCTGTTTATTTTCCAATTGTAACAAACAATTCATACAATTTAGTAGAAGGAAGAGATCCAGAAACACTTTTAGATGATTCTACTATTGAAGTGTTAGTAAATATTAATTATAAAGATGAACTACTTTTAAATAATGGTGAAAATATTAACTTTATTTTAAGAAATATGAATTATGATGTTAAAGAGATTAACATCGTAGGTTATTTTGAGTCTAATAATGATTATTTAGAATTAATTGTTAACGATGATGTTTATAAATTGTTAGAAAAAGATATAGTAGAATCTTTTGATTATTATTTATATGATACAGGTAGAAATAACTTAAATAATGAAGATTTATATACTAATTTATGGGAAAGCAAGTTAGAGGATTTAAAAAATGCGCAAACAGCAGGACTATCGACATCAATTACTCAAATCGTAATATCGATTGCGATATCAGGTTTAATTTTTTACTTCTTAGTAAGATCTTCAATTACAGGACGAGTTAAAGAAATAAGTATTTTAAGATCACTTGGTGTTCATAAAATTGAGGTTGTTGGAAGTTATTCTTTAGAATACGCTGTTTTAACAGCAGTAACTTCATTAATAGGGGTTTTAATTGGAGCGGTTATAACAAACTCAATTTCAAGGTCATTTTTAGGAGGTTTCTTTACAATAAGAGTTACCCCTCTTTCATTTGTTGTAACAATTGTCGGTATTTTTATAACTAATGTATTAATTGCACTTATTCCATTAATGTTATTACTAAGAAAAACACCAGCCCAAATGTTAACAAATTATGATATATAAAAGTTTCGCCTTTAAGGCGATTCTTTTATATTTATATGTTAAAATAGTTAGGTGAAGATGGAGGGAATTTATGAAAGATTTAATCTTAATTGATGGAAACTCAATAATGTTTAGAGCATATTATGCAACAGCATACCCTGGTGCTAATTTAATGCAAACATCTAAAGGAGAATATACAAATGCCCTTTTTGCATTTGTTAATATGTTTTCTAAAATTGTAACAAATGATAAAGACCATGTTTTGGTAGCATTTGATACAGGAAAACCAACATTTCGACATGAAAAGTATGATGAGTATAAAGCTGGAAGAAAAGAAATGCCTAAGGAGTTAGAAGAACAAATACCATTAGTTTATAAATATATTGAATCATTAGGGATAAAAACTTATTATAAAGAAGGTTATGAAGCTGATGATATTATTGGTATTTATGCTAAAGAAGCATCTAGCAAAGGTGTTAAAGTTAATATTTTTTCAAGTGATAGAGACTTATTACAATTAGTTGATGATAACATTACTGTTAATTTATTAAAAAGAGGTATGAAAGATGTTGTTAGTTATACTCCTAAAACTTTATTTGAAGAGTTTGAACTAACTCATGATCAAATTATTGATTTAAAAGCGTTAATGGGAGATAGTAGTGATAATATTCCAGGTGTACCAGGAATTGGTCCTAAAACAGCAACAAAATTATTAAAAAAATATCAAACGATTGAAAATATTTATGAAAATATTGAAGATTTAAAAGGTAAAATAAAAGAAAATTTAATTGAACATAAAGATTTAGCGATCTTAAGTAAAAAGTTAGTTACCATTTTAACTAAGGGGGATCTTGATTATTCTTTAGAAGAATTGAAAAGAGAAAAATATGAATTAAATGATTTAATTACCTTCTTACAAAGATATGAACTCCATAGTTTAGTTAAACAATTAGATGAGGTTACAATTACTGAGGCTGATTGGGATTGTAAAGTAATTAATAAAGAAGAAGATTTAAAAAATATTTTTAAAGATAACGCAAGTATTCATTTTGAGTTTAGTGATGAAAATTATCACAAAGCTGATATATGGGGAATTGGATATTTTGATGGTAAAAATAATTACTTTATAGATCCAAAATTATTAAGTACAGAAACTTTTGAAAATTATTTAATAGATAATAACATAAATAAAATAACATATGATTATAAAGCTGCTAAAGTTGCTTTAATGTGGCGAGGTTTAGATTTTATTAGTGTTGATTTTGATTTATTACTTGCTGCATATTTAATTGATTCTCATTATGGTAGGGAAGAATTTAAATATATTGTTTCTAAGTTTGATTATAATTATGTTGAGTATGATGAGTTTATATATGGTAAAGGGGCTAAAAAAGGCCTTCCTGAAGATAGTGATTTGTATATGAAACATATTGTTTCAAAAGCTAGAGCAACCTATCTTTTAAAAGATGAATTAATTAAAAGACTAAAAGATGATAATCAATATCATTTATTGACTGATGTTGAATTGCCACTTTCTAGTGTATTAGCTAAAATGGAGTTTTCAGGTATTTTAGTTGATAAAGAAGAACTTAAAAAGCAAAAAGAAGGGATGCAAGTTCGAATTGAAAACTTAACAAGTGAAATTATTAAACTTGCAGGTAGAGATTTTAATGTCGCATCACCAAAGCAATTAGGTGAAGTCTTATTTGAAGATTTAAAACTACCGCATGCTAAAAAGACTAAAACCGGTTATTCAACAAATGTTGAGGTTTTAAATAAAATAGTTAATGAACATAAAATTGTCCCACTTATTTTAGAGTTTAGAGAATTAAATAAACTGTATACAACATATTTAGCAGGTTTAGAACCAACTATTTTTGATGACAGTAAAATACATACAATATATAAACAAGCTCTAACTACAACTGGACGCCTTTCATCAGTTGAACCTAACTTACAAAATATTCCAACGAGAACTGAAGAAGGTAGACAAATTAGAAAAATGTTTGTAGCAAGTCCAAATCATCAATTACTCGCAAGTGATTATTCTCAAATTGAACTTAGAATATTAGCTGAAATTGCTGATGTATCTGCACTTAAAGCGTCTTTTAACAAAAATGAAGATATTCATAGTGAAACAGCTAGAAAAGTCTTTAACATTGAAGGAGACGTTTCTAGTGAGCATAGAAGACAAGCTAAAGCAGTTAACTTCGGTATTATTTATGGAATGGGTGAGTTTAGTCTTTCCCAAGATTTAAATATCTCAGTTAAAGATGCTAAAGAATTTATTGATAGATATTTAACAATTTATCCTGAGATTAAAGACTATATGGAAAATATTGTTAAGTTTGCAGAAAAAAATGGTTATGTTGAAACATTAATTAATAGAAGAAGATATATTCCAGAATTAAAATCAAAAGTATATTTCCAACGTGAATTTGGTAAAAGAACAGCATTAAATGCTCCAATTCAAGGAACATCAGCAGATATATTAAAGATTGCTATGGTAAAGCTTGATAAATATTTAGTTGATAATAATAAAAAATCTAAAATTTTATTACAAGTTCATGACGAATTAATTTTAGAAGTTCCAAATGATGAAGTATTAGAAATGAAAGAGATAGTACCTAAAATTATGGAAGAAGCATATGAACTTAGTGTACCGTTAAAATCAAGTTGTGAAGTTGGAAAAACTTGGTATGAAATATAAAAAAATAGGATTCTACATAGTAGAGTCCTATCTTTATACACTAATATTGTGGAAAAGTATTTAATAAATGTATGATATGATTAGTATAGGGGTGGTGTTATGCCAGAATTACCAGAGGTAGAAGTTGTTAGAAAACAACTTAAAAACTTAGTTTTAAATAAAAAAATTGCAAATATTACAAGTGAGTATACTAAAATATTTAATGAAGACTTTAATTTAGTTAAAGAAAGTATTGTTGGTAGTAAAATAATAGATATAGAAAGATATGGCAAGTATTTAGTTTTTATATTAAGTAATGAGTTTAATTTAATTTCTCATTTAAGAATGGAAGGTAAGTATTTTGTTAAAGAGCAAAATGAACCAATAGATAAACATGAACATGTAATTTTTCATTTTGATAATGGAGAAACATTAAGATATCATGATACAAGAAAGTTTGGAAGAATGGATTTAAGAACTAAAGATGATTACTTAAAAGTAAATCCACTTTTCAAATTAGGGAAAGAACCTAAAGATTTAACTGGAGAAGAATTATATGAGATGTTAAATAAAAAAACAACTTTTATTAAAGTGGCACTTCTTGATCAAGAAATTATTGCAGGACTAGGAAATATTTATGTTGATGAAACATTATTTATGAGTAAAATTCATCCAGAAAGAAGATCTAATACAATTAGCATAGATGAAGCTAACTTAATAGTTCACAGTGCCCAAAAAGTATTAGCGAAAGCGTTAGAACTTGGTGGAACAACAATCCGTTCATATACATCAAGCTTAGGTGTAACGGGTCGTTTTCAAAACGAATTACAAGTTCATACTAAAGAAGGAGAGTTATGTACTTTATGTGGGACAGTAATTACAAAGTTAAAAGTAGGAGGAAGGGGAACATATGTCTGCTCAAACTGTCAAAAATAGGCCAACTGTTTATGGATTAACAGGTGGGATTGCAAGTGGGAAAACAACCGCAGTTAACTTTTTTAAAGAAAAAGCGGTTAAGATTTTTGATTCGGATAAATTTGTTCATAAAGAGTGGGATAATAATTATGATTTAATTAATAAGATTAAAGAAAAGTATAACATTGATATGAGCAAAAAAGAAGAAAGAAAAAAACTTGCAAATATTATTTTTAATAGCGAAGTGGAGCGAGCATATGTTAACAGTTTAGTTCATCCTTATGTTTTTGAAGGAATTAAAAAGTTTATCGAAGATAACGAAAATGAAAAGTTTGTAATTATTGATGTACCACTACTTTTTGAAGTTGGGTCTGATGTTTTAACAGATAAAACAATATTAATTTATACACATAAAAGACATCAAGTTAAAAGAATAATTACAAGAGATAATTTGACAAAAAAAGAAGCTTTAAATCGAATTGAAAGCCAAATTAATTTAAAAGATAAAAAAACAATGGCAACTTATGTTATTAATAACACAGGAACATTAGATAACTTTAAAGATAAGTTAGAAATTATGTATGGGGTAATGGTAAATGAGAATAAATAGTAAATTTAGGTTACATATTAATACTAGTTTAAGTTCATCTGACTATAAAGTATTAGCGCTTTTGTATCAACCATTAATTGGCGTTGATGCTTATGCAATTTACTCAACGTTTTACCATTTAGTTAAGGGGAATGAAATTGATTCACATCAATTATTATTTGATTTGTTAAATATTACAATGGATGACTTTAAAAAAGCAATTACAAAACTTGAAGCACTTGGTTTAATTGAAACATATATTAATAGTAAAAAAGACTATGTATATATTATTAAACCACCATATTCTGCAAAAAAGTTTTTAACAGATACTTTTTTAGGAGCGTATTTAGAATCAGAAATTGGAACTAAAAATTTAGAAAACATTATTAAGGTGTTTAAAGTAAACAAACCAGATTTAACTAACTATAAAAACATTACTAAATCATTTGATGAAGTTTATCAAGTCCATACAAAAAAACTACTTAATATTAGCGATGATTTAGAAGGTAGAAACGGATTTAATAATCAGTTAATTAGAAATGGCATTAATTATAATGAGTTTATTGAAAGACTACCAAGAGCTTTAAAATCACCAGTATTATTTAATGATAATTTTAAACAAAAACTAATTCAATTAGCATTCGTCTATCAGTTTAATGTTGATGATTTAGTTTTAATATATAAAAACGCATCTAAAGGTAATACAACAGCAACAATTGAACAAATTAACTTACAAGCAAGACTTTATTATGAAAAGAATAATGAAGTAATTACAATTCAAAAGAAAACGACAAGTGATACGGAAGTTATTAAAGATTTATCATTTAGGACAGTTGTTGATAAGTTTGTTGTTGATGATCCAATCTTAAGGGCTAGTTCATTAGATACTATTAATAACTTTATTGCTCAAAACGATGTTGATTTAGGAGTTTTAAATGTTTTACTCATCTTTATTTTGAAAAATAAAGAAGGAGTTTTACCACATGTTAACTATTTAAACAAGGTGTGGGAATCTTGGGCTAAAGCAGGTGTAAGAACAGCAGAGGATGCAATTAATCACCGTGAACAATTAGAAAAGACTTGGAAGAGTCGTGCACCTAAAGAAAATAAACCAGATTGGTTGGATGAGTATATGAAAGAGTTAGAAGAGTTGGAGGAACAAGCATGACTTTTGAAGAAATGAAAAAAAGAATAAGCGCAGACCCAGAAACAAAAAACTTAAAAGTAAGTGACAGTGATGTTTTAAAGGTAAATAGATATTTAGATTTAAGGGGTAAAACTGAAGATGGTTATGAAGCAAAATTAATAACTGAGCCTTATATTGAACTTGTTTTACTTCCAACTAAAGAAAAACTTTTAGAAGAATCAAAAGCAAAATTTAAGGATAATTTATTAGTTTTTAATAGCGATATTTATTTACAAGATGCTAGTTTAGATGATTTTGAATTATTAAATGAAGAGCGAGAAATGGCTTTATCAAAAATAAGAGAATATGTTGAATCTTATGAGAAAAATAAAGTTTTAAAAGGGTTTTATATTTATGGTAAATATGGAACAGGAAAAACTTATCTTTTATCTGCTATAGCTCATGAAATTGTAAATAAAGGTGCTAAAGTTTTAATGGTCTTTATGCCAGATTTAGTAAGAAGTATAAGACAAGGTATTAGTGATGGTAATTTAGAAGACAAAATTAATCAGTTAAAACAAGTAGAAGTTTTAATGTTTGATGATATTGGTGGGGAAAACATGACGCCTTGGTTTAGAGATGAAGTTTTACTTCCTGTTTTACAGTACCGTCTATCAGCACAACTTACAACATTTTTCTCATCAAATCTTCCATTAACAAAACTTATTTCAAGTTTAAGTAATGATCGAAATAATCAAATTGATCATGTTAAAGCACACAGAATTGTCAAAAGAATTACAGGTTTAACAAATATTGTTAAATTAGATGATAAACAATATAAAGAATAATTGACAGATTGCTAAATTATGCTATAATAATATTAATAAAAAGACGATGATAAGAACATGACTAAAATTAACTTTAAGCGACGTAGGATGGTGTAAGCTACGAATCAATTTTAGTTACTATCTTGGAGTTGGCTAAGGCCCGGTTAATTACCGTTATCTAATAAATTAAGTGCTAGAGTAATCTAGAATTAAGGTGGTACCGCGGAATTTTTCGTCCTTAGACAATATTTTTGTCTAGGGATTTTTATTTTCATAATTAAGAAAGAGGAATAAATATGATTAAAATTACATTGCCTGATGGTAGCATTAAAGAATATAATAAAGGCATAACTCCATATGATATTGCATTATCAATATCAGAAGGGTTAGCTAAACAAACTAAAGCAGCTATTTTTAATGAAGATTATGTTGAAATTAATAGGCCATTAGAAGTAGATGGAATGATTAGATTATTAACAAAGAAAGATAAAGAAACTTTAGATGTGTTAAATCATTCAACGGCACATTTAATGGCAGAAGCAATTAGTAACCTTTATAAAGGGGCTAAATTTGGTGTTGGTCCTGCGATTAAAGAAGGGTTTTATTATGATGTTGATTTTGGCGAACATGAAGTTACTGAAACTATTTTAGAAGAAATTGAAAAAGAAATGAAACGTCTTGCTGACTTAGGTGAAGAAATTATAAGAAAAGAAGTTACTTATGAACAAGCTTTAGAAATATTTAAACATGATGAATACAAAATGGAAATTATCGAACAATATAAAGATACTGATTTAACAGTTTATACACAAGGAAACTTTACTGATCTTTGTCGTGGTGGGCACTTAGTTAATACGAGTGAAATTAAACATTTTAAATTATTAAGTATTGCTGGTGCATACTGGCGTGGTGATTCAAATAATAAACAGCTAACAAGAATTTATGGAACAAGTTTCTTTTCAGCTAAAGATTTAAATAACCATTTAAATGTATTGGAAGAAAGAAAAGAAAGAGATCACCGTAAATTAGGTAAAGAATTAGATCTATTTATGATTAGTAATGAAATTGGTCAAGGGCTACCAATGTGGTTACCTAAAGGAGCAACAATTCGCCGTGTTATAGAAAGATATATAACAGATTTAGAAATTAGGGCAGGCTATGAACATGTCTATACCCCGATTATGGCGAAACATGAATTATATGTTACATCAGGTCACTGGGGACATTATCAAGATACAATGTTTCCACCTATTGAAATGCCAGATGGTGAAAAACTAGTTTTAAGACCAATGAACTGTCCGCATCATATGATTATTTTTAAAGATGAAGTAAGAAGTTATCGCGATTTACCTATTAGAATTGCTGAATTAGGTATGATGCATCGTTATGAAAAATCAGGAGCTTTATCAGGACTTCAAAGAGTTAGAGAAATGACATTAAATGATGCTCACCTTTTTGTAAGACCTGATCAAATTCAAGATGAAATCAGCCGAACAATGAAAATGATTGTTGATACATATAAAGTCTTTGGAATTGAAGAATATTACTTTAGATTAAGTTATCGTGATCCAGAAAATAAAGAAAAATACTTTGATAATGATGATATGTGGAATTTAGCAGAATCAACATTAAAAGGTGTTATGGATGAATTAGAATTAGACTATGTTGAAGCAACTGGAGAAGCGGCCTTTTATGGTCCAAAAATTGATGTTCAAGTTAATACAGCGATGGGAAATGAAGAAACATTATCAACGGTTCAATTAGACTTTTTACTACCAGAAAGATTTGATTTAACATATGTTGGTCAGGATGGTAAAAATAATCACCGTCCAGTTGTTATTCACCGTGGTGTTGTATCAACAATGGAGCGATTTGTAGCTCACTTAATTGAACTTTATAAAGGAGCATTCCCATTCTGGTTAGCACCAGTTCAAGTTAAATTAATTCCTGTAAACTTAGATTTACATAGCCAATATGCTAAGGAATTAGACGAAAGATTTACAAATTTAGGATTTAGAATTGAAACTGATTATCGAGAAGAAAAACTAGGGTATAAAATTAGAGAAGCACAAACTCAAAAAATCCCATATCAAATTGTAATTGGTGATAATGAAGTTAATGATAAAACAGTTACTTACCGTAAGTATGGTGAGCAAAAACAAACAACGGTTAAAATAGATGAGTTTATTAACTTAATGGAGCAGGAATTAAGAAACAAATGATTGAGGTGTTATTATGCCTGTAAAAGAAATTACTACAAGGTTAGAAAAAATTGTTGATAATAAAAGTGGTAAAACATTAAAAGAGTTGGATGCTATTAAAAGAGTTACAGTATTAACTAATAAAGTAGTTGATGTTGTAGTTGAGCTTCCTAATTTAATGTTTCAAGATGAAATAAAAAGAATGATTGCTAAAATAATTAAAATTGATTTGGAATATCCTGGTGTTAAAATAAATATAAAACAGGACGATAAAGTAATAGAAGAAGAACAAAGAGCAAGTCAAAATATTAAATATTTAGCAATCGCATCAGGAAAAGGTGGCGTTGGTAAATCAACAGTTGCTGCTAATATTGCCTATGCTTTTAGAAGGTTAGGTAAAAAGGTAGGAATAATAGATGTTGATATTTATGGCGCAAGTATCCCTTTTGTTTTTGATATGAAAATAGAACCACTTGATTTGGATGATGAAGGTAATATTTTACCGGCTAAATTTCAAGAAATTGAAATTATTTCAACCGAGTTTTTTGTGCCACGTGATAAACCATTAATGTGGCGTGCACCAATTGCTAGTCAAATGACCAAAATGTTTTTTGATTCTGTTAGTTGGGATAAAAATATTGATATCGTTATAATTGATATGCCGCCTGGCACAGGTGATATAGCAATTGATGTTAGAGAATTAGTTCCAAAAAGCGATATGATAATTGTTACAACCCCTAATATAGCAGCATCAAATATTGCAGTTAAAGCAGGACTAGGTTCAAAAGAAATTGGCCATAATGTTATTGGTGTAATTGAAAATATGAGTTATTATTATAACGAATGTAGTAAGGATAAAGAATTTTTGTTTGGTGAAGGTGGCGGTAGTTTAGTTTCAAAAAAAATTGGAGTTGACTTACTAGCTCAAATACCTATTGCTAAAATGGATAGTAAAGATGTTATTTTTGATATGTCAACGATTCAAGGTAAGACATACTTAATGCTTGCTAAAAATTATATTGATAAAGCAAATTTATAAAAATATACTTGTTTATTACACAAATTTATGTATAATATATATAGTGTAATAAACAATGGGTCTATAGCTCAGGGGGAGAGCGCTTGCTTGACGTGCAAGAAGTCGGAGGTTCAAATCCTTCTAGACCCACCATTAATAATTTAGAATATAAAACACCCATAGGGTGTTTTTTTATTTATTATAGTTGATTTGAAAATATTTTTCCAATAATTGAAATATATTTTATTTTTTTTGAAACCAAATCTTAAGCGCTTACATAGATTGCTAAACGTAATATAATGAAATTGTAATAATAAAATAGGAGGGTAAAATGAAAAAAATAGGCATATTTTTAATGTTTGCTTTTTTGTTTGTAATTGCATCTTGTACTAAAGTTGAAGATATTGAATTTTCATTTAGTAAAAACGAAGTAGAATTACAAATAGGCGAGACTTATGAGATAGAGTATACTCTTTCGAATATGGACTTAGAAATAGAGTATAGTTATTCTGGTGATGGAATAATAGCATTAGAAGATGGAATAGTTACTGCTTTAAGTGAAGGTGAAGTTATCGTAACTGGTAAAGTAGTCGATTATGATATTACATCAACAATTAAAATAGTAGTAACGCCAAAAGAGGATGAAGAAATAAGGGTAAGCTCTATTAGTATTGAAGGTAATAATTTTGGTATAGTTGGTGATGAAATTACATTAACAGCGAGTGTATTACCAGAAAATGCAACTAATAAAGAAGT
>Ga0209075_1000235_pt1 | contig 52383 bp, 53 predicted proteins | sample Stecom2011_FD_187523 | JGI IMG/M metagenome (GOLD analysis project Ga0209075, IMG submission 187523) | Agricultural soil microbial communities from Utah to study Nitrogen management - Steer compost 2011 (SPAdes) (version 2) | ecosystem: Environmental > Terrestrial > Soil > Agricultural land...
TTTTTAATAGGTTTCCCATCAACAAACTTCCAAATATAACTACTGAAGCTACCAAACTCTTCTTGTACTTTCATAAAAGCTTTAGCATTACTTACAGTCGCATGTATTTTCAATTTATTCCTAATAATACCTGCATCTAGTAACAAACTATCAATTTTGTCCTGTTTGTATTGGGCAATTTTCTTGTAGTCAAAACCATCAAAAGCCTTTCTAAAATTTTCGCGTTTTCGCAAAATAGTAATCCAACTTAAACCGGCTTGAAATGTTTCAAGGATTAAAAATTCAAAAAGTGTGTCATCATCTGTTACAGGAACGCCCCATTCTTGGTCGTGATAGGCTTCATATAAAGCGTCGCCAACACACCAACCGCATCTATGTTTTTCCATAAGTTAGTTTATCTGTAAGTTTCTAGCATAAAGATAGACATAGATATGACATAAATCATAAGCTAAATAAGAGGAACTTCTTATTTTCGCAACAATATATTTAAATACTATGGATGAAATAATAAAAGCTAGTTTAGCAAAGAGCCTGTCTTACCAAGAATACAGAGACCTCATGACGCAGTTGGTAGAAAACGAATCGACTACCGGACCTAATAAAAGTCATGACCTGGTGGAATATACCAAGCTAAACGACCAGCGTATGAAACGATGGGATAAAACCATCAAAGTATCAGATAGCATCAAAGAAAACCTCAACCAGATAACCTCCAAACAAACTTGGTTGGTACTTACTGAAAGCTGGTGTGGCGATGCTGCTCACGTCATTCCTGTATTTAATAAAATGGCTGAACTGAGTAAAAACATCAACTTAAGACTCGTATTACGCGATGAAAATGAGGCCTTAATGAATCAGTTTTTAACCAATGGAGGAAAATCCATCCCGAAGTTGATTGTGATAGACGAGGAGACTCAAAAAGTAATAACCTCGTTTGGACCAAGACCTGCAGATGCTACAAAATTGATTGTTGATTATAAGGCAAAACACAAAGAGATAACTCAAGAAATTAAGGAGCAATTACAGCAATGGTACAACAAAGACAAAGGTCAAAGTGTCATGAGGGAATTATTGGAGCTAATAACAGTAACTGTTTAGTTTTTACCCTCAAAATAAAAGGTAATGGTACCAATTTGAGAGGGTTTTGAAGCGTCTGCACTAAATCTGGCATCCTTCGCATAGTTTAAGGCGTGCTCTTTTAAACAATCGTTTCTTGAAGTTGAGGAAGCGTTTACCTGGGCCTGTGTCACCAAACCAGAAGCATTTACCGTAATGTTGATAATAATCTTACCTCCTTCTTCACATAAGTAGATAGGGGTTGGTAAATAGGCATGAGTTCTATTAACCAAGGAATAGTGCATGCTACTGTTTTTATTAACAGATTGGCTGCTATTGCTTGGTTTTCTTCTATTTAATACCTCATTAACGCTATGGTAAGACGATAACACATCTTCATCTATTTCGGAAGCAGCATTTGACGGATCAGCCTCTGAAGTTTCCATATCCGACGTGCTTTCTACAGGTGTGGGTACGAAATCTTTTGGAGGCGCTATAGGCTGATAGGCCTGTGCAAAAGTTTTATAGTCTTGCGTTTCGTTAAAGGCTTTATTGGTTTTTGAACTTGAGGCCTCTTCACGTTCTGCTAACTTTTCTGCTTCAAGCTCTTCAGGAGTTTTCGGCTCCTCAGGTTCCAACAAGTAGTAACTTTCTGCAGAAAATTCATTGTTTTTTTTAATATGAAAACTGAACAACATTAGCAGGATGGTTCCAGAAACCAAGAGGGTAATTAAAAGCGCTTTATGTTTATCGGATATAGTCAATAGTCATTTGTTGGGAACGAAAGTTTACCAAACTTCCATCTAATATACGAAATACAGAGCTATTTGGTTGTTAAGCTTGCTATAAAAGCTTCAGGACTCAGAGCATCGTTCACATGGAAATCGCCAATTTTCGTACGTCTTAAAGCAGACAAATGCGAGCCAGACTTCAATGCTTTTCCAAAGTCATTCGCTAAAGAACGGATATATGTGCCTTTACTACAAACCACTCTAAAATGTACATTTTTACCATCAATACCCGTGATTTCAAACTCTGAAATTCGAATCTTTCTTGATTTAATTTCAACCTCCTCACCTGCTCGAGCAAATTCGTACAAGCGTTTTCCTTCTTTTTTTATAGCTGAAAAAACCGGAGGGAACTGGTCAATCTCGCCCGTAAATTGTTTGGTAGCTTCGTGGATGTCCTCGACTGTAATATGCTCGGTAGGAAAGTTTTCGTTAACCTCGGTTTCTAAATCGAAGGAAGGCGTCGTACTCCCTAGAACAATCGTTCCGGTATATTCCTTGTCTTGACCTTGGAAACTATCTATTTGCTTGGTCATTTTCCCTGTGCAAATAATTAACAATCCCGTAGCAAGGGGATCTAAGGTACCGGCATGACCAACTTTTATTTTTTTTATTTGGAAGGCGTTGCGTATTTCCCAACGAAGTTTATTAACCGCCTGAAAGGAAGTCCAATGTAAAGGTTTGTCAATTAATAAAACCTGTCCGGAAAGATAGTCTTCACCACTCATATTATGAATTTAAATATGCAAAAACGATGGCAATCATACCAACTACAACACAATAAATAGCAAAATAAGAAAGTTTACTTTGCTTAACCAAACCTATCATCCAGGTACAAGCCACCAATCCAGAAAGGAAGGCCGCAATAAAACCAGCACTTAGAGAAAAAAAACTTTCACTATTATAGCTTAATTCTCCTGTAAGGATGTCTTTTGCAATTTTACCAAAAATTAAAGGCACCACCATTAAAAATGAGAATCTCGCGGCTTTGGTTTTATCGGCTCCTAATAATACCGATGCTGAAATGGTAGCTCCAGAACGCGATATTCCTGGCAACATAGCAATGGCCTGAGCAACTCCAATAACAAAGGCGTTTTTAAAGGTGACATTTTTACCCGTATCCTTGGCTTTATCGGCCAAGAAAAGCAAAAAGGCCGTAATCAGTAACATAAAACCTACCAACTTAATACTGCCCCCAAAAAGCTCGGCTAATTGCGCCTCGTAATTATAGCCTACAATAACCGCAGGAACCATGGAAATAATAATTTTGGTTGCTAGTTGTGTGTCTTCATTCCACTCAAATGAGAACACCCCTTTTAATATAGAAAAAATATCCTTTCTAAATATAACCATCGTACTTAATGCGGTAGCAAAATGAAGCACCACCGTAAACATCAAACTTTCTTCTGGGATGGATTGGTCGCCTAAAATAGCTTTACCTAGTTCCAAATGACCACTAGAGGATACCGGGAGAAATTCAGTAAGTCCTTGAATAACTCCTAAAATAATTGAATCAAAAATTTCCATGAGGCAAAAATATCAAAATTTGACTAACCCTAAGGGGAATAGCACACTGTGTATATTAGAATTTATTGGTCCGATTTAGACTTTTTGTTAGGATTTAATAAAATGGCATAAACTTGAATTCCAAAACCAATAAGAACCAAAGTTGGAGCCAATCTAATACGTCTAAAACTAAAGATATCTGGGCTAAAAACATTCGGATCATCACTTCCTCCTCCTGACATTAAAATAAAACCTATAGCTATAAAGGCCAAACCTATAAGCATGAATTTATAGTTCTTCTTTCCAAAGACAAAAGCACTTTCCGCGTGTTCATTAAGTTTTTTCTTACCCATGATGTGTTATTTAATCCCACTAAAATTAGAACTTGCAAAGTAAAGGTTTTATTTACACCTAAACGTTAACAGACTCTAAAAATGGGGTTGATTAGTTTCCAATTCTTACCTTAATAATAAAGCTGATCCGTTTTTAAGTTCAAGAAACGCTGTGTTGCAATAAACGTACTGATCCATGTAATAACAATTCCTAATAAAAAGATGCCCATAAACAAGGCTCCTATTAAAATCGGGGTTTGCATTAAATTCAATTCTGGAAAGGTTTCGTTTAAATAATAAAGCACCACAGCTACGCCTGCCATAGCTACCACAGCTCCAATAATTCCTAAACGCACACTTTTCCATACAAAAGGACGTCTAATAAATTGTTTTGTAGCCCCAACCATTTGCATGGTTTTAATGGTAAAACGCTTCGAGTAAACCGATAATCGAATGGAGCTGTTAATCAACAACACTGCAATTAAGGTAAAAACACCGCTTAATACCAAAACCCAAAAACTTATTTTCTTAACGTTATTATTCATTAAAGTAACTAGGTCGTTATCGTAACGAACCTCATCCACAAACTTTTTAGAAAGAGCTTCCTCTTTAATAATCTCTAAGTGTTCCGAAGTAACAAAATCGGCTTTTAAATGCACATCAATAGAGTTTTGCAAGGGATTGTACCCAAGAAAATCCATAAAATCCTCACCATTTTCAGCCTTCATAGATTCAGCGGCCTGCTCTTTGGAAACAAATTCGGTAGATTTCACATACTCGGATAGTGCCAAGCTTTTTTCAAGCTGTTTAATTTCCACATCCTTGGCTAGCTCCTTAAGATAAATGGTAACCACCACCTGCTCTTTAAAATGATCGGAAACCTTTTTGGCATTCAATATCAACAAGCCAAGCAAACCCAATAAAAATAAAACTAAAGCAATACTTAATACCACCGAAAAATAAGAGGTTATTAATCTGCGTTTTTGATAATTTTCAAAAGAAGAACTCATAGATGTTTTGTTAATGATGTAAAAATATAAAAGAATTCTATTCTCTTGTGGTTTAAAACGTTTAAACTTTCAATATTCTTATAATAAGTTTAAATTTGCGCATTAAATTACGTGTCTAACCGATTATTCTCGTAATACCGCTTAATGGCAAAGTTATTTTTAACTAATTTTCTTGATATCTCTGCCAGGTTACGAGCACAAAATGACGTAAAAAAATCTATATGAATTACCATTTCAACGACATTGAAGCCAAATGGCAAAAATATTGGGCAGAAAACAAAACGTTTAAAGCCGAAAACAATAGCAACAAACCTAAATACTACGTTCTAGATATGTTCCCTTATCCAAGTGGAGCGGGTCTGCACGTCGGGCATCCACTAGGTTATATTGCTTCCGATATATATGCGCGATACAAACGTCATAAAGGTTTTAATGTCTTGCATCCACAAGGCTACGATAGCTTTGGTCTGCCTGCGGAGCAATACGCCATACAAACCGGACAACATCCAGCTTTAACAACCGAGGAAAACATCAAAACCTACAGACGCCAGTTAGATCAAATTGGTTTTTCTTTCGATTGGAGCCGAGAGGTACGTACCTCAGACCCGAACTATTACAAGTGGACCCAATGGATTTTTATCCAATTGTTTGAATCTTGGTATAATAAAGACACGAATAAGGCCGAACATATTGATACCTTAATTTCTAAGTTTGCTTCGGAAGGAAACGCCAACGTAAATGCAGCCTGCGATGAGCATATCGAAGTTTTCTCTGCAGAGGCTTGGAAGGAGTTTTCAACTGAAAAGCAACAGGATATTTTATTACAATACAGACTTACCTATTTAGCGGAAACCGAAGTAAACTGGTGCCCTGCTTTAGGAACCGTTTTAGCTAACGACGAAATTGTCAATGGCGTTTCGGAACGTGGGGGGCATTCTGTAATTAGAAAAAAAATGACCCAATGGTCTATGCGAATTTCTGCTTATGCGGAAAGATTACTACAAGGCCTAGAAACTATAGATTGGACGGACTCTTTAAAGGAAAGCCAGAAAAATTGGATTGGAAAATCAGTAGGAGCTTCTGTTACTTTTAACGTGCTTTCTAAGGATTCGGAGCAAGCGCATTCTATAGAAGTCTTCACCACAAGACCTGATACTATTTTCGGTGTAAGTTTTATGACCCTGGCTCCAGAACATGACCTGGTTACAAAAATTACCATTCCTGAACAAAAAGAAGCAGTAGACGCCTACATCCAAGCTACCGCAAAACGTAGCGAACGCGATAGAATGGCAGATGTAAAAACCATTTCTGGAGTGTTTACAGGCGCTTATGCAGAACACCCTTTTTCTAAAGAACCTATTCCTATTTGGATAGGCGACTATGTATTAGCTGGCTATGGAACTGGAGCTGTCATGTCCGTTCCTTGTGGCGACCAACGTGACTACGATTTTGCTAAGCATTTTAACATTCCTATTCCGAATATTTTTGAAGGCGTGGACATTTCAAAAGAAGCCTTTTCTGATAAAGAAAATACCGTCATTGCCAATTCAGATTTCCTCAATGGAATGAATTACAAAAAAGCCACCAAACGCGCTATTTTTGAATTAGAACAATTGGGTCAAGGGGAAGGCAAAACCAATTACAGATTGCGCGATGCCGTGTTCTCAAGACAGCGTTATTGGGGAGAACCGTTTCCTGTATACTATGTAAATGGGTTACCACAAATGATTGATAAAGCACATTTACCAATTCGTCTGCCAGAAGTAGAAAAGTATTTACCAACCGAAACAGGAGAGCCGCCTTTAGGTCGTGCTGATGTGTGGGCTTGGTGTACAGAAACGAATACGGTAGTGGCTAACAGCAAGATAAACAACACCAGCATATTCCCTCTAGAACTAAATACCATGCCGGGTTGGGCTGGAAGTTCTTGGTATTTCTTTAGATATATGGACGCCAGTAACGAGCAAGAATTTGCTAGTGAAGACGCGCTTAAATACTGGGAAAACGTCGATTTATATATCGGTGGAAGCGAACATGCTACCGGGCATTTATTATACTCTAGGTTCTGGGTAAAATTCATGAAAGATAGAGGCTTCATCCAAGTGGAAGAGCCTTTTAAAAAGCTGATAAACCAAGGAATGATTTTGGGAACCAGCGCCTATGTTTACCGCCTGAGCTATATGTTTGCAAATCCTAGAGAAGAGGAAGCCTTAGGGGCGAAATTGTTGAAAAAACTGGAGCATATTTATATCTCGCATTCAGAATTTATCAGCAAGGGCGATTTACAAACTAATAAAAACTATCTCAAGGAACTAAAAGAAAAACTTGCTAAAATAGCCGGTTTAGCAGATGCTAGCGACTTAGAAAACCTCATGATTGTTCCCTTAGCAATTCACGTAAAGGTTCAATACGTCAATGCTTCCGATGAGTTGGATATTGAAGGTTTAAAAACCGATGGAGAATTTGGAGAGGATTATAAAGACGCCATTTTTATTGGAGAAAATGGAGACATCATCCAAGGAAATAACGATGTCTACAAAGTAGGTCGCGAAGTTGAAAAAATGTCCAAATCCAAATACAACGTGGTTAATCCAGACAGTATTTGCCAAGATTATGGTGCTGACAGCTTACGCCTTTACGAAATGTTCCTCGGTCCTTTAGAACAGTACAAACCTTGGAATACGGCGGGAATTTCAGGAGTTCATGGGTTCCTAAAAAAACTATGGAAATTGTATGTGGGCGAAAATGGCCTAAACGTGAACGACGCAGAACCAACTAAGGATAATTTAAAAACCCTTCATAAAACAATTAAAAAGGTAGAAGAAGATATTGAAGGTTTTTCTTTTAACACCTCAGTGTCCACCTTTATGATTGCCGTAAATGAACTGACCGCTCAAAAATGCACGAGCAAACAGGTTTTAGAACCTTTATTGGTTTTACTATCTCCTTATGCTCCTCATATTTCAGAAGAACTATGGTCGCAACTAGGAAATAAGGAGTCTATTTCAACGGCTGCCTTCCCTGTATTTGACGCGAGTCATTTAGTAGAAAGTTCTAAAAACTATCCGATTTCATTCAATGGTAAAATGCGTTTTACTTTAGAAATCCCAATGGATATGAGTAAGGAAGACATAGAAAAAATAGTGATGTCTCACGAAAAAACCATAGAACAATTACAAGGGAGAACCCCTAAAAAAATCATTATAGTTCCTGGAAAAATTGTGAATATCGTAGGCTAAAAACCGACTTAAAATCAGAGAATTCAGATTTTAAAAAGGGCCTTAGGACTAGTTAAAAAAAGTCCATGACAGGTGAAATATGACAAAATTACTTAACATATATTTGGCGTAGTATTTGCTATATATCGAGTAAGTTTATCTTTTAAAACAGTATAAAAAAATGATTGGATATTATATATTAATTGGAGCCATCGGACTGGTAAGCTGGCTAGTAAGCAGTCAACTGAAAAAGAAATTTGCTTTCTATTCTAAAGTACAATTGCGTAACGGCATGAGTGGTAAGGAAATCGCTGAAAAAATGTTAGCAGACAATGGCATCTACGATGTGGAGGTGATTTCAACTCCAGGACAGTTAACAGACCATTACAATCCAAAAAACAAAACGGTAAACCTAAGTGAATCCGTTTACAGTCAAAGAAACGCCGCTGCAGCGGCGGTAGCAGCCCACGAATGTGGTCACGCAGTGCAACATGCCCAAGCATATAGCTGGTTGCAAATGCGATCTACCTTAGTGCCTATGGTAAGTGTCACCTCAGGCATGTCTCAATGGTTAATCATTGGTGGCCTTGTTTTAGGTGGAGCAGCAGGCATTGGCCTAGGTTGGTACGTAGCTGTACTAGGGGTTATTTTTATGGGAATGGCTACGCTATTTAGTTTTATTACCCTACCTGTAGAATACGATGCAAGCCATAGAGCTTTGGCTTGGTTAAAAGCTAAAAACATAGTAACACCTGAAGAATACAAAGGATCGGAAGACGCACTTAAATGGGCAGCTAGAACCTATTTAGTAGCTGCTATTGGAGCCTTAGCATCCCTAATGTATTGGGCATTGCAGGTTTTTGGTGGTAGTAGAGACTAAATTTTAAAATTGATATCATAAAACCGAACTCTTAGTAATTAAGGGTTCGGTTTATTTTTTTTATTACATTTAACCAACTAAAAATACAAACATGGAAAACCAACCTCAAAACCCATTACAACCTTCCAACACCAGCGTTCTATTAAGTGCACGTTCTGAAGCGGACAGAGTTGCTTTTTACAAAAACACCTATGCTCATGTGGCAGGAGGCGTTTTGGTGTTTATTTTATTTGAATACTTGCTCCTTCAAAGCGAAACCATAGTAAGTTTTGCACTTTCAATGACGCAAGGCTATAGATGGTTACTCATGCTGGGCGGCTTTATGTTTATTACCAATTACGCAGAAAAAATGGCCATGAAATCGCCTGATAAAAACAAGCAATACCTAGCCTTTGGTCTGTACATACTAGCGGAAGCCTTTATTTTCTTGCCCTTAATTTATATCGCTGCTTTTTATATGGATTCTGGTCCTGAAATATTAAATCAGGCCGCTATTGTAACCTTGGCCTTGTTCACCGGATTATCAGCCGTTGTTTTCGTTACTAAAAAGGACTTTTCATTTCTAAGAACAGGATTAACCATTGGTTTTTTTATTGCCATAGGCTTAATTATAGCAGGAACACTCTTTGGATTTAATTTAGGACTATGGTTCTCCGTAGGGATGTGTTTATTAGCAGGTGGCTCAATTTTATACCAAACTTCAAACCTGATTAACAAATACAGCTCAGAAGATTATATCCCAGCTGCCTTAGGCTTGTTTGCTTCCTTAATGCTCTTATTCTGGTATATCCTGAGCATATTCATGTCTAAAGACTAATTAGAGATACCTATACGTCAAAACAAAAAACCTTCAACTAATAAGTTGAAGGTTTTTTTATGTCCATACATCACTACAAACCACCGAATAGTTTAAGCGTTCTGACTATATAGTTAATTCACGTTTATACCAACTATATGCCGAGTATATACCGAGTATATGCTGACTATATGCCGACTTTATACCGTTATTACTCCATACTAACTGCTACCCTCCCTTCCTAAAAACACCTATAAAAACACAAGCCCAGCTGATTGCAAAAGGGTATAAAACTAAAAAGCTTCTGAGTACTCAGAAGCTTTTTATAAGTGGTTCTTAGGCTTAAATCTCAATCTGCCTATCTATCTGCTGATTTAATGAGATAAAGGTTTCCGTTCTAGAAACCCCCTCAATGGATTGGATGTCCTTATTTAATACATGCATTAAATGCTCGTTATCCTTACAAAGTATCTTTATAAAAATACTCCAATTCCCAGTGGTATAATGACATTCTATAACCTCAGGAATCTTTTTAAGCTGCTTAACAGCTTCCGGATTGCTCATGGCTTTATCTAAATAAATACCAATAAAAGCCATTGTGGTATACCCTAAAACCTTCGGGTTGATAACAAACTTAGAGCCAGAAATAATCCCGGACTTCTCCAATTTTCTCAATCGTTGATGAATAGCAGCTCCAGATATCCCAACTTGTCTGGCTATTTCCAGTATAGGGGTCCTAGCATCGTTCATTAAAGCTCGAAGAATGGCTTTATCGATTCCGTCTATTTCAATATTTTGATTGACAACTTTCACCTTATAAATTTAAAGGATTATATCCTAAATAAGGCACTTTAGTTTCAGTAAACTCAATGTCGTATGATTCCAATTCCTTTAAAATAGGCTCATACACTTCTCTAGTAATAGGAATCTGAACCCCTGGAGTTACTATTTGCTCATTTAATATAGCTAAAGTGGCAATGGCCACCGGAAGTCCAACGGTTTTAGACATCGAGGTATAAACTTTATCTTCACCAACAGTTACCATGGTAGCATCTATTTGATGTTTTTTACCATCTAGCTCATACCCAATTTTGTGGTACATCACAATCATATCCTTTTCATGATCTTTCAAGGTCCAGCTATCTTCTAATATTTTTTGAAGGATTTGTGCTGGGGTCGCTCTTTTAAGCTCAACCATCTTAGTACTACTAAACAAGTCTAACTCCTCAAGTTTATCCCAAACAATATCGTCTTGATCAATTTTTAAGGCATGTCTAAACTTAAGTTCCACAGAATCGGTTGGGCTATAAGGTAAAAATGCATTAACAAAATCGCGGTAGCTCATGTTTTCACTATCATCCATAGCATAACTATCATCGGTCATTCCTAATTGCACGAACATGTTCCAAGCTCTTGAAAAGCCCACGCGTCGCATAGTACCACGATAAAGCGTTCTTACATGATCCAATCCGTAAGCCGATTGGTATTTTAAAGAATCTCTATTCGCATAAGCTTCAAAACGGCCATAACCTTCCACGTCCAAAAACTCGGTTCTTCTAAACAATCTGTTATAAGGAATGTACTTATACGTACCTTCTTGTAAAAACTTAGCAGCACCACCTTGTCCGGCAACAACCACGTTTCTAGGGTTCCAAGTAAATTTGTAGTTCCATAAATTGTCATCGCTTTCAGGAGCAACCAATCCTCCGGTAAAAGATTCGAATAAAATAATATCGCCTCCTTTATCCCTCACTTTGTCAATCAAATGCATGGCGCTCATATGATCAATACCAGGGTCCACACCTATTTCATTCATAAAAACCAATCCTTTTTCCTTTGCAGCTCGGTCTAAATTCTGCATTTCATCACTTACATAAGAAGCAGTAACCATGTGTTTATTAAAACGAATACAATCTTTAGCTACTTCTATATGGTACCTAGCAGGCAACATAGAAACAACAATATCCGCATTCTGAATGGCTTGTTCTCTGGATTCCTTCTTAAAAACATCCAAAATAATAGCTTGAGCATTTTTATGATCGCCAATTAGTTTTTTGGCATTGGTAAAATTGATGTCTCCTACAATTAGAAGCAAGTTTTCTTCTTCCGATTTGTCTAACAGGTATTTTATAAGGTAAGATGCAGATTTTCCTGCACCAATTATTAAAATCTTTCGCATAATGAGATAAGTTGAGTATTTTTGTAGCTACGAAAGTAATAAATGCTGAGGGTTTTAAAAACCAATTAACTTATTTTATATGAACAAAAAGATATTGATTGCAGCAGCCGTTCTAGGAATTATAAGTGTCATCCTTGGCGCTTTTGCGGCTCACGGTTTAAAGGATTTAATAGAACCATCAGCACAACAAACCTTTGAAGTAGGCGTTAGATATCAAATGTATCATGCCATTTTATTGCTGTTTGTTGGATCAACAACCTATGTCAGTCTAAAAGCCAAAAGAAGTGTCTTTTATTTAGTTCTCATCGGTCTTTTATTTTTTTCAGGATCCATTTATGGCTTGGCAACGAACGAGCTTACGAGCTTTAATTTTAAAAGCATCGGATTTATAACTCCAATTGGAGGTTTGCTATTAATTATATCTTGGATGGTATTGTTAATAAGCTTTTTAAAAATGAAGGCTGATAATTTGTAAAATAGATGCTTACTTCAAAATAAAATTATAATTTTGCACTTTAAACAACACAAAATAATTATGGTAGATCATACCCAAGCATCCAATACGGTTTCTCTAGAAACGTATGGAATTAAAAATGCGAAAGTACAATATCAATTAACTCCTAAACAGCTTCACGATATTACGATTGCTAAAGGACAAGGTGTAGAAGCATCGTCGGGAGCATTAGCTGTAAATACTGGAGAGTTTACAGGAAGGTCGCCTAAAGACCGTTTTATAGTAAAAGATAGCATTACAGAAGATAAAGTTTGGTGGGGAAGTGTCAACATTCCTTTCGAATCTGATAAATTTCAAAAACTATACGATAAGGTAGTTGATTATTTATCTGGAAAAGAAGTCTTTGTAAGAGACTGTTATGCTTGTGCAGACGAAAACTACAAACTAAACATTCGTGTTATTACGGAAAACCCTTGGAGCAACTTATTTGCTCACAACATGTTTTTACGTCCTACCGAAGACGAGTTAAAAAACTACACCCCTGAATGGACCATTATAAATGCTCCAGAATTCATGGCTGTTCCTGATGAAGACGGTACTAGACAACATAATTTCGCTATTTTAGATTTTACTAGAAAAATAGTACTTATTGGAGGAACAGGTTATACTGGAGAAATTAAAAAAGGCGTTTTCTCTGCTTTAAATTTCATACTTCCAGTGAACAAAAACACCTTGCCTATGCACTGTAGTGCTAACGTAGGTGAAAATGGCGATACAGCTATCTTTTTCGGTCTTTCCGGTACAGGAAAAACAACACTTTCTGCAGATCCTTCTCGTAAACTAATTGGTGACGATGAACACGGTTGGACGAAAGACAATAAGGTTTTTAATTTTGAAGGAGGTTGCTACGCTAAGGTTATTAATTTGTCTCAAGAAAATGAACCAGATATTTATAATGCTATAAAACCTGGAGCCATTCTTGAAAACGTAATAATGAATGACAAAGGTGAAGTTCAATTTGATGATATTACCATTACACAAAACACACGTGTAAGCTACCCAATTCATCATATCGAAAACATTCAAGTACCTTCCATTGGTGAGAATCCTAAAAACATCTTCTTCTTAACAGCAGATGCGTTTGGTGTATTGCCTCCAATTTCTAGATTAAATCCTGGACAAGCAGCATACCATTTTATTTCTGGTTACACGGCTAAGGTAGCTGGAACAGAGGCAGGAATTGACGAACCTCTACCAAGCTTCTCAGCTTGTTTTGGAGCGCCTTTTATGCCATTACATCCAACTAAGTATGCCGAAATGCTAAGTGCAAAAATGAAAGAATCTGGAGTTAAAGTTTGGCTAATTAACACAGGATGGACAGGTGGTCCTTATGGTGTTGGAAGCAGAATTAAACTGAAATACACTAGAGCAATGATTGCTGCAGCTCTTAATGGCGACTTGGATGAAATTACTCCTGAAACTTATAGAACCCACTCGGTTTTTGGTTTAAAACAACCATTATCATGCCCTGGGGTACCTGCAGAAGTACTTAGTCCTAGATCAACTTGGAACGACGACGAAGGATACTATAAAGCAGCTTATAAATTATCTGAATCGTTTAGAGAAAACTTTAAGAAATTTGAAGAATTTGCCAACGAGGAGATTATGGCAGGAGCTCCAAATATAAAATAAATTCACTTTGATGAAACAAATGAAAGTCAGCTATATAGCTGACTTTTTTTTGGACAAGAGTTAATTAATATTAGTGTTGATACTATTTTAGACATATATTAACTGTTAACGCTCATCCCTACAGTGAATCACTAAGCATGATTAATAAAGGCATCAACAAGCTTTCCGGAATTGAAGCTTTTACAAATCTTACTTCACTTATTATTGCCTCTTATACAGAAATCACAAGTCTTGATTTACCTCGTCAGGTTCAGCTCAAATAATAAAGTAGAGACCAAAAAACTAATAATTCAATAAGGTCAATTTTTAAATTGAAGATAAAGATGCTACCTGGATTAGTTAGCACCTTTATTTATTTACAATTATTAAAAATGTATGAATCATTAAAAACCCATCCCAATTGGGCCTCCTTAATTTGTAGACTAAAACTACCAATCATCCTTTCATTTAGCAAAAAACGGATAAAAACACATAAACAACTGTTACATAACACAGTATAAAAACAACTTTAATTGTATAAATAAGTAAATTTAAATGTGGAAAGTATGATCTGAAATATAATCTCATATAAAATTTTAATGATGAAAAAAACTACATACCTATTACTTACGTGTTTGGCCTTTTATTCTATATCATATGCGCAATACACGGTAATTCCCGACAGCAATTTTGAACAAGAACTAATTAACCTTGGAATTGATTCTGAGGGAATTTTAGACAATCAAATACTAACATCCGATGCCAACAGTCAACAAGGAAACTTAGTCCTTATAAATAAAGGAATCAGCGACTTAACAGGTATTGAAGCTTTTACTAGTATAACAGGGCTTAATTTTAGTTACAATGTAGACATTGATAGCGTAGACCTGACTAATTGCACCTTATTACAAACAGTAGAAGGAACAGGCTGCAGCAGTTTGACTTCAATTAATCTTATTGGACTAACCAATCTAACAACAATTAGGCTCCCTTTTGCTAGTTTACTAACCTTAGATGTAAACACGAATGTAGCTCTAAAAGAATTAAACCTTAGGGGAAACCAGTTATCCAGTTTAGACTTAACACAAAACTCAGTTATAGACCAAGTTGATGTTAAAAGCAACGCACTTACTTTTCTAGACTTGCGTAATGGCAATTGTGCAAACATGATACGCTTTGATGCCGATTATAATTCTTGTTTAAAATGTTTATTTATAGACGATGTGACTGACCCAAACCTATGGGATCATAACTATTGGATAATGGACAACCAAACAACTCCCGTTCAAACAGAGGCAGACTGTGCCAACGTTCAGGAGATTCCAGAAGAGTTTTGTCCTGCCCTTGGAGTAAACCCAATAAATAAAATGTCGTTTACCATGTTTCCTAATCCCGTAAATAGCACCTTACATATTGCTATTAAGGAACCTAAAGCCATTTTAAACATTTGCAGTATGACAGGAAAAATTATTCTAACAGAAAACTTACATCAAAGTGAGAATGTAATAAATGTTTCTTCCTTGGCTACTGGAATGTATTTAGCCAGAATAGAATCAGATAAGGGTATTGAAACTAAAAAACTAATTGTTAAGTAACTTTAGAACTAGAACAAAAAAAAGAGCAATTAGTAAATTGCTCTTTTTTTTAACTTTAATTTTAAACCAAGTTATTTCTTTTTGTTCACTTCATTAATATATTTTTCCAAGGCCATAGTCATAGATGGTGTATCTGGTGCTGGAGCAGCAATATCTACTCTTAAACCCTTATCTTCTGCCGCCTTAACGGTGGTATTACCAAATACCGCAATGCGCGTCTTGTTTTGTTTGAAATCCGGGAAATTATGAAATAATGAATCTATTCCAGACGGACTGAAAAACACTAAAATATCGTAATAAACATCAGCTAAATCAGACAAATCGCTAATAACTGTTCTATAAAAAACAGCCATTTTCCAATTAATGTTCAATTCGTCTAAAATTCTAGGAACTTCAGGTTTTAACTTATCTGTTGTAGGTAATAAAAAAGTTTCGTCCTTATATTTTTTAATTAAAGGCGATAGTTCCGCAAAATTACGCTTTCCAACATAAATTTTACGCTTTCTATAAACTACATATTTCTGAAGGTAATAAGCTACTGCTTCCGATTGGCAAAAATACTTCATAGTATCAGGTACTTTAAAGCGCATTTCTTCTGCTACTCTAAAGAAATGATCCACAGCATTTCTACTAGTCAAAACGATGGCTGTATAATTTTTCAAATCAACTTTTTGAACTCGTATCTCCTTGGCATCAACTCCTTCAACGTGAATAAAAGGTCTAAAGTCTATTTTGACTTTTTGCTTTTCCTGTAGATCAAAGTAAGGCGAATTTTCTATTTTAGGTTCAGGTTGAGACACTAAAATTGTTTTCACTTTCATAGGCAAGTATGTTTTAAGCTTTGTTTTCTATAAGAACCTTATATAAAATTACATATGGCCCAATTTCGAGTGTGCAAAGATATAAAATAAAATAGAAAAAATCTCCTTTAATTAAATTAAGATTCGACTTGTAGGAATCAAGCAAACCTATAATGTTTACAAGCAACAACAGAGTAATTATACTTAATATAATTGTTTTATTTGGACTAATTCCATACAACAAAATGACATTGACGGGAATTAACAACAGCCCTAAGAAGTTTTTATAACTGGTTTTTTGGAATAAGTACCTATCTATTAGATTATCAATACTAAAAAGACTTCCTAACAACCTCTCTAAAAGCACTTTAATTAAAATAAAAGCACCAATTCCAAAACTAAGTTTTAAAATAAAGGAAGTCGATATTTCCAGAGGTTCAAATAAAACTGAATAGCTGATAAAACTAAAAATTACACTAGAAAATAGCAGGTTCAGAAATAACAGACTATCAAACAGATCAATAAATCGTTGGTCTTTGGAATATATCTTTAAGTAACTTGAATTAATTAAAATGGCAACAAACTGATTAAATCTCTTCTCGAACAACAGTTTAGCCATAGCAACAAAAACAAGGCCTCCTATAATTAAAATAGTAAAAAAATCGTATGAGAAATCAGGACGTAACATTCGGTAAAATTATTACAAAAATTAATACTTAATTCAAGTTTTTAAGAAATATTTAAAAAACAATCTCTTTTAAATAGATTACATTTGTTGAAATTATATACTATTTAATGAGCGACGCCATTGTCATTATTCCAACCTATAATGAAATCGAGAATATAGAAGCGATTATAAAAGCTGTATTCTCTCAAAACAAGCCGTTTAACATCTTGGTGGTAGATGACAATTCGCCAGATTTAACCGCTCTAAAAGTAAAAGAATTACAACTTGAATTTAAAGATAAACTATTCCTGTTAGAGAGAGAAAAGAAAACAGGACTAGGAACCGCATATATAGCAGGTTTTAAATGGGCATTGGAACGGGATTACAAATATATTTTTGAAATGGATGCCGATTTCTCTCATGATCCAGGCGACTTAATCAAACTATATAAGGCCTGCCATCAAGGAGGTGCCGACCTTGCCATTGGTTCAAGATATATCAAAGGGGTTAATGTGGTTAATTGGCCCATGAGCCGGATCTTACTTTCGTATTTTGCTTCGAAGTACGTAAGATTTATAACCCGAATGAAAATTGAAGATACCACAGCTGGTTTTGTGTGTTACAAACGACAAGTGTTAGAAACCATTAACTTAGATAAAATTGAATTTATTGGATATGCCTTTCAAATAGAAATGAAATTTAAAGCATATTTAAAAAAGTTTCAAATTGTTGAAATACCAGTAATTTTTACAGATAGACGTAAAGGAAAATCAAAAATGAGTGGAAGCATTATATCTGAAGCCATTTTTGGAGTTATTAAAATGAAATTAAAAAGTATTTTCAATCCGAAATAAACATGAAAACGATACTGATTAAGAATGCAAAAATAGTTAATGAGGGAGCGATTTTTGAAGGAGATATTCTTATTGAAAACGATATTATAAAGGAGGTCTCACATTCCATTAGTGCTAAATCTTCCAATGTAATCATAATTGATGCCGAAGGAAACCATGTTATTCCAGGAGTTATCGACGATCAAGTACATTTTAGAGAACCTGGTTTAACCCAAAAGGCAACTATTGAAACGGAATCGAAAGCAGCTATTGCAGGAGGTATTACTTCATATATTGAAATGCCAAATACCAACCCGCAAACAACAACTCTTGAAGCCTTAAACGAAAAGTTTAATATAGCTGCGGAAACTTCGTATGCTAATTATTCATTCATGTTTGGAGGTACCAACGATAATTTAGAAGAAATTCTAAAAGTAAACCCAAAAGAAGTAGCTGGTTTAAAATTATTTCTAGGCTCGTCTACAGGAAATATGTTGGTGGACAACCCTGAGGTTTTAGAGAAAATCTTTTCAAGTACAGACATGATTATTTCTGTGCATTGTGAAGATGAAGCCACTATACAAGAAAATTTAGAGCACTACAAAAAGGAGTATGGCGATGATATACCAATGAAACTTCATCCTCAAATTAGAAGCGACAAAGCGTGTTATATCTCGTCTTCAAAAGCCATTGAATTAGCTAAAAAAACAGGCGCTAGACTCCATGTTTTTCATGTATCAACAGCTATGGAAACCAAGCTGTTTTCCAATAAAATTCCATTAAAGGATAAAAAAATAACCTCTGAAGTTTGCGTGCACCATTTATGGTTTAGCGAGGAGGATTACGACAGCAAAGGTTCTTTAATCAAATGGAATCCTGCCGTTAAAACTTCCAAGGACAGAGATGGACTTTGGAAAGCCTTGTTGGACGGCAGAATAGATGTAGTAGCTACCGACCACGCACCGCATACCTGGGATGAAAAAAACCAAGTGTACACAAAAGCGCCATCTGGTGGCCCCCTAGTACAACATGCTTTGGTAGCCATTTTAGAGGCCTACCATAAAGGTAAAATTTCATTGGAGAAAATAGTGGAAAAAATGTGCCATAATCCGGCCATACTTTTTCAAATTGAAAAACGTGGCTTTATTAAAGAAGGTTATTTTGCCGATTTAGTTATTGTTAACCTGAACCAACCTTGGACTGTAAATAAGCAAAATATTCTATACAAATGTGGTTGGTCTCCTTTTGAAGGAACAAGTTTCAAATCTAGAGTAACACACACCATCCTGAATGGGGAGTTAGTTTATGAAAACTCAAAAATTAAAGATTCAAAACAAGGAAGAAGACTAACGTTTAACAGATAAAAGGTTTACGAAATGAAAAAAATCATATGGGCATTAACCTTATTTACTTTAATTAGCTCTTGTTCTAATTCTAATAAGCCAAAAAAACCAAAGGATTTAATTCCTAAGGATAAAATGGTCAATATTTTATTGGATGTATCTTTAATCAACTCGGCTAAAGGTCTCAATAAATCAATAATGGAGAATAATGGACTAGTTCCAGACATGTATATATATACAAAACATCAAATAGACAGCCTCCAATTTAAATCCAGTAACAGGTATTACGCATACAACCTGGAGGAGTACGATGACATTATAAAAAAAGTAAACGACAGCTTAAAAACACTAAGAAACAAGTACAATTCCCTAGTAGAAAAAGAAAAAGCTGAAGAAAGAAAGAAGGATTCTATTGAAAAAGCTAAGCGTCCAAGAAAGACCCTCTTAGAAGCTCCGAGCTGGGATAACACGTCATTAAATAAAAACCCTAATGCTCCTTTAAAAAAAGAGTAGATACGGCTTCTATACTTTTATTCAGTGGTTTAAATTGATAATTTAATCGGGTTTTAATTTTATCACTATTGTACTCAGTAGTAGACACCAAAGTACCGGCTATTTGCCTTCCTAAACTTCGTCTCTTTCCCGTCAATTTGTGTTTTAACCAATCTAACCTCCAAGCTATGCTCAGGAGAAAAGGGGTGGCTCTTTTAGTTGGAGCTTGTACTTGTAAGGTAGTAGCAATCAAATCAATAAAATCTTTATACAACCAGTTTTCTGCTACTAAAACAAAACGCTCGTTTTTGACTGAACTTTCCATGAGTTTTATCATGGGCTGCACCACATCAAAAACATCTACATAACCGGTTCCACCTTCCGTATAATAAGACAATCCATTATAAACACGCTTAAAAATATTTCCTGTACCATAATTCCAGATACCAGGACCTATAATAACTCCTGGATTAACTATTACAGCATCTAATCCCTCTTGGGTACCACGCCAAACTTCCATTTCAGCACCGTATTTTGTAATACCATACAAGCTATTATCCGCTTCTGGATTCCAAAGGGCGTCTTCGTCAACCGCAGTTTTGTTTAGAGATTTTCCTAGTGTTGCCACAGAACTGACATAACATAGTTTTTCAACCTTATTGGCAATACACAAGTTGACAATGTTAGCCGTTCCTTCAATATTTGTTTTTCGTAATTCGTGGTATTTATTGGGCTCAAAAGATACAAACGCAGCGCAATGATACACATGACTCACGTTTTTAAAAGCTTCAATTAATAGGGGAATATCCAATAAATCCACCTGAATCCATTCAATTTTATTAAAATCTTCATCAGGTTGTTTACTGTAATAAGAAAACACTTTTTTTACTACGGATAGTTTCTTTTCATTTCTATAAATAGCTTTTACAGATTCATGCTTTTGTGTTAATTCGTACAATAAGTGCGATCCAACCAATCCTGTACCTCCAGTAACTAATATCATAAAACTAAAGTAAAGAATTATTCCATAAAGAGCCTAAAATTATTCATTGATTTTTATCTTTACCACTTAAAATTAAAACCTAAAAATAATGGCCAATAAATTTGTTGAAGATCTTCGTTGGAGAGGAATGGTTCACGACATCATGCCCGGAACTGAAGAACAATTAAGTAAAGAAAGTACCACTGCATATATTGGTTTTGATCCAACTTCCGACTCCCTTCATATTGGTAGTTTGGTGCCTATTATTTTATTGGTTCACCTAGAAAAAGCAGGTCATAAACCTATGGCTTTAGTGGGAGGCGCAACAGGAATGATTGGAGACCCTTCAGGAAAAAGTGACGAGCGTAATTTACTAAATGAAGAAACCCTAAGTAAAAATGTAGAGGGTATTAAACGTGTGCTTTCACGTTTCCTAGATTTCAATTCAAAGGCTGAAAACGCACCAGTTTTGGTAAACAACTACGATTGGATGAAAACCTTCTCGTTTATTGATTTTGCTAGAGATGTTGGAAAACGAATTACCGTAAACTACATGATGTCCAAAGACTCTGTAAAGAAACGTTTTTCTGGAGAAGAAGGCAGTGTTGGAATGTCTTTTACTGAGTTTACTTACCAATTAATTCAAGGATACGATTTTTACTACCTACACAAAAACTACAATTGCCTTCTACAAATGGGCGGTAGCGATCAGTGGGGGAATATTACCACAGGAACCGAATTGGTACGACGTATGAATGTAGGCGAAGAAACCAAGGCTTTTGCCATGACTTGCCCTTTAATTACCAAGGCAGATGGTTCAAAATTCGGAAAAAGCGAAGGTGGCAACATCTGGTTAGATTCTGATAAAACCTCAGTATATAAATTTTACCAATTTTGGTTGAATACCAGCGATGAAGATGCCGAAAAGTATATAAAAATATTTACTTTTTTAGATAAAGCAACCATTGAAGCCTTAATTGAAGCGCATAAAGAAATGCCACATTTACGTTTACTTCAAAAACGATTAGCTGAAGAAGTAACAAGCTTTGTACACTCTAAAGCAGATTTCGAAAATGCTGAAAAAGCTTCAAATATTCTATTTAGCAATACCTTTAAAGAGGATATAAAAACCTTGGATGAAGCAACCTTTTTAGATGTTTTTGAAGGCGTGCCACAAGCAGAGATTACCCAAGCTGAAATACATGAAGGTTTGGATATGATTGCTGCTTTGTCGGCTAAAACCAACTTTCTTGCATCTAATAGTGAGGCGAGAAGATCCTTAAAAGAGAATGCTGTTTCTGTAAATAAGGAAAAAGTGAATGAAGAATATCTGTTAACGACTGACGACTTAATCAACAATAAATACATCATCCTTAACAAGGGAAAGAAAAACACATATATTATTAAAGTCGTTTAAGAAATAGAAAAGGCCTGATGTTAACATCAGGCCTTTTTATTTTTATAAGAGATGAAGTATCATCCACTCCTCTCCTACCTACAATTTCTTGCAAATTAATCTAAAACTTTAAAGTTACTCCTAGTAGAAAGTTTGTTGTAGCTTGTGGATAGTATCCTGCTCCTTCAATAGTTGTTACTTGGTTTGGATCTGACCAATCATCATCATAGGTGTAATAAAACCCATTAGAGCTGTACTTCTCACCAAATATATTGTTTACTAAACCAGATAATACTATGGTCTTAAAAACGGAATTGGTTTCAATTTCATACATCACATTAAAATCGTTTACAAAGTAACTATCTAATTTGGAAGCTTCAGTATCGGTATTCCCCATATATTGTTCCCCAACATACTTGCTTAACACGGACATTTGCAAGCCTGGTGTTGGTTTAAACACAAATGCGTTTCCAGCGACAATATTTGGAGAAAATGAAATATTTGTAGACCCAAGATCCACCAGGTCACCATTTAAAGAAACAACAGTCTCCTTCGCCTTATTCGTGCTTAAAGCAACATTTGGATGCACGCTGAATTTATCCGACAGTTTAAAAACAGCATCAACCTCTAACCCTAATCGGTAGCTTTCTCCTGAATTATCTCTTAACGGGCTACCACTATCGTTTATAGCTCCAGTCAACACCAATTGCTCGTTATATAACATATAGTACAAGTTCGTGTTTAGGACGAATGCATCTGACTTATGTCTCCAACCAAGTTCAAAATCGTTTAACTGTTCTGGCTTCACGTCTGGATTACTTTCAAAATCATCTCTATTTGGTTCTCTATTCGCTCTAGCATAAGAAAAATAGATATTATTATTATCATTTAAACTATAGGTAACTCCCGCTTTCGGGTTAAAGAAATTAAATTGTTTATCCACGATAAATGGTGCCACATCAGAATTGGTTCCTGTTGTTTTGTAATTAACATGTCGCGATTGTAAGTCTAAATACAAACTAAAATGATCGTTCAAACGATACTGTGCTTTTGCAAACGCACTGAAATCTGTTTTCTTACCATTTCCATCGTAGTATCTATCTCTTATCATCATGTCGCTAGCATATTGTGCCCAGATAATCTCACCAAAATGATCGCCAGAATAGGAGCTTAAGGAAGTTCCGAAAATAACATCCAACTCGGCATTCTTATAGTTGGCATTCGCATTCAAAACATAAAATTGATTATCCAACCATCTACGTCTAATCAAATCTGTTTTAGTTATGGTTTCTGCTCCAATTACAACATCATCAAATCCGTAATTAGAGAATTTCTGATCTTCTTTGTATTGCTCAAAATAACCTTTCCCTTGAGTATAATTTAAGGCTAAATTGGTAGACCATCTGTTGTTGATGCGTTCATTCCAATGCAACTGATAATGGTCTTGTTGATAATTATCAACCTCATTATCATAAAACTGAATATTTCCATTTTCGTCGGTGTACATCCCTGCAGAATTGAAGGTTCTATCATGTTCTAGAACATAAGGGTCTTCAATACCATTCCACGCTTGATAGGTTTTTTCCTTTCCGCTAAAAGTAATGGCCTTAATCATGGAATTATCTCCCAAATAAGTGGCTTGTAAAAAATAGGATTTGATATCTGAAGAGGCTCTATCTACATAGCCATCGGATTTAATTTTCGATAAACGTCCAGCTATTTCTATACGGTCATTTAGTAAACCTGTACTAAACTTTACGGTATGCTTCCAAGTATTAAAGCTTCCAAAACTATTAGCAATTTCACCTGAGGCTTCATGAGAAACAGCATCAGTAAGCACGTTAACACTTGCTCCAAAAGCACCAGAACCATTAGTTGATGTTCCAACACCACGCTGTAATTGAAGACTTTCTACAGAAGACGTAAAATCGCCTAAATTCACCCAAAAAGTTCCTAATGACTCGCTATCGTTAAAAGGTATTCCATTAATAGTTACATTGGTTGATTGGGCATTTATTCCACGTACGCGAATCCCTGTATAACCTAAACCAGCTCCTGCGTCCGATGTAGTTACTACCGATGGTAAGTAGTTTAATAAAATAGGTAAATCCTGACCTAAATTCCTTTGTTGTAACTGCTCTTTAGTTACGTTGGAGTGTGTAATTGGCGAAGTAGCATTTACGCGCACTGCTTTAACCAAAACTTCATCCAAGGTTTCCAATTTTGTTGAATCTTGCTGTTTTTCTTGTGAAAAAGAAGATATAGTAAACAGTAAAAACAGAAGGAAAATTTGAGAATTCTGTCTTGTTTTAAATGACAGGTTGTTGAATAAAAGTTTCATCCGATAAAATAAATTTATACGAATAAAAAGAGGCTATTATTCTTTGTTAGTTTTTAATTTTTTTTGAAATAATCTTACCCGAATTTTATAATTCCTATTAAGGACTTCATTATTTCTTCCCTAAACAGCATTACCTGTTCTAGGTTCATTGGGTATGATCTCAGCCGATAATAGGCACCCCTTTTTGAGAACGCTGCAAAGATAGTTATCGATTAAGAATTAACAAGTAAGAATCAAGAATAAATTAGTCTAAGCTAGGAGGTTTCCTATTTGCTTTCTTATCAGCTTGTTGCTTCTTTTTAGATAAGCGTTTTAATTTAACACCTCTTGGAACCTTGGTTGGTTTTCTCTTTTTTGGCTTTATCAAGCTCAGTTTTATTAGTTCTAAAAAGCGTTTTACTACTAATTCCTTATTTTTATGTTGACTCCTGCTCTCGTCACCTTCTAAAATAAGGACACCTTCTTTGGTTAATCTGTTCGCTAAATTTTTAAACAACAAAACACGTTGTTCTTCCGAAAAAACTAGAGAATTGGTCAAATCGAAATTCAAAACTATTTTCGACGACACTTTATTGACATGTTGTCCCCCTGCTCCAGAACTTCGAATAGCCTTGAACCTTAATTCAGAGATAAGTAGAGCTTCATCAAACATGTTATTTTACTTGATGGGTAGGTTTCAGTAAATCTGTAACCGTTTTAACCGGGTTAAAAGTAATTAATGGTACTTCAACAAAAATAGTATTCCAATTAGCCATACTCCCATTCCAAAGCCCAGGTAATTCTAAAGCTTTTAACTCTTTTCCTGCTTTAGTTTTCATGGTAATAAACGCTGTTTTATGATCAACAAACTGCTCTAAGTCAAAACTATTTCCTTTATAATCTTTAATTCCACAAACCAAGTCTACTGGGTTAAAATGGGTGGCGTGATTTAAAATATTGTTTTGGAGCTCATCCTTCTTATTTATTTGAGCAGATTCTACAATTTGCAATGAAATTTGACCACTTTCATCTTTTACCCAAAAAGGACCTCCTCCTGGCTCTCCTTCATTTTTTACCATTCCACAAACACGGATGGGTCTGTTTAATTTCCCTTTTAAATATTCTATTTGATGTTCGGGTGCATATTTCTCATATTCTGAAGAAATTACTACATTCATTTTTTTGGTTAAAAACATGGCAATTCCCACTAAATCAGCTTCAGAAACATCCTTTTTCTCTAGGTTTTCAAGATAACTGAAGGCTTTTGCTTGAATTTCTATTAAAATTCCCGCTAACATTTTTTTATACCTACTTAACTCTTCATCATATTTTCCAACCACCACATTATCAATATTTTTAATAAAGATAATATCCGCATCTAAATCGTTTAAGTTTGAAAGCAAAGCACCATGGCCAGAAGGTCTAAACAGCAAACTACCATCGTCTTCCCTAAACGGTTTATTCTTTAAAGTAACAGCAATAGTATCAGTAGCTTCTTTTTGGTATGAAAAAGAAATTTCAAATTGGGTTTTCGTTCGCTGCTCAACTTTACTTTGGACGTTCTTAAATTCTTCTTCAAAAATATCTTTGAATTTTTCTGAAATAGTATAATGTACATTCGCCTTATTATTAGTTGAAGCATACAGAGCAGCTTCAAACAAATGCTCTTCAAAAGCTGTTGCGGTCTGATCTTTATATATGTGAAATGGCAACAAACCTTTTGGATAAAGGCCAAAGTTTAATTTATCTTCATCTAACATGGTTTTCACAAACATATAATGTTGTTCATCCACTGAAGATTTATAATACTCTGGATATACTTTTTCAATTTCGGTTAAAACAATTTTATAAAAAGGCAGTTTTTCTAGTCCTACAAAAAACACCGCCAACAAGGTCTCTTTTGTTCTATTTATATACGCGTTTACAGTTTCTTCTTCTGGATTATAATCTGCTATAAAACTAAATAGAGATTTAAACATACGTGTGGCTGCACCAGAAGCCGGAACAAATTTCAAAATAGAATACCCGTTTCTTTTGGAGTCAAACAATTGAATGGAAGCTGCTTTCTCCTTTTCTGAAAGTTTTAAAATTCCATTGTTAATAGTTGCCGCAGAATGCAAGTTTATAAAAGGCAACCCTGTTTTAAACAAATCAATTTGGGATTTAACTTTTTCTACGTTCAGCCCCTTATTTTTAATCTGTATGATGTCTTTGTCTTTAAACATTCAGCTAACTTTTAATAATTCATTTATATGTTTTATGGCAATTTCCATCCGATGGGCCAAGCTTCCTTTCAATAACACATAAGGAAGGTTGTTTTCTATCAAAGCAGATTGGAACGCATTAAACATGTCTAATCTCTCATTGGGTTTATCTCGAATACCGTCATCTTCCCATGGAATATCAATATTAGTTAAAAAATAGAGATTATATTCATTTTTTTTAGCGTATCTGTTCAATATTTCAGGAGAATACCCATTGTAATAGGCCTGACTATACACTTTAGTCTCTAGTAAATTGGTGTCGCAAATCAATAAATTATCTACTTGTTTTGCCATAGAATTCTCTAAGTTCATTTGCCCAATAGCAATAGGTAAAACATCCTCTTGGGTTAAACCTTCATTATTTTTCGCCTTTTCTTCGGCATAGGTTCTTGAGAATTCAGGTACCCAAAGCGTTTTATAATGCTCCGCTAATTGCTTGGCTAAAACAGTTTTTCCAGTTGATTCTGGACCAAATAAAACTACTTTTATGCAGCTACTGTCTTGTTGTTTAAGAGCTTCTTCCATGCTAGATATCCATATATTGCAATTACTGTAAATCCTAAATATTGTAAACTGGTAAAAGTAAATCCTTTATAAAAATATAGCGGAATTGAAATTAAATCGCCAATAATCCAAAAAATCCAGTTTTCCACCTTTCTTCTTGCCATGAGCCACATTCCTACAAAGAAAACAGCTGTTGTTAAAGTATCTACATAAGCCACCCAACTGGTCCACATATTAAAAGTATTATAAACAACAAACACAAATACTAAGGTTGCTAAAAATATCCAAGCACTTGTAATTCTCTCCTTTTTTGTAGTAAATGAAACAGGGGTAACCTGGGTAGCATTCACCTTTCTAGTCCAAATATACCAACCATAGATACTCATAATAAAATAATAGGCATTAATCATCATATCGCCCAATAATCCCCATTTTAAAAGTAAATACACAAAAATACTAGTACTAATAAGCCCTGTTGGAAAAACCAAGATGTTATTCTGCTTAGAAAACCAAACAGAGAGAAACCCGAAAATAACGGCAATTATTTCTAATGCAATATCCATGGTATCATAGCTTGCATATTGCTCGAAGAAAAAGTTAAAAATTTGGTTCATAATCGCTTCTATCAGTTTTCACAACTTTCATGGTTAAAACACATATATTTTGCTCTTGGAACGACTTAAGTATCTGAGCAGATAAAAACGGCATCAATTCATGATAATCTCCAAAAATTTGAGTGCTTAATGGGTTTTCCAAAACGGTAAATTTAGAATCTCTTAAAGCCTTTATAAAATTTACAACATGGATTTCGTAATCGTCTTGTAGTGGCGATAAGGTTAAGTCAACTGATATTCTCATAATATATTACCTGAATTTCAGGATTTTAAATTATACTTTTCTAATTAAAAAAAACTTTAGATTGGCTTCTCTTTCAACCAACAACCAAATTTATCTTTTTATACATCCTAGTTAAAAGTGATAGCATTATTAGCATTTGAGGTCTTCAAAAAAACTAGCATCATCCTCAAAAGCAGTACCAATGACGACCAAGTCTGCACCGGCCTGATAAGCTTCCTCCATTTGTTGTTTTGTTCTAATGCCGCCTCCAACAATTATTGGAATAGTTAAATCGTTTTTCACTTTCCTTATAATTTCAGAATCAATGGGCATTAAAGCACCACTTCCCGCTTCTAGATATATTAATTTCATCCCTAACAACTCCCCTGCCTTTGCCGTATCAACTATCTCTTGACTATCAATTTTAGACATAGGTACTGTGTCTGTTACTTTTTGAACCGCAGTTTCTTTACCGTTTTCAATTAAAAGATAGCCTGTTGGAATAACCTCCAATACAGTGTTTCTTAATTTTGAAACCGAAGCTACTTGCTTACCAATTAAATACTCTGGATTTCTACCTGAAATTAAAGATAGAAACAACAAAGCATCTGCCTGATCTGTTATTTGAGTTACATCTCCTGGAAAAATTACGAGAGGTAAAGTTGTGTGCTTTTTTATTTCTGAAACCAGTTCCTCCGTGGCAAAATCGGCTACGGTACTTCCTCCAACAAAAATATGTGTTGTCACAGAATCATTCACCTTTTTAATGAACGCAGAAACTAGCTCAACACTCATTTTATCAGGATCGATTAAAACAGCTAACAGCTTTTCTTGTTTAGAAATGGCTTGCAGTAAATGGCTATAAATATATTTATTAGTCACAAATAATTATTAAGATGGCAAAGCGTAAGCACAAGTAAATCCTTCAAATTCAAAAAACTCTGTATTGAATCTGTGTTTTCTGTTTTGATAGTCAATCCAAGCAACCGTAGATGCTTCTTCCAAGGTAAATGGTATAACTAGTGTGTGCTGCAAAAAACTCAAGCCTGGCGTGGCAAAGAGTTTATACAACGACTCCTTAATACACCAAATTACGGTCAGTTTATTGATGTAATCTGCTTCGTCTTTATTCAAGTATTGAAACTCATATTCCATAAATTTATGTGCTATTACACCAATTTTTTCACGCTGCTTTTCAATGTCTATCCCAACTTTAAAATCGCTTACAATAACCCCAGAAAAAGTAAAAGAGTGAGTAATAGAAATATATTTCCCGTCTTTTAAATGTGGTTTACCATTTTCGTCATAGTACAAATCGTCATCGGTATAACCAAACTCTGCTAGCAAATGTCTTACACTTAAAAACCCTCTTTGGTGCAGCTCACTTTTCATCCTTAAAACACGTTCCATATTTTCAGGTTTAAGTGTAACTGCTTGTAATAACTGCTCATAGGATTCTGTAATCTTCCAGATTTTAACAGTCGTTTGAGGATTAAGACTTAAGGTTTTATAAAGAGGCATTTAATTTTCTAAAAGTTATTAGTTATCTTTGCATCGCCGAAGGCGAATTCAATGTTTTAATCTAGCGAATTTAATGATTTTAAGTGCTAAACCAAAAATGTTGACTTTAATAAAAATAAAAGAAATTTAGAAAGAATGAATACAAAAACCGTTGCATACGTACCGAATAAAGTGAAAGACATCTCGCTTGCTGATTGGGGAAGAAAAGAAATTGAATTAGCCGAAGCAGAAATGCCGGGACTAATGAGTCTTCGTGAAGAGTACAAAGATTCTCAACCTCTTAAGGGAGCTAGAATTGCTGGGTGTTTACATATGACCATCCAAACCGCAGTTTTAATTGAAACTTTACAAGCTTTAGGTGCTGAAGTTACTTGGAGTTCTTGTAATATTTTCTCTACTCAAGATCAAGCTGCTGCGGCTATTGCAGCAACTGGAACTGCTGTTTACGCATGGAAAGACATGACTGAAGAAGAGTTTGATTGGTGTATAGAGCAAACCTTGTTTTTTGGTGAAGAAAGAAAACCTTTAAACATGATTTTAGATGATGGTGGAGACTTAACCAACATGGTTTTAGACAGATACCCTGAACTTGCCGCTGGAATTAACGGGCTTTCTGAAGAAACTACAACAGGAGTTCATAGATTATACGAACGTGTAAAAGCGGGAACTCTACCAATGCCAGCAATTAATGTAAACGACAGTGTTACGAAATCTAAATTTGATAACAAATACGGTTGTCGTGAGAGTGCTGTAGATGCAGTTCGTCGTGCAACAGACATTATGATGGCTGGAAAACGCGTGGTTGTATGCGGATACGGTGATGTTGGTAAAGGTACAGCTGCTTCTTTTAGAGGAGCCGGTAGTATTGTAACAGTTACTGAAATCGATCCAATTTGTGCACTACAAGCTGCCATGGATGGTTTTGAAGTTAAAAGACTTGAAACTGTTGTTGCCAATGCTGATATAATTATTACTACAACTGGAAACAAGGATATCGTTCGTAGCGAACATTTCGAAGCTATGAAGGACAAAACCATCGTTTGTAACATTGGACATTTCGATAATGAAATCGATATGGCTTGGTTAAACAAAAACTATGGTCACACTAAAAACACCATCAAACCTCAAGTTGATAAATATACTATTGATGGAAAAGACGTGATTATTTTAGCTCAAGGGCGTTTAGTTAACCTAGGTTGTGCAACAGGACATCCAAGTTTTGTTATGAGTAACTCGTTTACAAACCAAACTTTAGCACAAATAGAACTTTGGACAAATAAAGAGGCTTACAAAAATGAGGTATATATGTTACCAAAACATTTAGATGAAAAAGTAGCTCAATTACACTTAGCAAAAATTGGTGTAGAATTAACAGAGCTTCGTGAAGATCAAGCTAAATATATTGGTGTAGAAGTTGAAGGACCATTTAAACCTGAATACTACCGTTACTAAATACCTTTAAGAAAAGGAGTTTCCATTTCTTAAAATAAAATATAAAATCCCAAGCAGTCCTTGCTTGGGATTTTTTTTATTTAAAAACTAATTATGTCACAAGGAACTAATAATATATAAGGTAGAAAAGCACGTGTTTTAGTCTAGTTTCTGAGAAATAAAAACCGCCTTACCAAGATGTATTATTGAAGAACTTGTTTTTCATAATACAGCAATTTCTTGTAAGACGACAAAAACAAAAAACCCTTTCTGTTTCCAGAAAGGGTTTTAATAATTGAGTAAAGAAACTGTTTCTTAAGCCTCAAAAGGCTCAACAGAAACATAAGATTTGTTGTCTTTTTTCTTTGTAAATTTAACTAGGCCATCTACTTTAGCGTGTAAAGTGTGGTCTTTTCCAGCATACACATTCTCACCTGGTTTATGTGCAGTACCTCTTTGTCTAACGATAATGTTACCAGCTATTGCAGCTTGGCCACCGAATATCTTTACACCTAAACGTTTCGATTCCGAATCTCTACCGTTTTTCGAACTTCCGACTCCTTTTTTATGTGCCATTGTCTTAAGGTTTTATTTTATTAATATTTAATGAAATGAAAATTACTTTTCAATTCCACCGTCTAATTTATCTTGTAATTCTTTTAGTTCATCCCACTTACCATCAGCAGCTAATTGCGCTTGTTTTGGCCAAGTTTCTGTAACTATGTGAGCTAATCTTGAACTAGCTTCAGTTAAAACAGTGCTTAATTCTTCAGGAGTTGCTTTTGCAACTTTAGCAAAAGTATCGTATCCTGCATTAACCAATGCTTCAGCAGCTTTTGGTCCAGCACCTTCAATTTTCTTTAAATCATCTGCTTTAGCAGTTGATTTTTTAGGAGCAGCCTTTGGCGCTTCTTTTTTAGCTTGAGCAGCTGGTTTAGCTCCAGAAGCTACTATGCTTTCAATAACGATTTCAGTTAAAGATTGTCTGTGTCCGTTTTTCACACGGTAACCTTTACGTCTTTTCTTTTTGAAAACGATAACTTTATCACCTTTAAGGTGCTTTAAAACTTTGGCTCCTACTTGAGCTCCGTTTATAGCCGGGGCGCCTACAGTTACTTTGTCTCCATCAGCTACTAAAAGTACATTGTCAAAAGACACTTGTTTTCCTTCTTCTGTTGCTAAACGGTTTACAAAGACTCTTTGGTCTTTTTCAACTTTAAATTGATGCCCTGCTATCTCTACAATTGCGTACATAGCGTAACGTTTATTAATTAATTTGATTAAAATATATGTGCTTATCTAATAGAAAGCGGGTGCAAATATACTGCTAAAATATTAAACTACAAACGTTTTATTTGTTTTGAGGAACATTTTTACTGATTTTAAAAATCTGCATAAACGTTAAGGTAAGAATTGTGGTAGAAGACAAACCCTCTATCAGGATAACAAAAATTAAAATACCACCCCCATGACCATAGTCTTGAAACCAACCTTTTAAAAGGTAATTCATGAATTCAACGTCTAAATGAAACATGTAAACACCCATAAATAGAGCAAATACAAAGGTAGCCAGAAAGCCGGTTAGCAAGCCTGTTTTAAACCCATTTATATAGGTGAAATCGTCTCCCACTAAAATTTTATACTGCCTAATAACCGTTAAAATACCAAAAGCCATAAATATACCATTAGATAATCTAAACCAAGGATTATGATGCAAACCCATAAGTTTTAAGATTAAAAAATACGCAATAAGCAATACGGCAGTAATCAAACCATATTTAATCGAGATTTTAGCTGATGTATTCATTTTTTATGGTTTTGATAAGTTTTACTAAATTTCGTAATAATTTTCTTAAAAGCATAATTTTTAATGAAAAATATCACATAATTCACACACAGACACTAAATTAGCTATTTAAAACCAACAAGCATTTCTAATCCTTTTAAAATTTTCACTCTAAAAATCTTTTGCAAGGGTAAAACACATAAATTTCTCATTCTTAATGTAAAAAACACTATTTATTCTTATTTTTGTATCTAAATTAATTTTTAAATAAAAATGACAACATTCAAAAATATTATCGGTTTAGTGATGTTAACTGTGTTTATATCAGCTTGCAAAAACGAAGCTACCCCTGAAATAAAAACCGTTGAGATTGAAACCACTTCAAAAACGGCTAATTCATTAGATCCGAATGCTACTTATGCGAAAGCAGAATTCACTATTGAAGGAATGACCTGCGCTATGGGCTGTGCAAAAACCATTGAAAAGAAAATGGCTAATATGGAAGGCGTAAAATCAGCAACTGTAGATTTTGACAAAAAATTAGCTATGGTAGAATACGACGAAGCTAAAGTTACTCCAACTTCATTAGAAGAAGTAGTTAAAAAAGCGGGAGACATGTATTCGGTAACAGACATGCACCCAGTAGATGCCTTTGGCGAAAAGAAATCTTGCGATAAAGATTGCAAAAAAGCATGTTGTGCAGATAAAAAAGCAGAAGCAACAGAAGCAACAGGCGAGAAAAAAATGGCATGTAAAGAAGATTGTAAAATGGCTTGCTGCGCAGATAAAGCCAAAGCCTAATTTTCTTAAAGCATATTTTTAAAAAAGCATCTCTTTCTAACACCTTAGAAAAAGGTGCTTTTTTTTACACTAAATTTTAAGTTTTTTACACCATAATATATAGTATACAATTTAACTAGCCATTAATTAAGTAGAAATAGCTCAATTAATACCACCAAATGGCATGACTTTATATACACTAGGGACTACCCTATAAATATAAGGGCTACCCGGAATTTTTCTCTCAGAATCTTTCTATATCCTGATTCACAAAGTTTTCCATATTTCTAGGGGCAAAAAAAAGATATAAACAAAGTTATCAAAAATAAGTTTCCACACTGTTTGGTAATCAAATATATAATCGTAAATTTGCAAACTCTTTTAAAGAGAGGAATGTTTAATCTATCATGCATCGCGCGTGATAAAAAATTTAATAAGTGTGGACACAATAAGCTACAAAACAATTTCAGCAAACAAAGCTACTGTTAATAAAGAGTGGGTTTTAGTTGATGCTGAAGGTCAAAGCCTAGGGCGTTTATCTTCTAAAGTTGCAAAACTTTTAAGAGGAAAACATAAGCCTAACTTCACACCACATGTTGACTGTGGAGATAACGTAATTGTTATCAATGCAGAAAAAATCAACTTAACTGGAAAAAAATGGGACGATAAAACTTACATTCGTCACACAGGTTACCCAGGTGGTCAAAGAAGTTTAACTGCTACAGAATTGTTTGGAAAAGATCCAGCAAGATTAGTAGAGAAATCAGTAAAAGGAATGCTTCCTAAAAACAAATTAGGTGCAGATTTATTCCGTAATTTAAATGTTGTTGTTGGAACAGAGCACACACATGCTGCTCAAAAACCAAAAACAATTAACCTAGAAGAATTCAAATAACATGGAAGTAATTCACAAAATTGGTCGTAGAAAGACGGCTGTTGCTCGTGTGTATGTTGCCGAAGGAAAAGGAAACATCACGATTAATAAAAAAGACTTAGCTGTTTATTTTCCTACTGCTACTTTGCAGTATAAAGTAAACCAACCTTTAGCTTTGACTAACAATGATGGCAACTTTGATATTACAGTAAATGTATATGGAGGTGGTATTACAGGTCAAGCAGAAGCAATCCGTTTAGGTTTATCTCGTGCTATGTGCGAGTTAGATCCAGAAAACAGATTAACTCTTAAACCTGAAGGTTTATTAACTAGAGATCCAAGAATGGTAGAGCGTAAGAAATTCGGTCAGAAGAAAGCTCGTAAGAAATTCCAATTCTCTAAACGTTAATTTATCTTCAACAAGATGGCACAACTTTATAACAAGCTTATCCATCTTGTTGAAAAAAAACAAAAAAATAACTCAGTTATTGTTGTCCATGATTTCTCTAAATTATAGAAATCAGGATTTAGTTTAGCATCTAAATGGTTCAGGCGATTTTTTCTATAAAAGACCACTAAACCATTGCTAATTCAACAGAACGTAAACTATTACAAAATGGCAGTAGAAGTAAAAGACTTACTTGAAGCAGGTGTACACTTTGGTCACCTTACGCGTAAATGGGATCCAAACATGGCCCCTTACGTATATATGGAGCGTAATGGCATCCATATTATAAACTTATACAAAACAGCAGCAAAATTAGAAGAAGCTGGAGATGCACTTGCTAAAATTGCAGCTTCAGGTCGTAAAATCTTATTTGTTGCGACAAAAAAACAAGCAAAAGATATCGTTGCTGAAAAAGCAGGAAACATCAACATGCCTTACATTACTGAAAGATGGCCAGGTGGGATGTTAACTAACTTTGTTACTATTAGAAAAGCAGTTAAGAAAATGGCTACTATCGATAGAATGAAGAAAGATGGTACCTTTAATTCTTTATCTAAAAAAGAGCGTTTACAAGTAGATCGTCAACGTGCTAAATTAGAGAAAAACTTAGGTTCTATTAGCGACATGACTCGTTTACCAGCGGCTTTATTTGTTGTAGACATTAAACGTGAACACATTGCAATTGCAGAAGCTCAAAAATTAAACATTCCAATTTTTGCTATGGTAGATACTAACTCTGACCCACGTCAAGTTGACTATGTTATCCCAGCAAACGATGACGCTTCTAAATCAATCAACAAAATCTTAACTCACGTTACAGATGCAATCGCTAATGGTTTAGCTGAAAGAAAAGCTGAAAAAGAACCATCTAAAGATGCTCCTGTTTCTGAGAAAAAATCTGCTCCTAAAAAGAAAGCAGCTCAAGACGAGGAAGAATAAAATAAAAAAGTAACACAACATTAATAAGTCGTTTATTCTTTTCTTTCTAAAAGTGAGATTAAACGACTTTTTTAAATATTAAATATAAAAGCTATGGTAAAAATTACAGCAGCAGAAGTAAATAAACTAAGACAATCCACAGGTGCAGGAATGATGGATTGCAAAAAGGCTCTAGTTGAAGCAGAAGGAAATTTTGATAAAGCCATTGAAGTTCTACGTAAAAAAGGACAAAAAGTAGCAGAAAAAAGAGCAGATCGTGAAAACTCTGAAGGAGCTGCTATTGCTAAAATAAACGATGATAATACTGTTGGTGTTGCTATTGTTTTAGGATGTGAGACAGATTTTGTTGGTAAAAACGAAAACTTCGTAGCATTGGCAAACCAATTAGCTGAAAAAGCCATCAATTTCGATACTAAAGAAGATTTCTTAGCATCTGATTTTGGAGGTATGACAGTAGCTGAAAAATTAGTAGAACAAACAGGAGTTATTGGTGAGAAATTAGACATCACTGCTTTTGAAAAATTAGAAGCACCTTACGTTGGTTCTTATGTTCATATTAATAAGATTGCGGCTTTAGTTGGATTATCTACTAAAGTTGATAAAGCTGAAGAATTAGCAAAAGACCTATCTATGCAAGTAGCTTCTATGGGAGCAACTACATTATCTTATAAAGATTTTGATCCTGAGTATATTGCTGCTGAAACAGAAGCAAGAATTGCAGTTATTGAAAAAGATAATATCGAATTAGGTCGTTTAGGTAAAACTCTTAAAAATGTACCTAAATACATTTCTATGGCTCAATTAACTCCAGAAGTATTAGCTCAAGCTGAAGAAGATGCTAAAGCTGAATTAAAAGCTGAAGGAAAACCAGAACAAATTTGGGACAGAATCCTTCCAGGTAAAATGGAGCGTTTCATTTCAGATAACACCACTTTAGATCAAGAAAAATGTCTGTTGGATCAAAAATTCATTAAAGACGATAAGCAATCAGTTTCTGATTATGTAAACTCTTTTGGTGATGTTTCAATTACAGGTTTCAAACGTGTTTCTTTAGGATAATAAATTCTCGCAATAGCAAGAATAACTTAATATATCAAACCACTACTCTTTTATAGATGTAGTGGTTTTTTTATTTGCTACAAATTATAAGCAATTGAGAACATAATAATACTTGGTAAAATATAGGTTTTGGTATCTGAAATAATATATGCAGAAAACCTGTTGTTAAAATTGTTGTTTTAAAAATTTTCAGTTTATTCAGTTTTAGTTAAAATCCAAGTTAACTTGAGGCTTTGTCTTTTAACTATTAAAAAATCAGCGCTGATTTAAATTGCAACTTTATCAATAAAACTACTTTTATAACTGAATAAAAAAACCGTATTTTTCTAGATCTTTTCAAACATATTTTTAAAAAAACTATTCATGCAAGGGTTTTAAAACAATTTGTACAGTTCATCGAAAAGTTGTAAAACCATTACGGTTTTACCGATACTTCAAGTGTTTTCTGAAAAAACGTTGAAAAATGAGACATAAATTTTAGTCATACTACAATTGGATTAAAGATATCGTTTTGTGTCATAAATCTCATTTTATAATAAATTCAAAAAATAAAAAAATTATGTAGCTTTGCACAACCATTTATTTCTATTTACAGAAATAATATTCATCTAAAACACACATGAAATACAAAAGGATTCTTTTAAAATTATCAGGCGAGGCCCTAATGGGGAACAGACAATATGGTATAGATCCCGTCCGTCTTTCCGAATACGCACAAGACATTAAGGAAATTACAGATTTAGGAATAGAAGTGGCTATAGTAATTGGAGGAGGAAATATTTTTAGAGGAGTAGCTGGTGCAAGCAATGGTATGGACCGAGTGCAAGCAGACCACATGGGAATGCTAGCAACCGTAATAAACGGCTTGGCCTTACAAAGCGCGCTAGAAGATGCTAAGGTGCAAACCAGACTGCAAACAGCCATCCATATTGAAGAAGTTGCAGAACCGTTTATCAGAAGACGTGCTTTAAGACATTTAGAAAAAGGCCGTGTAGTTATTTTTGGAGGTGGTACCGGAAATCCTTATTTTACAACAGATTCTGCCGCTGTATTACGTGCTATTGAAATTGAAGCTGATGTTATTTTAAAAGGCACACGAGTAGATGGAATTTACAATGCTGATCCAGAAAAAGATTCTAAAGCCATAAAATTCGACCATATTACATTTGAAGATGTGTTAAGAAAAGGCCTAAAAGTTATGGATACCACAGCTTTTACATTAAGTCAAGAAAACGAATTACCTATCATTGTCTTCGATATGAACAAAAGAGGAAATCTATTAAAGGTAGTTTCAGGCGAAAATATTGGTACCAAAGTAAATTTATAATATCCGTTTGGCTTATTTTTTGAATAAGCATTAAAAAATAAAATTTAAAAGATGAACGAAGACATTCAATTTATATTAGACTCGGCAAAAGAATCTATGGATGCCGCTATTAAGCATCTAGAAAAGCAGTTTGTAAATATTCGAGCTGGAAAAGCGAGTCCAGCCATGCTAGGAAGCGTTTTGGTTGACTACTATGGCTCTCAAACACCATTAAGTCAAGTTGCCAACGTAAATACTCCTGACGGTAGAACCATTACGGTACAACCTTGGGAAAAAAACATGCTTCAAGAAATTGAACGAGGCATTATGTACGCCAACCTTGGTTTTAACCCAATGAATAATGGCGACTACATCATTATAAACGTACCTCCTTTAACTGAGGAGCGCAGACGTGAATTAGCCAAACAAGCAAAATCTGAAGCTGAAGACGCAAAAATTAGTGTTCGTACAGCTAGAAAAGATGCGAATAACGATATAAAAAAATCGGATGTATCTGAAGACTTGCAAAAAATGGCTGAAGATGATGTTCAAAAATTAACAGATAAATACGTTCTTAAAATCGATTCTTTATTCGATTTAAAGGAAAAAGAAATTATGACTGTATAACACAAAAAGCGACTTAGAAGTCGCTTTTTTTTTACTTCAATCATAAGAAAACGCCCATTCCAATTTCTATATGCCAATCTGCTCACGGTCTAAAACATAATTTTTAGAGCTATTATTACAGAATCATATTCAATTCTAAGACTTTTTCTTTAATCCGTCATTTTAACAAGACATTATACCTAAAATCGGTTAGCAAATACATTGCTTTTACCTAACTTTACGCCTGTTTTTTATTTTAGTATGTTTAAATTATTTACAAAGAGTTTTTGGGATGTTGTTGCACGTCTTATTTTACGAAATAAGATTGTCATACTTATAGCTATTACATTGGTTACTATACTTTTTAGTACCCAATGGAAAAATATGCGCTTTACCTATTCAGAAGCTAACTTATTACCCGACGATCACGAAGTTAATATAGTCTACAACGAATTTTTAAAGATTTTTGGTGAAGAAGGCAACCTAATTGTACTTGGAGTAAAAGATTCTAGCCTTTTTACTGTTGAAAACATTAATGCTTGGAACAACCTCTCTGAATCCTTTAAAGGCCTAGAAGATGTTGAAGCTGTTCTGTCGATTAAAGACCTTCAGAAATTACTTAAAGACACCGAAAACGAAAAGTTTAAACTAGAACCATTCATTAAGGATTCCATTCATAGCATGAAGCAATTGGACACCTTACAAGACGATTTATTTAATAAATATCCGTTTTACGACAACTTCTTATTCAATAAAAACACAAAAACCATTCGTACGGCAATCTATCTAAAAAAAGATATCGTAAACACGGCGGCTAGAAAGGATTTTGTATTTGACGAGCTATTACCTAGAATAGAAGCTTTTGAAGAAGTTACCAATTTAGACGTCCGAATTTCGGGAATGCCGTATGTTCGCACACTAAACGCACAAAACATTGTAGATGAAATTGGCAAATTTATTGGACTAGCTCTAGCTGTAACTTCCCTGATTTTCTTTTTCTTTTTCAGATCGGTTAGAGCCACACTTATCTCATTAGTAGTCGTTTGTATTGGCGTTATGTGGACTTTCGGAATTATAGGTTTCCTAAACTACGAAATAACAGTACTTACAGCCTTAATACCTCCCCTTATCATAGTTATAGGTATTCCAAACTGTATCTTTTTAATAAATAAATATCAACACGAAGTTAAACTGCATGGAAATAAAGTTAGGTCCTTACAGCGCGTTATTACCAAGGTTGGAAACGCCACCTTATTAACCAACCTAACAACTGCTTCTGGTTTTGCTACGTTTATTTTAACACAAAGCACACTTTTAAAAGAATTTGGAATAGTAGCCTCATTAAGTATCATAGCTATTTTCATCCTGTGTATATTAATTATACCAATTATTTACACCTTTTTACCTTACCCAAAAGATAGGCATCTAGAACATTTAAACAAACGTTGGATTGGCGGTTTTACCAATTGGATAGAGCGTATGGTAAGACAAAGACGTATTACCATTTATATTACCGCTCTTGTACTACTAATTTTTAGTATGATTGGTATTTACCAAATTAAAATCTCTGGTAGTTTAATTGAAGACATGTCGGAAGAAGCCGAGTTTTTCCAAGACATCCGATTTTTTGAAGATGAATTTAATGGCATTATGCCTGTAGAAATATTAATAGATACCAAGCGTAAAAAGGGAGTAATGAAATTGGCTACTTTAAAACGAATGGATCAACTAGAAGAGGTTATTTTAGAAACTCCTGAACTATCTAAACCAATTTCTGTGGTAAGCCTTGTTAAATATTCTAAACAGGCTTATTATAATGGAAATCCTAAATATTACCAATTGCCTACCTCGCAAGAAAGTAGTTTCATTTTTAGTTATGCAAAAAACTCGACTTCTAATACTGATTTATTAACCAATTTTGTAGATAGTACCGGGCAATATGCACGTATTACTACTTTTATGAAAGACATTGGAACAGATAGAATGGAGCGAATTGAAGACGACCTTCAATCTAGAATAGACAAAGTTTTTCCAGAAGACAAGTACCAGGTTACCATTACGGGAAAGGCTTTGGTTTTCCAAAAAGGAACCAAGTATTTAGTTAAAAACCTAGCTCTTTCTTTGTCGCTAGCTATTATTTTAATTGCTTTACTAATGGCCTATATGTTCCGCTCATTTAGAATGATTGTGGTTTCATTAGTTCCTAATATATTTCCTTTGGTTATTACGGCAGGCTTAATGGGGTATTTAGGCGTTCCTATAAAACCTTCTACCATTTTGGTATTCAGTATTGCTTTTGGAATTTCGGTAGATGATACCATTCATTTTTTAGCAAAATACAGACAAGAATTACAAGCCAACCACTGGAAGATTAGAAAATCTGTATATGGTGCCCTTCGCGAAACCGGAATAAGTATGTTTTACACCTCTATCGTACTGTTTTTTGGATTTTCAGTATTCACCGTTTCCAGTTTTGGAGGTACGGTAGCATTAGGAGCTTTAGTTTCTGCCACCTTACTTTTTGCTATGCTTTCTAACTTATTATTGCTTCCTTCACTATTATTATCCTTGGAAAGAAGAATAGCCAATAAAGAAGTTTTAAAAGAACCTTCCATTAATATTATCCCAGAAGAAGATAATGATGAGGATGATATGAATGAGGATAACCAAACAAAAAACATTCATTAAAAATTACAACAAAGAACTATCTTTGCATTTTAAATATAAGACTATGACATCGAGTACCATTTCAGACTTGCTTTCTAAACAATACATTTTACAAGAAGTAAAAGTTAAAGGTTGGGTGAGAACTTTTAGAGCAAACCGTTTTTTAGCTTTAAATGATGGTTCTACCCTAAATAACATTCAATGTGTAATAGATTTTGAAAACACAGACGAAGCTATCCTAAAACGCCTTACAACTGGGGCTGCAGTTTCTATTACAGGAACCCTAACCGAAAGTCAAGGTAAAGGACAACAAGTAGAAATACAAGTTTCATCCATTGAAATATTAGGCGATTCTGATCCTGAAACGTATCCTATTCAACCTAAGAAACACTCTTTTGAGTTTTTAAGAGAGAATGCGCATTTACGTACTAGAACAAACACCTTTAGTGCTGTTATGCGTTTGCGTTCTTCCCTATCCTTTGCCATCCATAAATATTTTAATGAAAATGGGTTTTACTATATGCACACGCCTATTATTACAGGTAGTGATGCGGAAGGTGCTGGTGAAATGTTTAGAGTTACGAATTTAGACCCTAAAAACCCGCCTTTAGATGACGAAGGAAAGGTTAATTTTAAAGAAGATTTCTTCGGAAAAGAAACAAACTTAACCGTTTCTGGTCAGTTAGAAGCCGAAGCTTATGCCATGTCTTTAGGTAAAGTTTACACATTTGGGCCTACTTTTAGAGCAGAAAACTCCAATACTTCAAGACACTTAGCTGAGTTTTGGATGATAGAACCTGAAGTTGCCTTTATGGATTTAGCAGGGAACATGGACTTAGCAGAAGATTTTATGAAATCGGTTTTAAGCCATATTCTAAAGAACAATAGAGAAGATTTAGAGTTTCTTGAAAACAGATTATTAGAGGAAGAAAAAACGAAACCACAAGCTGATCGAAGTGAATTAAGTTTGATAGATAAAATCAATTTTGTTGTAGAAAACAACTTCAAACGTGTTAGCTATACAGAAGCCATTGAAATTCTTAAAGATTGTAAACCGAACAAGAAAAAGAAATTTAAATATCTAATTGAAGAATGGGGAACGGATTTACAAAGTGAGCACGAACGTTATTTAGTTGAAAAACATTTTAAATGCCCAGTAATTCTATTTGATTATCCTGCAGATATCAAAGCATTTTATATGCGTTTAAACGAAGATGGAAAAACGGTTCGCGCTATGGATATTTTATTCCCTGGAATTGGAGAAATGGTTGGAGGTTCACAACGTGAAGAACGTTTAGACGTTTTAAAAGAAAAAATGAAAGCTCTAAACATTGACGAGAAAGAGCTATGGTGGTACTTAGATTTAAGAAAATACGGAACGGCTGTACACTCTGGTTTTGGTTTAGGATTTGAACGTTTAGTTATGTTTGCTACAGGAATGAGCAACATACGCGACGTAATTCCTTTCCCAAGAACCCCACATAATGCGGAATTCTAATCTAAAATTACAACGACATAGAAATTTCTATGAAAACGGTTTTTATGGAAATTTCAACATAACATAATAGTTTATGTGTTTCAATTAATTATTTTTAATTTGTCACATAAAAAATGGTTACCTTCTATATTTAATTTATTAATTATAGATGTTTCACAAAACAATCTATATATGTGTTTATATAGATTGTTTTTTTTATTTTTATAAGAAACCTAATTACCTAATTTGTACAATGCTTAAACAATTTTTACAGTTTAAATTATCGCAAAAGTTATCGCCTCAACAAATTCAATTGATGAAGCTGATACAATTGCCTACGCAAGCATTTGAACAACGCTTAAAGCAAGAATTGGAGGAAAATCCAGCATTAGAAACTGGCAAGGAACAATCAGATGACTTTGATGACGATTTTGATAATTCAAACGATTACGAGGATGACCACGAATCTATAAATACAGACGACATTAATGTAGATGAGTATTTAAGCGATGATGACATTCCCGATTACAGAACCCAAGCTAATAACTACAGCAGCGATGATGAGGAAAAAACCATGCCGTATGCAGCTGGGATTTCGTTTACGCAACATTTAATCAATCAGTTAAACACGTTTACCTTAACGGATGACGAGTTTGATATTGCCGAATTCCTAGTAGGAAGTATTGATGAAAGCGGATATATACGTAGATCCTTAAGTGATATAACCGACGACTTAGCTTTTACTCAAAACATTTTTACCACTGAAGAGAAAATTGAAGAGGTTTTAAAAACGGTTCATCAATTAGATCCGGCTGGTGTTGGAGCAAGAAATCTTCAAGAGTGTTTAAGCATTCAGTTACATAGAAAAGAGAAACGCCCAGATATTGAACTAGCTATTGATATTATTGACAATGCCTTTGATAGGTTTACAAAAAAGCACTATAAAAAACTGCTTCAAAAATTTGATATAACGGAGCAGCAACTAAAAGACGCTATAGAGGAAATAGAACGTCTTAACCCAAAACCAGGAGGCTCCTATGCCGGAAATAACCGCATGGTGGAACACGTAGTTCCAGATTTTGCTATTAAAATTGTAGATGGTGAGTTAGAATTAACCTTAAACGGAAGAAATGCACCTGAACTACATGTCTCCAGAGAGTACAACAACATGTTGAAGGGGTATAAAGAATCTAAGGACAAGTCGAAATCTCAGAAAGATGCTGTGATGTTTATCAAACAAAAACTGGATGCAGCCAAATGGTTTATAGATGCTATTAAGCAGCGTCAGCAGACCTTATTTGTAACTATGAGTGCTATTATGCACTATCAAAAAGAATACTTTTTAACAGGAGATGAGCGTAAATTAAGACCTATGATCCTGAAAGACATTGCAGATGAAATTGACATGGATGTGTCCACCGTTTCCAGAGTGGCCAATAGTAAATATGTAGACACGCCTTATGGCACCAAATTGATTAAGGAGTTCTTTTCGGAATCGATGACTAACGACCAAGGAGAAGAAGTTTCTACCAGAGAAATTAAAAAAATTCTGGAAACGGTTATCGAGGAGGAAAACAAGAAAAAGCCTTTAACGGACGATGCCCTAGCCAAAATTTTAAAGGAAAAGGGCTATCCAATAGCCAGAAGAACGGTTGCTAAATACAGAGAGCAATTGGATATTCCTGTAGCTAGATTGCGTAAAAAGATATGATAAATAAATTTGCCACGAATATTATATAGATATTCGTGGCAACATATTTTAAAATTTCAAGCTAAGCTCTTAATTATTCCTTAATAAATGTATAAACTCCTACAGGAATTGTTATAATCTCGGGACCAGAATAGTTAATACTTGCATTTTCATTAAATCTCATGGTTATTTTTGCTCTAATTTTTTCTACGCCACTTTCAACAAATCGAGCCATTACAATTCCTCCCCATAATCCAGGTCTAGTAGGATCCTTAATACTTAATATTATAAAACGTGTATTAGGATCACATTCTGGGCAAGGTGGAAATCCAATATCATTTGTTGTAATAGAGTAAGAAACTATATTATTATATCGCATAGCATCTTCTGAGTTTATTATATTAGGAATTCCAATTGGCTCAATTAATGGAAATGTATTGACCAATTCAACACTATTTTCTATATATTGATATTCTCCAACAAGTAAATCGGAATAATCACCCACACTAGAAGTATGTTGCTCTACTTTATTAAAAATAATGGTTAAAGAATTATTGCCACTTTCCCATTTCCAAGTACCAACATAAGGATTATAATCGTTATCAACGTCTTTTAAATAGGCTTCATCTTCTGGAAGTTCAACCCCATTAATATTATAAATTGGTACGATGTTTTGGGCTTTACAGCTTAAAACTAATAATAAAATAATATATGTTATAAATACCTGTTTCAATAAAATATTAATTCTGTTTTATAAATGTATAAACCCCATCTGGAATAGTTATATTATCTGGTCCGGAATAATCAATACTTGCATTTTCATTAAACTTCATATTAATTTTCGCTCTAATTTTTTCTACACCACCTTCTACAAATCGAGCCATTTTAATTTCACCCCATAATCCTGGTTTTGTTGGATCTAAAAGTGATAAAACAATAAAACGTGTATTTGACGCGCATTCAGGACAAGGTGGAAACCCTCGATTGACAATCGTTATATATGATGAAACTATGCTATTATCCAATCCATTATCAGGGTTAATTATTATTGGAATTCCTATTGGTTCCATTATTGGGAATGTATTAACCAATTCTACACGGTTTTCTATATATTGATATTCGCCTACCAATAAATCTGCAAAATCACCGTTTCCATTATCATTCTGTATGATTTTATTGAAAATAATAGTTAAAGAATTACTCCCACTTTCCCATTTCCAAATACCAACATAAGGATTATAATCGTTATCAACGTCTTTTAAATAGGCATTATTCTCTGGAAGATCGACGCCAGTATCGTTAAAAATTGGTACAATGTTTTGTGCTTTGCAGCTTAAAACAACTATAAAAATAATGTATGTTATAAATAACTGCTTCAAAAATATTAATTCTGTTTAATTAATGTCCAGATACTATCCTCTGGTATAGACAATGGTTGATGCGATTCTGCAAATGTATTATTTATCTGCATTCTTATCTTTTCCACTCCTGATTCAACAAATCTTGTCATGCGAATCTTTCCCCATAAAGGAGGGTTACTAGACTCAATAATATCTAAAACAATAACTCGTGAATTAGGTGAACATTCTGGACATGGTGGAAACCATTCGTCCATATCAGTTATTCCAATAACAGTAATACTGTTGTCCCAAGGATTCGGTTGAATAATAATAGGCACACCATTACTATCAGTAGTGAACAATTCTGGGTGAGTATCTACCAAAACATTACTACTTACTTGGTAACTATACTCACCAACAAGCATGTCGAAATAATCGCCTAATTCTCCTGGTACATTCGTAGTTGTGTTAAAAGTGATTGTTAAAGTTTCATTTCCAGAATTCCCAGCCCAAGTGCCTACATAAGGTGCAAAATCGTTAGCAATGTCTTTATAGTATCGATTTGGGTGTACTCCATCATTTGGGTCTGGTCCGTAAATTGGAGTTATTACCTGAGCTTTACAGCCAACTATAAAAAATACTATTAAAAATTTTATTATTGTTTTCATTTCTCTATTATTTTAATCACAAGGTAGTGTGATTGGATTATTATTTGAATTTAATTTTACTTTCTCAAAAACTTGGTTGCTTTCGTTTAGTTTATATAAATACAAAGGTGTTTTAGGCATGTTGTTATTTTCTTTAATTTCTTCAAAAGCTTCTAAAAATTCTCTTAAATAATCATCTTCATCACTATTTTGATTTATATTTTTAAAAATTTTGTAGTGCAAGTATTTCTGAGATTTGATAGCAGTATTTCCCAAAACACCTCCAAAGATAAATTTTAACAAAGTAAAATCCCTTATTTTTATCATATACGTACCATTACTTGAAACCATAACTGAAAACACATCATGTGGTGAAGTATTGTTGGGGTTTCCTATAGCACTCAAACTATGGTAATACATATACAAATTATAAATATCCTCACCTGAGAACATAAGGTCTCCTCTTGGATGAGTATGCATGCCTCCAATTATATTTCCTCCATGGTTTAATTTTATACCATATCCAAAACCTTGAATTAATGTACTTGGTGTGTTATTTAAATTAATTTCATACCCATACTCATCTATTTGGTCTAGCTCACTTTCTAAGTTTTCAACTGCATTTTTAAGCAAATTATTATTAGCAGTTAATAATTCCTCAACTTCATAACACTCCAACTTTTCATCGGCATAATCAAAAAAGTCTTGTGTTATGGGAGGCGAAGCATCAATATAATCAAGAATAATATTTATCATGGCATCACAGCCTGCTTTTTTAATCATGGTTGCCATTCTTTTAATGGTCACTTCATTGGCTGTATTGTTGAGCCATAACAATTGTTCAGGTGTTAGGTTCTCTTCATTTAAACATTCTAATACTTTTTCTTTATCTGTTTTTTCAACTTGGTCAATAGAGGGCAAGGCCCCAACTGCTGGCTGGCCTCCAGAAGTGGAACCAACACCTCCACCACTTGAGCCTCCTAGATTAGTGTTGTCCGGGAAGTGACCATCTTCTAAATCCCAATCGTCCCAATTGCCATCATTCCCATTTGAAGGATCTGTATTACCATTTGATCCATCTCCTGAATTCCCTACTCCTGGTGGACATGTCACATTATATTCTGTTATCAATATATAATGTTCGCCTTCTTTAACTATTTTTTGTCTAATACATTTCCCATTTATAACATGATAGACCCATTCACCTCCTCCAGAAGTGGTTGTTGCACCTCCTCCTGTAGGACCTGTACCACTTGCTCCATCATTGCACCAAATAACTTCAAAATCCCCATCATCTTCTGGAATGTTATATAAACAACCATCTATTAAATGCATTTTTGCATTTATTATATCTTGAAAATCGATGGTATCTATTATACCTTCCTCAATTGGCAAAATTGATATTAAAAAATGTCTCTGTTCTCCATGGTACTCCAATGTTATATAAGAATAAACATTAAACTCAATATTTTCACCATTATCTATGATGACAAAATTTTCAAAAGTTGCCTCTGTCAATAGCGGTGTTTCAATTTTAAAGGACCAAGCTTCCCCTCCATTGGAAGTGACATGTAAAATTTCGTCTGTTAAAATGGAAAAAGATCCATCGTTGGAGTCTATTCTTAAATTTGTTTCAAGAGTTGAATTTGAAGTTTTATTTTTAGTTTTTGGCTTATTAACATCAAAACTATGAGATATCTTTTTTAAAGACTTTTGGAGTTTGCTGTTTTGTTGCGCCTCATCCAAACTAAGTATTTGTGAGTGTATGTTTGGATAATCCTTAGAATAATTTTGCTTTACTGTTTCAAAATCGTCTTTTTGACACGTAAACAATAATACGTTTAGTAGTAGGAAGCAAACTAATTTAAATATTTTAAGTTTTGGCTGTTTGGCTGTTTGGCTGTTTGGCTGTTAATATTTGTTTTTTCATAAACAATAAAATCATTATCGATTAATATTCAATAAACCTATAAAAATAATTCAAAAAATATATACGCAGTAACAGGTTTATTTTGGGCTTTTCGATGAAATACACACTTTCTATTACGGTTTTTCCGTAATTATGTATGGAAATCAATTAATTTCTTAATTTTAAACAAAAATTTGAATCAGCTCTTAAAAAGTATCTCGTTTGTATTCCATCCTATTATCATGCCTATGTTGGGTGTGCTTTTTTACTTTTCAAAATCGCCTAGATTTCTTCCATTAGAAATTATCCAAGCAAAAGTATTCTCTCTCTTTATTTTAACCATCATATTACCTATTCTCCTATACTTTCTACTAAAAAGCATAGGAACGGCCAAAACCATATATTTAAACAGCACACAGGAACGAATCCTACCGCTATTTCTAAATGGATGTGTTATTGTGTTAATCCTAAATCGGGTGTTACCAGCTTCAGAAATTATAGAGTTATATTACTTTTTTGTTGGTATATTATTTTCAACCATGGCCTGTTTTATATTAGCCATTTTTAAGTTTAAGGCTAGTATCCATATGCTTGGTATTTCAGGTGTTACCATGTTTTACATCGCTTTAAGCATTCATTTTAGTATAAACATCAATGGCACGTTGGCACTAATGTTTGTTTTAATTGGAGCCATTGCAACTTCAAGACTTCACTTAAAGGCACATAGCAATATCGAGTTGCTTATCGGATTCTTTATTGGAATGATTCCACAACTTATACTAGTAAACTATTGGTTATAACACATAGAAAATAAGACCAAACTTAATAGCAGACATGTCCATTGAGCCAGGACCTGAATTAGAAGCTACGTTTAAAATAGGGTTTAATGAGTAATAAACATGGAAATTCCAAGTATTATAACCAGCACTTAAACTAATTCCATATTGAAAATCGTTAAAAGCATCTAAATTAGTTTGCTTTTTATCCCCAAGCTCCCCTTTAAACACAGTGGAATTGGCTAATACGTACCCAACTTTAAACCCGGTATAGATCCTCCAAAACTTATATTCACTAGCGGTAGATGTACGCCACCTAAGCTCAAAGGGAATTTCTAATAAATAGGTATTGAATTTGTTTTTAGTGTAACTGATATCAGACTCTCTCAAGTTAATATAGGCTGCTTCTCCTGAGTCGGTTTCGTATAAATAGATATTATGGTTATACGAATTGATTGAGGCGCCCAAACCTATTCCTAAGCCTAAATTACGACTTTTATTTAAGGGGAAGTCCCTAATAAATCCAAGGTGAAAGCCACTAGAAAAACCTGATTGGGACACGTTACTAGGTTTATTAGCCAAAAGATTATAGGTTACAGCAAAATAAAACTGGTCTTCTCGATATCTCGTATCTATTCCGGAACTGTCTACCACAATACTTTCCTGGGTATACACGGTTGTAACGCAAAACAATCCTATTAAAACAAAGAGTGACAGTTTCATTTTTAGGGAGTAAAATTTATAAGATTAAATATAAAATAAAAGGCGTAATGATTTCTCAAAACGCCTTTAAATAATATAAAATTAAGAATAAAATTAATTTTTCAACGCTTGTAAGGCATTACCTTTTTTGGTTGTATAATTAATTTTTAATGCATTTACTTTACGTAATTCTTGTTTAATATCGGTAACCAATCCCATATTCGCATCACTATCTACTTTTAAGGCAGTAGTTAAAAACGGAATTAATTCTTCTCTTTTGGAAGCGCGTTCAGCAGCTATAAAAGCAGGTATTTCTGACACTTCAGCGAATTTATCATTCAATTGAATTCTTGCTTCTGTACCGAAAGTTGATTTATAGTTACTACTTGGTTTCCCAGCATAGATATACATTACTAAATCTTTTTTATCTAGCTTCTCAACCTGATCTGCAAATGGCAGGTTATTCTCAATCATCAAGGTATTCTGTCTCATAACAGTAGCTACCATGAAAAAGAATAATAGCATAAATACAATATCCGGTAAAGATGCCGTAGAAATAGCTGGTAAATCACCTCCTGTTTTCTTTTTAAATTTAGACATATTTTTTGTTTATCTAATTAGACTTTTTAGGCTCTGCTTCAGAGAATTTCTGAGGAATTAAAATTTTAATTTCTTCTAATTTGTCCTTTAATTTCGCTTTTTCTTCTGCAGAAGTTCTAGGGTCAGAATAACGCTGATCCGCTTCTACAAAGCTCATTCCTACATTAGGAAAACTTCTTTTAAATTCTCTATTTCTTAACTCGTTATAAGCAGCAATTATTTCATTTTGAACGGCTATATAAGTATCGTACTTAGTAGCTCTGTCATTTTGTAATGAAATAATAGCTTTTTCAAAGTTATCTGAAGATCTTGGATTTTTCTTTCCTTGACAACGCTGACAAGCATCCGCACCTGTTCCTCCTCCATTATCTAAAAAGGCAACTGCGGCTTTACGTAGATCTTTAATTTGAATAACTTTTTCCTCGCCACCTGTTTTTAAGAACAACTGGTTGTTCTTATTCACATTAAGCTGAAAAATGTTTTTCTCTTTAATAATAACATCTTCTTGCTCAGTTTCATCTATTGGAGGTAGTTTTCTGTTTAAACCAGAATCTGTCTCAATAGTAGTTGTTACCAAGAAAAATATAAGAAGTAAGAAAGCAATGTCAGCCATAGAGCCTGCATTAACTTCTGGTGCTGATCTCTTTGCCATAATTATTTATTAAATATTTTTTTTACTCCAGAGAAAGCCATTGATCCAATAGCTACAATTGCTAACGCATAAAATGCATACAATCCTGCTCCAACGTATTTAGAGGTTGATTCTGTAACGTCAACACCTTTGTTTGTAAAAGGAGTTAGGTCTAAATCTGTGCCTGAAGACATTGCGTAAGAAATTACTAAAATGGCTAAAAAGGCTCCAACAGACATTAACGTCTTTTTAATATTACCTGCAAATAATCCTTTTAACACGTAAACTAACACCAAAGCTAGAATAAGTGCAAGAACTACATAAGTAACATATAACATGTTGTCCACCATACCTTCATTGCCACTCATAATCATTAAAGCGAGTATCACTCCAATTACGGCAAGTATGCCAACAACAATTTTTAATATTTTATGTAAACTCATTGTATAATGTGTTTTAAGGTTATTATTACTTCTTGTTTCTAATCAACATGTCCATTAAAGTGATTGAAGCATCTTCCATATCGTTAACAATGCTGTCAATTTTAGCAATAATGTAGTTGTAGAAAACTTGAAGTATAATAGCTACTATCAAACCAAATACTGTTGTTAAAAGTGCTACTTTAATACCACCCGCAACAAGAGAAGGTTGCATATCTCCAGCAGCTTCAATTTTATCAAAAGCTTGAATCATCCCGATTACTGTTCCCATGAATCCTAACATCGGAGCCAAAGCAATAAATAATGAAATCCAAGACACGTTTTTCTCTAATTGTCCCATTTGAACACCACCGTAAGCTACAACAGCTTTTTCAGCAGCCTCAATACCTTCATCAGTTCTATCTAAACCTTGATAGAAAATAGAGGCAACAGGTCCTTTTGTGTTTCTACAAACTTCTTTAGCAGCTTCTACACCACCTGATTGTAAAGCATCTTCTACTTCCTGAGTTAATTTCTTAGTATTTGTAGTAGATAAGTTTAAAAAGATAATTCTCTCAATAGCGATTGCTAATCCAAGAATTAAACATAAAAGTACGATTCCCATAAATCCAGGACCACCTTCTATAAATCGTTTTTTTAGTTCTTGGTGAAAGCCAAGATTTTCAGTTGTTGCCTCCTCAGTAGCAACCTCATCTTGTGTTACGCTAGCAACAGTAGCTGCTATTGATGCTGTTATATTTGCAGTTGTATTTGCATTAACAGTTCCGAAAGCCATAATTCCAGTAATGGCTAGAATAGAAAATAATCTTTTCATTGTTCTTGTTCTTAATT
>Ga0209075_1000236_pt1 | contig 52319 bp, 46 predicted proteins | sample Stecom2011_FD_187523 | JGI IMG/M metagenome (GOLD analysis project Ga0209075, IMG submission 187523) | Agricultural soil microbial communities from Utah to study Nitrogen management - Steer compost 2011 (SPAdes) (version 2) | ecosystem: Environmental > Terrestrial > Soil > Agricultural land...
CTACTAACCCCTCTTCAGGTATCATCTATACATTTTTTATATTTTAAGTGCTGCCTTTATTGCACTTTATATATTATACACTAAAAGGACAAAAAGTCAACAATTTTATTTGTTTTATTGCTTTTGAATCTTTCCTATTTTCAAAAAAGAAAAGGCCGAGATTAAATATCTCGGCATAAGTAAAGAATTAAATTATTTAAAAAAGTTTTATTTTACCGCTGCTTCAACTAATTTTACGAAGTCTTCAGGGTCTAGACTTGCACCACCAATTAAAGCACCATCAATGTGTGGCATCATCATTAATTCATGAATATTATTTAACTTAACGCTGCCGCCATATTGAATTCTAATTGCATCTGCAACATCTTGATCATACATGCTTGCAATTTTTTCACGGATGAATTTGCAAGTTTCATTTGCAACTTCGCTAGTTGCAGTTTTTCCAGTACCGATTGCCCAGATAGGTTCATAAGCAATAACGATACCTTTTACTTGTTCTGCTGTTAAACCAGCTAAATCTTTTTCTAATTGTTCTGCAAGATGTGCTTCAGTTTGACCACTTTCTCTTTGTTCAAGAGATTCACCAACACATAAGATTGGTGTAATATCATATTCTAAAGCTTTGTGTAATTTTTTATTAATAGCTTCGTCAGTTTCATTAAACATAGCTCTTCTTTCGCTATGACCAACGATAACATAACTTACATTTATTTCTTTAAGCATTGGTGCAGATACTTCGCCTGTAAATGCGCCTTCATTTTCAAAGTGAAGGTTTTGCGCACCGATTCTTAAATTTTCTCCTTGACGTTTTACTAAACATCTTAGAACTGTAAATTGTGCACAAATTACACTATCAACTTTTTCTATATCTGGAAGTTTGTCAGATACAGCATAAATAAATTTTAATGCTTCATTTCTAGTTTTAAACATCTTCCAATTTCCAGCAATTATTGGTTTTCTCATAACATACTCCTTATACTTGTAATATATATTTAATATTTTTTAAATTTATTATTATCTTATTTATCGTTTATAGCCGCAACTCCTGGTAGTTCTTTACCTTCTAAGTATTCAAGGCTTGCTCCACCACCAGTAGAGATATGTGTAAACTTATCGCTAAAACCTAATTGATTAGCAGCTGCAGCTGAATCTCCACCACCGATAATAGTAGTAGCATCTTCAAGTTCAGCTAAGATTGTACAAATTGCATTTGTACCAACTGCAAATTTAGGGAATTCAAATACTCCAGCAGGACCATTCCATACTACAGTTTTAGCGCCTTCAAGTTCTTTTTTGAATTGGTCAATTGTTCCAGGACCAATATCTAAGCCCATTTGATCTTTACCAATTCCATCAATTGCAACTACTTCACTTTCTGCATCAGCAGCGAATTCTCTAGTTACAACTACATCAACTGGTAAAACAATTTTACCTTGAGCTTTATCTAATAAACCTTTTGCAAAATCTACATAGTCTTCTTCACATAAAGAAGTTCCAACTTCATGACCTAATGCCTTATAGAAAGTATAAGCCATCGCACCACAAATTAAAATCTTGTCTGCTTTTGTTAATAAGTTTTCAATTACTGAAATTTTATCACTAACTTTAGCTCCACCTAGAATTGCAACAAAAGGTCTAGCTGGATTATCAACTGCACCACCTATAAACTTAATTTCTTTTTCCATTAAGAAACCAGCAACTGCAGTTTCGATATTTGCAGAAATACCTACGTTAGAAGCATGAGCGCGATGAGCAGTACCAAAAGCATCATTTACAAATAATTCGCCTAAACTAGCCCAATACTTACCTAACTCAGGATTGTTTTTAGATTCAGCTTTATTATTTAAATCTTCAAATCTTGTGTTTTCAAGCATGACAACATCGCCATCTTTCATATTTGAAATGGCTTGTTCAACTTTTTCTCCACGTGTTTCTGGAACAAAAATAACTTCTTTTCCTAATAACTCACCAAGTCTTGTCGCAACTACTCTTAAACTATTCTTTTCTTTGTCAGCTTCTTCTTTAATTCTTCCTAAGTGTGATAATAAAATTAATTTAGCTCCATTTTCAAGTGCATAATTGATTGTCGGTAAAGCCTGAACAATCCTATTTTCATCTGTAATTTTGCCATCTTTCATTGGAACGTTAAAGTCCACACGCATTAAAACTTTTTTGCCTTTTAAGTCAACATCTCTAATAGTTTTTTTACTCATTCCTTAAGTCTCCTTTATAAAAAGATTTATGTTTTATTATAATTATTATATCATAATTTATGTGTTTTGTAAGACTTTAATTGCAAATAAAACCGTTTTTATCACTTGTTTGGCTAAATTATAAAATTGCCACTGTGAAGTGGCAATCTTTTTTAGTATTTCTTAATTCTTTGTTCAGTTTCAATATCGAAGAAGTGAGCTTTTTCCATATCGAATGCAAGTACTACTTCATCACCCATATGAATATCAACTCTTGCAGGTACTTTTGCAACAATATGTTGTGCGTGCATAATACCGTTAATTAATGTTTCAGCACCTAGTAACTCTGCAACATCGACTTTAACTTTAACTTTTGACTCTGGGAATTGTTCAATAATTTCTTCTTTATCCCAAATATTTTCTGGTCTAATACCCATAATAATTGGTTTTTCAAGATATTTTTGTTCTTTTAAGTATTCCATATGATACTCAGGAACTTTAAATCTTGTTAAACCTAATTTATGATCTCCAACTTCGAAGTAACCTTTTTCGGTTACTCTTCCTTCGATGAAGTTCATTGGAGGTGTACCAATGAATCCACCAACGAATACGTTATTTGGATAATCATAAATATCTTTAGGTGTACCTACTTGTTGGATGTAACCATCTTTCATAACTACGATTCTAGTTGCCATTGTCATCGCTTCAATTTGGTCATGCGTAACGTAGATAGTTGTAATTCCTAACTTTTCAGTTAATTTAATAATTTCTGCACGCATTTGAACACGTAACTTAGCATCAAGGTTTGATAACGGCTCGTCCATTAAGAATACTTTCGCATCACGAACGATCGCACGACCTAATGCAACACGTTGACGTTGTCCACCTGATAAAGCTTTTGGACGACGATCTAAGTAAGGTTTTAACCCTAAAATTTCAGCTGCGTTTTGAACACGGCGATCAATCTCATCACGTGAGAATTTTCTTAATTTTAATCCGAATGCCATGTTATCATAAACAGTCATATGTGGATATAAAGCATAGCTTTGGAAAACCATCGCAATATTACGATCCTTTGGAGCTACGTCATTAACTACTTCATCGTCAATTCTTAACTCACCAGATGTAATATCTTCAAGTCCAGCAACCATACGTAATGTAGTTGTCTTACCACATCCAGATGGTCCAACTAGTACAATAAACTCTTTGTCTTTAATTTGTAAATTAAAGTCAACAACAGCATGTACATTGCCATCATATACTTTATTTAAATTTTTAAGTGTAACTGTTGCCATAAAAATCTCCTTTTCTTATTTTACATTACATCCATTATACATAATTATTAAACTAAAAACAATGTGCAACTTGCACATTGTTATCTATTTTTTCTTTATTAACCAATACATTATATTCGCATCATTAAACTTTTGAATATTAAGCCCTGTTGTATTCTTTATTTGTTCTAATCTTTTTATTACAGTATTTCTATGCATATATATATTACTTGCTGTTTTAGTTACATTAAGATCACAATCAAACATTGCTCTAATTAAGATCTCCATTTGGGGATCTTCAAACAAATCATTTAATATTATAGGTCTAATTAGTTTTAAATCATTAATGTTATGTAAAATTATTTCTGTTACAAGATCTAGATTAGTTAAATAATAACGTGATTTATTTGCAATGTACTTGTTATATAAATCATTCGTAATAAAAAAGAAGTCTTTATTTTCGGGTTTAATTTTTGCAGAAGCATAAACTTTAAATTTAATTGAAAAGTCATCCATTAAAGAACTAATAATACTTTCTATATCAAAATCAAACTGATCAAAATAAAACATATAATATTTATTCTCATATTCAATAAAAATTACATCAATAAACAACTCTTCAAAAAAAGTAAGTACTTTATTTATATCTTCTTCTTTTGCAATATCAATTATAAAAAAATAAAAATACTTATATTCAAATGGAAAAGGTATATTTGAAAAAAGATAATTCATTAACGTCTTTGATCTATTTGAATTAGTTAGAATATTCATAAAATCACCATAATTATTATATCATATCTAGATTATTATAGTAAAACCATTTATTTTCTTTAATGATTGTTTTATAAATGATATAATAATGTAAAGTAAAATATTTGTTTTTAAGAGAGGAAAAGATGAGAAGAATTTTAATTATACCAATTTTACTATTATTTTCATTTCTCTTGATTTCATGTAATCAAGATGAGCCTACTTTAAAGGCATTAAATAATGATATAACAACTTATGTTGATGATGTTTTTGGCCTTCCGCTAGTATATGATGATGAAAAAGATTTAAATTATTCTTTTGATTCTTCTTTTCTTGAAATAATTGGAAAGAAGTTTCGTGCACTTCAAAGTGGTGATACTAAAATAACTGTTAGTTATTTTGCTCACCCTGAAGTAAGTATAGAGTTTAAAGTAACAATTTTAAAACAAAAATCAATTTCCTACAAAGACTCACTTGTTGCATTAACAGTTGGCGAAGAGTTGGTTCTCGACTTGGAGCTAACATCTTTAACATATAATGAAATTGCATATGATTTATCAAATGAAGATGTTGTTAGTATTATTACAACAAACCAAAAATTTAAAGTTAAGGCTGTAAGTGAAGGCTTTACTAGAATGACAATTTATAATGTTGATGATAAAAATATAAGTTTTGAGCTTAATATAAATGTTCAACCTGATGGTGAAATTATCTTATATACTAGTTCAGTATCTTTATATTTAGATGAATCTGAAAAATTGCCGATTCAGCTAAAAAATATAAACTATGAAGATTTAGAGTTTGAAATTGAAAACCCTGATATTCTTACAATATTTAATAATTACATTATCCCTGAATCTATTGGTACTACAAAAGTAAAAATTACTTATAAGAAAAACCCAAGTATTCATAAAACTGTTACTGTATATGTAGAAAAGCCAGCATATACTATATATGATTATGAATATTGGCTTGAACAATTAGATCCTAAATATGATCCAAAAGCTTTAATTTTAACATCCGAAGAAATTAATCACTTAAACAATCATATCTTAAGTGACTATAGTAGAACAAAAGTTATTGATATCTTAACTCAACCAACAACTTTATCAAAAACATATGTACAAGGATTAATCCAAAATTACTCAAATATAAATACATATACTGTTTATAATGATGGAAAAGCTCTAACAAGTGCAGAAAAACAAGCAATTTTATCAAATCGTAACCTAGAAAATATTCCTGCAACAATTAATGTTAGCTATGGCATTATTAGTGAGTTTGCTGCAGTAAGAAGTTATCCTACACATTATTATTCTGAAAAGTACTATTTAGACCGTTTCCAAGAGACTGCATTTAATGTTGGTGATGGTGTATTAATATATCATTATAGTAGCGACAATAAATGGGCGTTTGTACAAGGACATAACTATAATGGATGGGTAGAAGTTAGTAAAATCGCTCTTTGTAGTTATCAAGAGTTTAATTCATTCTTAAATGATCCTAACTTTATTATTGTAACTAGTGAAAGACTTAACATAAATAATGTAGCTGTAAGGATGGGGCAAAGAATACCTTTCACCTATGCTGACAATGATTACTATTATTTAAGATTCCCAACAAAAGATGAATTAGGAAAACTAGAAATTAAAACTATTCAACTAGCAAAAACAGAAGATGTTCATGAAGGCTATCTTCCATATACAATTGAAAACCTCTATAAGCAAGCATTTAAATTACTTGGAATTGAATATAGTTGGGGTGATAAATTGATTGATGGTCGAGATTGTTCCTCTACATTAAATTCAATCTTCGCTACTTTTGGAATTAAAATGCCGCGTAATACATCTAATCAAAGCAATATTCCAAACTACTCAGAAAAAGTATCAAACTTAACAGTAAATGATATAAAAGAAAAATATCATCCAGGTACATTTACTTTTTCACCTGGCCATGTACTTATGTATCTTGGTGAAGATGAATTCGGAAATATTTATGCAATTCATAACACAAACGATAGTTCTAAAGGCGCTCCAGGTTGTAGAATACAAACTTATGCATCCTATGGAGCAAATAAAATAAATGCTATAACAACTTTATATAACAATGAAGGATAGATCTAAACGATCTATCCTTTTAATTTTCTAATATTTTTAAAATTATTACACTCATATCATCAAGTGTCTTGCTTTTTGTTTTTCTTGCATAATTTAAAATTTCATATGTGATCTTTTGTGGGGATAAGTGTATAATCCCTTTGATATACGCTTCTAAATCTTTCTCATCTATAATATTTTCAAATATACCATCACTTGCCATTACGATTACATCATCTTTTTTTATTTTATATTTTTTTGCTTCAATAATTTCTTCTATTCCAAACGGTAAGCCTTCATTTTCTATTTTTTCATATGTTCCATTACTGTGGAAAATATAGCTAGATGCTGCTCCCATCTTATAAAATAGTGCTTCACCTTTAGTTCTATCTATTTCTAAAAAATCTAGCGTTGAATATTTTTCTAGGTAGTCTTGAATAAAATAAAATGTATTTAATATTTGTAGGGCTGTTTCAGTAGTAAGGGTTGTTTTTGTTATTTCATCAACTAACTTTAAAGTGCTAGCTGATTCTTGGTTTGCAACATATCCTTTTCCCATACCATCACTAATCGCAGCAATGAGTTTTGCATTATTTAAGTTTTTAATTAAATAATTATCACCACAAATATTATTTCCTTCTTGTGCTAACATACCATAACCATATTCAATTTCAAAATTTAATTTTGGAACGATTGTAAAATAGGTTCTGCCTTTTGTTGCATTTTTAAATATACAAGTTACTTTATCTGCAATATAAATATTGCATATTTCCTCTACAATCCCCTTAATCTGTTTAAAGTTTTCACCCTTAATACCAACCTCAATTAAAAAATCATGCTTTGTTATTTTCTTTGGTTCAAAAATACACACATTAAATCCATAATCATTTAAGCCGCGATATATTTTATTAAAGATTTCATAATCAAGTTCACTTTTCAGGGCATTATCGACACTGAATTGTCTTAGGATATTAGTAAAACCATTCATTTGCGCTACTAATGTATTCGTCTTTGTATTTGAGTTTGCTATATTTAGGCGTTCATTAATTAGTATACTACTTTTTCTCATCTCAACTATATAAGGACAACTCTTAAAAAAACTAATTGCATCAGCATCTCTTAATTCATAATCACTACGTTTTGAATACATAATTAAATTTTTAAAAAAGGTATAAAGTTTTCCTTTATTTTTTGAAAAACATTCTTTTCTTACATAACAGCCTTCACAATAATATTGCATTAAGCTATTTATACCTTCACTTAATTTTTGAGTATATTCTTTTGATTCAGAAAAGTCACGAGAGAATAGATCTAGAAAACTTGCAAAAGCTATAATTTCATGGTTTGCATTTTCCATCGCCTGAGTATATGCACCTTTTACAATCTCCTCGCTTGAATATTTACTTATAATTGTTGACTTAACTAGTTCAAAGAAAATAGCTAGTCCAATAGTTACTTGTAAATAAATAACGTTAAATAAGTCAATGTTTGTTGCCCAACCAAGTAAACAAAAACTAATTAATGCAGCTGGTGCATAGATTGATGGAAACAAATAAAACGCACTTACAAAAGGAATTAATAGAGCTTCTTCTATTTTAAATATAAATCTTAAGAAAAACATATTTATTAAACTGTAAAAAACAGAATGGAATGGATAGTTATTTTTTGATAAATACATTGAAAAATATATACTAACAAAAACACATAGTTGAATATTTCCAATTTTGATTATTGTTGCACCAATAACAGCGGCTATTGCCATTATAACTTCATTATAAGCAAAATTTCTCGTTTTACTTTCACTAATTAAAGCACCTTCTAAGTTATAACAAAAATAACCATAAAGTACTGTAGCTATTAAACTAAAAATTAAGTTTATTAATAGATTATTTATACTTGGATATTTATAGATCATAATTCCAAGAGTTAAGACAAAAATAAAGAGTAAATTAAATTGGATTTTTTCTCCCCTAGTAATTAACATAAAAACAATTATTAAACCAAGAACTATCCCAAGTTCAAGCAATAGTTTATTATTAAACCAAAACATTGCAAGCAAACTAGCAGGTACAATTAATAACATATTTTTATTATTATTGAAAACCAAAAAACAAACAATTGGTATATATAACGTAAATGAAAAGTTATACTGACTAGTCAGCACAGTAAAAAAACTGACAATTAATATATTTAAATATTTATTCATTTCCCCTTACACCTCGTACGAATAATTGTACTCTATAAATAATGAGAAATTTGTAAAATGGTGAAAGAAAAAATATATATCAATTAATTTATCCATATTTGTATGTTATAATTGAATACTAAGGAGAATTTTTATGATTACAAAAACCATCAATCTGGAAACTTCTAGGCTCTTAATTAGAAAAATCCAAAAATCTGATGCAAAAGCAATGTATACTAATTGGGCAAGTGACCCAGAAGTTACAAAATACTTAAATTGGAAAACTCATGAAAATCTTAACACTACAAAAGAAGTTATTTATTCTTGGCTAAAACAATATGACAACGACTACTTTTTCCAATGGGGAATTGAATATAAAGAAAATAAAGAACTAATTGGAACTATTAGCCTTTTTGATTTTAGAAATAACTCCCTCGAAATTGGTTATTGTCTTGCGAAAAAATATTGGAATCAAGGAATTATGAGTGAAGTATGTAATAAAGTAATTGATTTTGCATTTAATGATGTTAAGGTTGATTTTCTACGAGCTAAACATATTGAAGAAAATATTGCATCAAGAAGAGTACTAGAAAAATGTGGTTTTATTTTTACAAGACTTACATATGAATTCGTCCCATCACTAAATAAATACTTTAATTTAGTAAATTACATTCTTTTAAGGAGGAGTTTAGATGAAACTATTTTCGTGGAACGTTAATGGACTTAGGGCTGCAACTAAAAAGGGATTTTTAGATTTCTTTCATGAAGTTGATGCTGATATTTTTGCTATTCAAGAGACTAAAATGCAAGAAGAACAAAAAGAATTTGATTTAGAAAATTACTATGAATATTGGAATTGTGCAGATAAGAAGGGCTATTCAGGTACCTTAATTTATACAAAACATAAACCATTAAATGTTATTTATGGAATTGATGGAGAAAAGTATAATGATGAAGGAAGATTAATAACCCTTGAATATGAAAAGTTCTATTTTGTAACAGTCTATGTTCCAAATTCACAAAGAGAATTAACACGTTTAGATTATAGAATGATTTTTGAAGATGAGTTTAGAAATTATTTAGTTAAATTAGACAAAGAAAAACCAGTTATAGTCTGTGGGGACTTAAATGTTGCTCATACTGAAATAGACTTAAAAAATCCTGATGCTAATCAAAAAAATGCTGGTTTTACAATCGAAGAAAGAACAAAATTTCAAAAGCTTTTAGATGCAGGTTTTACAGATACCTTTAGATACCTATATCCAGATACAATAAAGTATACTTGGTGGAGTTATATGTTTAAAGCAAGACAAAATAATATTGGCTGGCGTATTGACTATTTTTTAATTTCAAACAGATTAAAAGATGCATTAGTTGATGCAGAAATCCATACTGATATCTTAGGAAGCGATCATTGCCCTGTATCCATTGAAATAAAATTATAATATAATTATAAACACAACATTTAAACATTATGCTATAATGAATAAAAGACATATTTGGTGATTATATGGGAAAAGGCAAACTGATTAATCTTAAAAAAATATATATACTTCCATTAGTTATTACAACTATAATTACACTTGTTTTGGCCATTACATTTTTTAATGTCTCAACAAGAAGTTTTAAATCTATCTATGCAAAAAGCGGAAGTGACATATCAAAAACTTATGCAGAAAGAGTTGTTCAAAGCATTGCAATTGAAAAACAAATAATTGAAAATCTAAATGAAAGATTAATTGCAGCTGCTAGTATGGTAATATATCACCGAGATATGCTCAGTAATGAATATTTAGAAGAAATTGCTAGTAGACAACAAGTCCATTATATTTGGTGGTATAATCCTGAGGGTGAAATCTTGTATGATTCTACGGATACATTTGTAGGTTGGAAATCTACTCCTGGTGATCCAATTCATAACTTTATGGTAAGTGGCGACGATATATTTATTGAAGGTATCAGAGAATCAACAGAAAGTGATGATTTCTATATGGTAATTTATAAGCGTGCAAGTGATGGATATTTTGTAGAAACAGCACTCAATGCTGATTATGCAATAGAATTAATCGATATGCATTCATATAAAAATGTTGTAAAAGATATAGTAGAAAATAATAGTCATGTAGAATATGCATTTATCATTGATGATACAAAAGAAATTGTTGCAGATTCTAGACCAAATAATGAGACTACTAATATAAACTTTTATAATGATGCATTTTTAGGTGAAACTATTAGCCAAGAAATATATTATTCTGTTAGCGATCATAATGTTTTAGAGTTTGCAACACCGATAATTGTTGATGATGAAGTTATTGCAGTATTAAGTGTTGGTTATTCTCTAGATTTTTATCGTGAGACAAGTAATTATATTATATTAATCTTAATCTCAGTTGCAATTGGAACAATTATCACATTTGGTATAGTTGAAATATTCCAACTTATTAAACCTTTAATCGTAATTGAAAATGCAATTAGTAGTTTTGATTTAGATACAGGAACATATGAAAGACCTAAAAATCCAACCAAAACATTTGAAAGAGCATTTAATGCGCTTGATAGTTTATCATATAGAATTCAAGCTGCTAATCGGGAAACGAAAGCATTATATGAAGAAGTAAAGGCACTCGCGATGAATGACTTCTTAACTAATCTTCCAAATCGTTATAACTTAACAAACAAATTAGAAGAGTTAATTAATGAAAATCAAGAATTTGCAGTATTATTTATCGATATCGATGACTTTAAGATTTATAACGATACAAAAGGTCATTTATTCGGTGATAGACTACTAATTCAAATTTCAGAAATTCTGCAATCAGGCTTCTATAACAATTACTTTATCTCAAGATACGGTGGAGATGAATTTATTGTTATTATTAAAACTAACTCTAAAGAAGCTATAGATAATGTGATTACAAATCTTTACAATGATTTAACAGAACCAATAGAAATTGAAGACTCTACATTTGTAATTAATTTATCAATCGGTATCTCTATGTATCCTATTCATGGTGATAATCCTACTGATTTAATTCAAAATGCAGATGCGGCAATGTTTGAATCTAAAAGTAGAGGCAAAAATAAACATGTATATTATGATGAACTAAAAAAAGATCTCAAATAAATTGAGATCCTTTTTTTATTTAGATTGCGATAGTTGCATAATAGAGTTTTGCATAATAACCATTTTTCTTAATTAATTCATCATGTTTGCCTCGTTCTATTATACCTTCTTTACCCATTACTATTATTTCATCAACATCTTTAATAGTTGATAATCTATGTGCAATCACAATTGTAGTTTTATCTTTTGCTAAATCTTCAAATGCTTTTTGAACTAAGTTTTCAGTTATATTATCAAGCGAAGAAGTTGCTTCATCTAAAATTAAAATTTTTGGATTTTTCAAAAATAATCTTGCGATTGAAATTCTTTGTTGTTGACCACCCGATAATCTAACTCCTCTTTCTCCAGTTATCGTATCATAACCATGTTCTAAACTCATTATAAAGTCATGAATTTGTGCTTTCTTAGCCGCTTCAACAACTTCTTTAAAAGTAGCATCTGGTTTTCCATACATAATGTTTTCTTTAATTGTTCCATAGAAAATGAAAACATCTTGTTGAACTGTACCAATTGCTCTCCTTAAGTTATAGACATCATAATCTCTAACATCAATTCCATCAACTAAGATTTCACCTTCATTAACATCGTAAAATCTTGGAACTAGCTTGGAAATTGTACTTTTACCAACGCCTGTTTCTCCAACTAGAGCAATCTTTTTACCTGGTTCAATATTTAGACTAAATTGATTCAAGACATGTTCTTTATTATTTTCATCATTATTTTGATATTGGAAAGAAACATTCTTAAACTCAATTTTACCTTCAAAGTTATCCTTTTTAATAGCATTAGGTTTAGATACTATTTTTGGTTCTACATCCATAATATTAAAGAATTTCTCAAGACCAGATGCTCCTTGTTGGATTTGTTCCATTGAATTTGTAAGCCGTTGAATTGGTTTGATTAGAAAGTTGATATATAGAAAATAAGTTGTTAGATCAATTACACTAAAATTAATATTTGGGTTAAACACAAAGTAACCACCGAATATTAAGATAGCTAAATTAGTTAGGTTAATGAAAAAATCATTCCCGGAACCAAAAAGTGCAATTTCTCTAAAAACATTACTTCTTGCTTTTCTATATTTCTTATTAACATCTTCAAATTTTATTTGTTCGAATTCTTCATTAGTATAAGCTTTAGTAAGACGTATTCCCATTAAACTCGATTCTACTTCTGCATTTAATTCGCCTTGAACGGTACGAACTTGTCTAAACCTGTTCAACATTTTCTTTCTACGTCTTAATGAATACATAATTAACAACATTAAGAAGAAGAAAACTATTAATGTTAAATAGACATTTACAGTTAAAAGAATAATGAAACTACCTATTAACATTATAAAAGAAATAAACAAATCCTCCGGTGCATGATGACTCATTTCGGATACATCATGTAGGTGAGTTGTTAAGTTAGTCATTAACTCACCAGTTTTTTTATCATCAAAAAATTGATAATCAAGGATTTGAAACTTCTTAAACAAATCAGTTCGCATATCAGTTTCAATCCTAATCCCCATAATATGTCCCCAATAGCCTATGAAATAGGAACAAAAAAATCTAATTACATATAAAACTATAAATCCAATTCCGATATAGATTAAAAACTTAACTTCAAATGATGGTTCATTAAACAAATCTTTTAAAACATAGTTTGTCATCATCGGAAATACTAAATCTATTGCTGAAAGCATAGTTGCAAAAAATAGATCTAGGATAAATAGTCTTAAGTGGGGTTTATAATATCTAGCAAATCTTTTTATCATTTTTACCTCTCATTTCTAAGTGCATCAATTGGTGATTTTCTAGATGCGATTAATGCTGGGATAAATCCCGAGATAAGTGATAATAGCATACTACCAACAAGAAGTATTAACATATACAATAGTTCAAATCTAGCTACTATAACACTTTCTACTCCTCTAAAGGAAAATGTATATTCACTTACCATCCCTTGTACAAATCCATTAACAGGATTTAATAATATTAATACACCTATTATTCCAAATAATCCTGACATAAAACCAATTACTAAAGTTTCTACATTAAAAAGTCTCGCAATATCTTTCTTTCTTGCACCAATACTGCGTAACAAGCCAATTTCTTTAGTTCTTTGTAATATCGAAACATAAGTGATTATCCCAATCATTATTGAAGAAACAATTAATGATACTGATGAGAAAATTATTAATACGGTTGAAAATACTCTGACTAATTCATGAAACTCATCAACTATATTATTTAATCTATCACTATAAATTATCTCAATCGTAGAATCAGGATTATCATAATTATCAATATGTTGTCTTATTAACATTCGATCATGAAACATTTCAGTATAAATTCTTATTTCATTTATGTCTGGAACAGCTCCAAGAGTAATTAAATTTTCTTCATATTGATACATAATGGAATCAATATAAGTTAAGCCTTTTTCAACTTCAAAAGGTTGATTTGTAAACACATCTAAATCTGTTCCATATGTTAATTGATCTTTTACGATATCTGATTCTAAATTATTATTAATAACTAAATCTGTTAATTCTTTTGAATGTAAAATTCCTGGACTATAAATCTTTGTTCCTGCATTTGGTTTACCTCTAATTATAGCAGTAATTGTAAACTTAATCTCAGAGTTTTCATACATTTGTAAGGCATTACCACTTACTTTATATCCAGTATCTGTTTTTACATAATAATCGTTATGGTTTACGACTCTATATTCTTTTCCAATAATCTCAGAAAATTTTACTACATCTTTTTCATGTTCTAAATCTAATGATCTTAATATTGATGCTCCTATCGAGTTGTATTCACTAACTACTAAAGCAACTTCATATGGATTACTTGGAAATTCACCATATAATTTATCATATTGTTCTGACATAAAACTTAAATCATCAGTCATTTCAGTAAAATAGAAATAACTAACAAATGAATACGAATTTGTTTTTTTATTTTTTGTCATTACTCGCATTCTTGCATTTCTACGATAATTAATAACTGTATATAGGGATGAATCTAATTCTTCTACATGGCTTACAAAGTCTTTATCCATCACATTATAATAATCTCTTCTTATATCGCCTTTTATAACATGAATCTCATCACCATCAGGATATATTTCTAGTGGTGGTTTTTCTTCTCCTTCATCATCTACACTTTTTGGTGATGAATAAATATAGATAGGATAGTTTGCTAAAGCTTGCCTTTGTACATCTTCAATATATAAATTTACTCCCTTTGAAATAGATAGTACTAAACCAATTCCTATCATTCCAATACAACCAGCAAAAATAATTAATGGTGTTCTTAGTTTAGTTCTAAGTAAGTTTCTAATACTAATTTTTAGGCTTGTAAAGAAACTCATTGCAGTTTTTTTCTTAGTAAACCTTTTATCAGTGGATGTAATATTAACTGGTTTACTATCGCTTACTACTTCACCATCAAGAATTTCAATTAATCGAGTTGCGTATTGTTTAGCTAAGTCAAGATTATGGCTAACTAATATTACTAATCTTTCTTTAGATATTTCTTTCAAGATATCCATTATTATTTTTGCATTTTTAGAATCAAGCGCCCCAGTAGGCTCATCTGCTAGAATAATGCTTGGTTCATTCACTATTGCACGAGCAATTGCAACTCTTTGAATTTGCCCTCCACTTAATTGATTAGGCATCTTATGTGCTTGATCAAGCAGTCCAACACTTTGAAGAGCTTTATTTACCATTTCAAGTCTTTTTGCTTTATCTAGGTTAATTAATTCAAGCGCAAGCTCTACATTTTCAAAAACATTTAGTTGTGGTAAAAGATAGTAGTTTTGAAAAACAAAACCGACTTCTTGATTTCTATAACTATCAAAATCACTATCTTTAAAAGTCGATATGTCTTGATTATTGATATACATTTTCCCACTTGTATATTTATCAAGACCACCAATAATATTTAATAAAGTAGTCTTACCACAGCCACTTGGTCCATGAATACAAACAAATTCTTTTTCTGAAAATTCTAAACTTACATTTTTTAAAGCATGTACTTTTGTGTTTCCTAATTTGTAATCTTTTGAAATGTTTTTTAGTATAATCATAACTATCCCTCGCAATAATGTATTATACCATTTTTAGCCCTGTTTTTCCACCCAAAAAAATGGCTATTATCTTATTTTTATGCTTAATAATTTTGCTGCTTTTATCTTCAAATTAGATTTATTAATTAGTTTTTAGTTAAAAATAAAAAGTCTTATGGACTTTTTAACCATAAAACCTTTATTACTCTTCGCTATTATTTTCAAATATTCTTTTTTTCATTTTCTTTGCGATTTCAATTCTTGGAATAATTATTATTCTTTTACATGTTGTGCATTCTAACTTGCAATCAACACCAACACGAACAATTTTCCACTGCTTACCACCACATGGATGGGTTTTCTTAAACTCTAAGATATCTCCAACATTATATTTTATCTTTACTCTGTCTATCATAGATTATATTCTTAGAAAATGGCATCTCAATTTGATGTTCTTCAAACACTTCTTTGAGATACTTTCTAATACCCCTTTCTACTGCATAGTGTTGTTCAGATATTGTTTTAACTGTAATTCGTATTTTTACTGAATTACCAACATCTATAATCCCAACAATATTTGGTCCTTCGATAATTTGGGGATAAATCTCTTTTAAGTTTTCAAGGTTTTCTTCAATAAGTTTAAATACTCGGTTAATGTCTTCTTGGTAAGCTATATCAAACTCAACTACACCAACAGAAGGATTACGTGAATAATTTATTATTTCTAAGATTTCCCCGTTAGAAATAACTTTTATTTCACCTTTCCAGTTTTCTAATCTAGTAGATTTAAGACCGATTTCTAAAACTTTCCCTTTGAATCCATTGATTTCTACAACTTCATCAACATCATAAAAATTATCAAATACAATTGCTACACCTGCTATTAAGTCTTTGATTAAAGTTTGTGCACCTAAACCAATAACTAAACCTAAAACACCAACTCCGGTTACTATCGGCATTATATCTACACCCCAAACACCAAGTATTGTAATAAAAACAACTATTGCAAGGGTGTAGCGAATTAAACTTCTTATTAATCTCGTAATTGTAACAGTACGTTTGTTTTTTTGACGTTTTATTATTCGATTGAATATAAATGTAATAATAAACGTTAGAACAATCGTAACTACCAATATAATTGCAGTTGTAATAAGTTTTGGAACATTATTATTAATAAAATCTTGAAACCATATCATTGATTACTCTCCAAGTTATTATTTATTATTTCCGTAGCTAACTGTCTATATTCTCTACTTGATCTTGAATGGTAAGCTGTTTTTAAAACTGGTTTACCTTGCATCGGTGCATCTTGTAAATGCGCAGAACGACTAATAATCGTTTTAAAGGTTTTGGTTGGGAATAGTTCTCGTACTTTGTCAGCTATTTTATAACCAAAAATGTTTCGATTATCTAATTTGGTAAGTAAGACACCCTCAATTGTAAGTATCTTTCCTTTTTGATTTTGAATAGCTTGAACTTGGTTAATTTTATTTACCATTTGGGTTAATGCATCATATGCTAAATATTCACATTCAACTGGTATTAAAACAGAATCCGCAGCAAATAATGCATTTTCGCTTGTAACACCTAAAGAAGGTGGACAATCAATTAAAATAAAATCATAAACTTCTTTTACTGATTGGATTTTCTTTTCTAAAATTAACTCTTTTGCTGCTACGTTAAATAAATCCGTTGCAACTCTTGCAAGTTTAATCGATGCCGGGATTATATCTAAATTAGGATCATTAGTTTTATAAATACTTTCTTCTAAACTAATTTCATTAACTAATAAATCATAAGTAGATATATCAATTAATTCTCTTGAAAAACCTAAACCGATTGTTGCATTAGCTTGTTCATCTAGATCTATTAATAATACTTTCTTCCCACTGCTGCTAAGTGCAGATCCTAAGTTTATAGATGTAGTAGTCTTCCCTACGCCCCCTTTTTGATTTGCAATTGCAATAATCTTTCCCATTCCCTCACCGCCTTATAAATGTTTTTTCTTTATAACTGCATAACTCCTAGGATATTTGGGATTTGTTTTCTCCCGTTTTTTGAAGTCAATAATAACTCTACTACCTAAATCATTAGGCAATTCATAATTATAAATATTATGAACATCGCATTTAAGTTTTTCAACTGCACCTTTTGCACTAGTTAATTCATCTTCATATGAAATTCCTTTTAAGGCCAAAAAATGACCTCCTACTTTTACATACGGAACAGTTAATTCTAATAACACTGGTAGAGATGCTACTGCTCTAGCAGTTACTATATCAAATGAATCTCTTAAATCTTCTTTTATGTTCTCGCTTCTATCATTAATAATTTCTACATCTTCTAATTCTAGCAATTTAACTAATTCCGTTAAGAAATTGCATCGTTTCCTTGTCGGTTCAATAATTGTAATTTTCAAGTGGGGATATAAGATCTTGATCGGGATCGCAGGAAAACCAGCACCACTTCCAATATCACAAAATGTATTAACAGTAGTTAAATCATAAGCATCTTGAACTTTTAGCGAATCATAAAAATGTTTAATATATACTTCATCTTTATCAGTTATACTAGTTAAGTTGTATTTTTTGTTTTCTAAAACTAAAAATTCAAAGTACTTTTCAAACTGTTCGTTTTGTTTTTTATTTAATTTAAACTCCTTTAATACCTTTAACATCATAACTTGCCTTTTCTAACCATACTAAAATAATTGCAACATCACTTGGATTAACACCACTGATACGTGAAGCTTGAGATAATGTTTCTGGTTTAACTAACTTTAATTTTTCACGCGCTTCACTTGAAAGGTTATGAATTAAATCATAATTAAAGTCTTTTGGAATTTTTCGATTTTCCATTAACTCCATTTTTTTAGCTTCTTTATTTGCTTTTTCAATATAACCAGAATATTTGATTTCAATTAATGCTTTTTCTTTTATATCTTCTGGACCTAGGTCAATATTTAAAATATTTTCTAAATCTTTGAATGTATTCGCAGGACGTTTTAAAAATTCATACCCTGAAATTTTTTCATTAATTACATTTAAATTATTATTTAGTAAGTATTCATTAATTTCTGGTTTTGGAGTTAATTTATATTCCTTAACCTTTTCAACTAACTCTTTTACTTTAGCTTGTTTTTCAAGATGTTTTTCATATCTTTCTTTGCTTACTAAGCCAATTTCATAACCATATTTTAATAGTCTATCTTCACTATTATCATGTCTTAATAATAGACGATATTCAGCTCTTGAAGTTAATAATCGGTAAGGGTCTTTTACTCCTTTAGTAATTAAATCATCAATTAATACGCCTGTATATGCTTCGTTACGCTTTAAGATTAGTGGTTCTTTTCCTTGTAATTTTAAAGATGCGTTAATACCAGCCATTAAGCCTTGGCATGCAGCTTCTTCATAGCCACTTGTCCCATTTACTTGACCTGCAAAGAATAAACCATCTATATGTTTAGCTTCAAGATTGTGTTTTAGTTGTTGTGGGTCAATTGCATCATATTCGATTGCATATGCATATTTAGTAATCACTGCATTTTCAAGACCAGGAATACTTCTAACTAATTGTTCTTGTACATCTTTAGGCATAGAAGTTGATAAACCTTGAATATACATCTCATCTAAAAGTTCGCTTTCAGGCTCAATAAAGATTTGATGTCTTTCTTTGTCTCTAAACCTTACAATTTTATCTTCAATAGATGGACAGTATCTTGCTCCAACTCCTTCTACAATCCCACTATACATACTAGATTTGTCTAAGTTATTATCAATTATCTCATGTGTTAAAGGGGTTGTATAAGTTAGGTAACAAGCAAGTTGTTCTGAAAGTGGTCGAACACTTTCTGTCTCATCTGAAAACTTAAGATTACCTTCATCACCAGTTTGAGGAATTGTTTTTGAATAATCAATTGAATCTTTTTTAATTCTTGGTGGTGTTCCAGTCTTTAATCTTTTTAGTTTAAATCCTAAACTCTTTAATGATTCAGATAACTTAGATGTAGTTTTTTCATTGTCCGGACCTGAACTAATTGCAGTATGACCAACTAAAATCTTTGAAGACTGATAAGTGCCGGTACATAAAATTACAACTTTAGCATTAATAATGCTATTATCTTCTAACTTTACCCCAACTACTTTACCATCTTCAACGATGATCTCGTCCACCAATTTTACAAGCGTATCTAAGTTTTCTTGATTACGTACTAATTCTTGCATTGCTTTAGGATATTTAATTTTATCTATTTGGGCTCTTAAGGCTCTAACTGCAGGGCCTTTAGAGGAATTAAGCATTTTTATTTGTAATAAGGTTTGATCACTAACCTTTGCCATCACACCACCTAAGGCATCAATTTCTCTTACGATGATACCCTTTGCCGGTCCACCAATTGATGGATTACAAGGCATGCTAGCTATGCGATCAAAATTACCCATTACTAATAATGTTTTGTTATTTAATCTTGCAGTTGCAAGGGCAGCTTCAACACCTGAGTGTCCACCACCTATAACAATTACATCATATGTCATATGATCACCTTTTCTTTATTTTAACATACATTAATTACTTTCTCTATAAACATTTAAAATTTTTTTACCTTCTTTTGAATTTATGCTATAATAAATTCACTATGAGGTGAAGATAAAAATGGACAAAATTCTTGAACACACAGAACATTTTACGCTTACTCCTGGCTCATTTGACCGTTATTCAAATATTACTCCATATGCAGTATTTGATATATTTCAAGAAGTAGCCGCTCAGCATGCAAATATTCTTGATGCAAATTTTAATAAAACTAACAGTGAGTTTTTTTGGCTACTAATTAGGAGTAAGTATGAAATTATTAAGCCAATTACAAAACCTATTAAAGTTATTGTAAAGACTTGGCCACTGAAACCCGAAAGAATCGATTATGAGCGTGAATATCAAGTATTCGACTTGGATAATAATCTTCTTATTAAAGGATCTAGTAAATGGTGTATTTACGATTCAGTTAAAAATACAATATCCAGAGAGACATTTCATTTTTCGGGTAGTTATTTAAATTTAAGAAACTTTGATCAACCACTAAAAAAAATTAAACCTCTTCCACTTGAGGAGTTAGAGCATGTTTATAATTATAAAGTGATGCCATCGTTTCTAGATATAAATAACCATGTAAATAATGCTAAATACTCAATAATGGTACTTGATGCATTAAATCTTTCAAAAAATGAATCTATTAAAACAATCGAATTTAATTTCAATAAAGAATTAAAACTAAACGATATTGTATCTATTTATAAAAAGAAAATCGAAAATACATATTTTGTTTATGGATATTTAAATAATGTGCTTCATTTTGCTTCTAAGGTTGAAGTTACCAAATAAGCGCAATCTTATTTTACCATATTTTAACCTTAATATTACATTCTAACACTTATTATATTATAACTTTTATGCACTATTAAACCGGCTCAATTTTGAGCCGGTATTTTATAATTCCAAATTTTTATTAATTTTCTTCTTTATCTTCTGACTCTTCGCCACCAGTTTCTTCTTCCTCTTCAGATTCCTCTTCTTCTGGTTCTGGCTCAGTAATTGTAATTTCAATTGTAGCTTCTACGCCATCAATTGAGGTAACTGTAATTGTAACAGTTCCTGCTTTAGGAGTTTCTGGGAATGTTACAATACCTTCTACATCAACAAGCGCAATTGTCTCATCACTTGAAGTGAAAGTTAAAAGAGGGTTTGCAGCATCAGGTAAGATACCTACTTCTAAAGTGATTTCTGTAATTACTTCATTTTCAATATCTTCTAAGGCAACTTCTACTACATCAGCGGTTAACGTTAACTCAGATGTAGGGCGATATTTTACAAAGAAATCTCTTTTAGCACTAACTCTATCATCTTCCACTGAAGTTGCAACAACACGAACTCTTGCACCGCCATTATTAAATTCTTGAAGACCATTTTCGCCTCTAAGTGGTTTTAAGATGCCATCTTCAATAACAGCAACATCTGTACCTAGTTCAATTGACCAAGTTACTTCATTAGAGAAGTGTTCTGGGAAAATTTTCACATCAAGAGGTAACTCCTCATCAACGTAGATCGTGTTTTTCTCTGCAATAATTTGTAAGCCGTCTACTGGCTCTCTAGTAACAATTACTCTTGTATAAGCATATTTAACTTTATCAACTGTAGCAGAAACAACTACTTCTCCAACTTTTAAGCCAGTCGCAAATCCATCTTCAAATTTAATAATTCCTTCTTCTGAAAATGAATAAGTTACAACTGCATCATCTTTATATTCACCCATAATTAATTGGAGATTTATAGTTTCTCCTACTTGGATTTGATGTTCATGATTCACAAATCTAAAAATTTCTAAGTTTCTTCTTTGGCCACAACCAATTAAGACAAATAAAAATATTAATAAATAAGCGATTTTAAACTTCTTCATACTAAAATCCTTTCAAACTCTTTTCTTATAATAAATTATACCACAAAAGTTAGTCATTGTTAAGTGAAGATTTTATTTTTTTATAATTTAGTAAAGCGATTAAGCCTAAGCCAAAAATACTTCCACTAGTATCAATTAAGACATCAATTATTGAACCCACTCTATTCTCAACAAACAACTGAATAAATTCATCTGTTGCAGCAATCATAACACAAATTCCAAGTACTATTAAGAATGTATATATACTTACATTTTTATAGTATTTATGTGAATTTTTTACTATATTTAAATATTTAAAATAGTTATATAGAAAAATTGCCAACAAGAAAAATTCAAAAAAGTGAGCTCCTTTACGGATAATAACTGATAATATATTGGATGGTATCTTAATATTAAATAGTCCTAAGATATTTGATGCAAACTCTACAAGTTTTCCACTTGAAACACTTGAGTCTGCACCAGTTCTAGTACTATTAAAAAAGATAAAACCTACCCATAAAATACTTAAACTTAACCAGATATATCTCTTCACTTAATTACCCCTTTATGTTAGTTTGCAGGACATTCACCTAAATGATCAAATAAGAAATTAACTACATTATTTGCACCTTGTGCTGCATAGCTTGCAACTTTTGTTCCATCTCTTTGTGTATTAATTGCAATTAGAGATGATGTAGTTGCAATATGTAAGTCTTTCCAATCAGTTACACCTGTAACTTTATATTTACCATCTGTCCCTTCACCATCAGTACCTGTATATTCGCGATAAATAATATTTTCGTCCTTTGGTTTGTCATTTTGCGTATATAAAACTACTGTATATACTTTACGTTTATCAACACATGCATCTTTTTCTTTAAGAATTGTTGCATATTGAATAACATACGGATTCGCTGCTTCACAGTCAGGACAATCAATTCTTTGGAAGTATACAAAATATGAATCTTCTTTTTGATTAAAGATATCTTGTTTTTTTATAACTTCAACATTTTTCAATTTTCCAGCTCTATTGCATCCACTTAAAATAAATAAGCTAAAGAATACTAGAACTAATAAACCAATCTTTTTCATAATTAAACTCCTTTTTTTACTATTATTATTTTTTAAATACTTCTAATACTTGATAGTATTGTTCTTTTGTAATATGTTTCATTTTTACTCTTTTATCAGTCCCTAACATTATTACTTTATCTTGGAAAATTATTATTTTAATTAATAGTAATGCTCCTAAAAGTAAAAACATTAAGCCGAGAAAGCGTAAGAATATGATTTGATTTAAATTTAGGTAATTTGCGTCAAACTGGTAAAAATGTGTACCTAATAAAAGTATAAAAGAAACTAGCAAAAATAGAATACAAGGCAAAATAAGCATTAAAAATGTCGTTTTTTTAATGTTTTTTAAAACAAACGTCCTTATATATTCAATTCTTATTTCATCAGGTGTTCTTCTAAGTCTAACACCTTTATCTTCAAATGATAAATAGTTTGCCATTTTCCGATACCAAGAATTTTTCTTAAATGCTTGTCCTTGGAAATAATATTTTCCTTGCCGTATTTTTAAGAGATTTTTGCTTAAACATTCTTCACATTTATTGTCTCTTACTGCTATGTTTTTTTTGCATTCTTCACAAATCAATGCAAATCACCTCTATTTATGACAAAAATTATTATAACTTATTTTGTCCAATTTTCCAAGTCTTTTAGTACCTTTTATGGAAAAAGATTGTAAAGCAAAGCCAAACACCGATTACAATTAAGAAAAATTTGAATGTTATACTAAAAGCAAAGAGAAGTGTAATAATAGCAAAAATTAGATAGATTGTAAAAATAATGACATCAATAATATAAAATCTAATTCTATAAAGCATTTTAAGTAATATAAATTCACCTATTACTGCTAATATTACTAAGAAAAATATAACATCACCAAAGATCCAAAATAATAAAAATGATAAACAAAATGTTATTAAGTAAAAATAGTTATAAAAGAATCCACGCATTAAACCACCATATTATAAAGTATTACTAATACTTAAAAAATATGATGATTTTAAAAAATACTAAGAATAAACATTCTTAGTATTTTTGTATTCATATTATAATTTAACTTATTTTACAGCTTTATCTTTTGAGCCAAATACGTTAATTTTTTCTCTCACTGCATCAGCAATACCTTTTGTAGCTGGGCCGATAATTTTTCTTGGATCATATACTTTTTCATCATTAGCGATTACTTTTCTTAATTCTCTAGTGAATCCCATTTGACATTCAGTATTTACATTGATTTTTGCAGTTCCGCATTCAATTGCTTTTTTAATTTGGTAATCAGGAATACCAGTTCCACCATGTAACACTAGTGGTAGGTCTGTAGCATTCTTTATTTCTTCCATTTCTTTGAAACCAAGTTTTGGTTCACCTTTGTATGGACCATGAACACTTCCTAATGCTGGCGCTAATGTATCAATGTTTGTAGCTTTTACAAGCTCAACACATTCATTAACGTCTGCATAAATGATGCCTTCACCAACAACACCGTCTTCTTCACCACCAACTGTTCCAAGTTCAGCTTCTACACTTACACCTCTTGCATGTGCATAATCAACAACTTCTTTAGTGATGCGAATGTTTTCTTGTAATGGATGTGCTGATGCATCGATCATTACTGATGTAAAGCCAGCATCAATTGCCTTTTTACAATTTTCAAATGATGATCCATGGTCTAAGTGGATTGCAACGTCAACTGTAATATTTAAGTCTTCAAGCATTCCTTTAACCATACCTACTACAGTTCTAAATCCACCCATATATTTTGCTGCACCTTCAGAAACACCTAGGATTACTGGTGAATTCATTTCTTCTGCAACAGTTAATATAGTTTTTGTCCATTCAAGATTGTTAATATTGAATTGACCAACTGCATATTTTTCTCTTTTTGCTTTTTCAAGCATAGCTTTCATACTTACTAAAGCCATAAATTATTTCCTCCTTACTTTTTATTACCAACTTTAACGTTCTAGTATGAAATAACCAAAACCAATAATCCCGCTGCCAATATGTGCACCAACTGCTGGGGTTATCATATGGATTTCCACACTATTTTTAAATTTAAATTTTTCAGTGAAAAATTTTTGTAGCTCGATAGCTTTCTCATCCATCAAGGAGTGAACAACTAAAATCTTAGCTTCTTTTACTCCTTCCAACTCTTTTACAAACATTTCAATAGCAGTATCAACTGCTTTTCTATATGTTTTCACTTTCATCTTACTTACGATTCTTCCATCTTTAGTAATTTCTAAAACTGGTTTTATTCTAAGTAGATTACCTACAAAACCAGCAGCACCACTTAGGCGCCCATTTTTTACTAAGTAAGATAGATTGTTAACAACAAAATATGCATGCATATTGTCAACTAAGTAGTACGAATAATCTAAGATTTCTTCAACGCTCTTACCAGCATCAGCCATTTTTTTTGCTTCAACTGCAACATATCCTTGTAAGTATGTAGCAGCTTTCGTATCAACTACATGAATATTAACTTTATCTTTATATTCATCAATTAGAGTTTCAACCATTTGTCCAATTGAACTAAGTTGATAAGAAATAGAATACATTATTATATTCGTATATCCTTCAGAAATTAATTTTTCAATTAATTCCATTGCCTCACCAACTGTTGGTGCGGATGTGGAAGGGATGTAATCTGTGGCATTTAATCTACGATAAAACTCATCTGCTTTAATATCGATTCCGTCTACTAAATGTTCATTCTCAAAATTGATTACGGATCTCAGCACAGGAATTCCAGGATCATATCCTAAATAATCCAATCCTGCATTAACATCGGAGATGATTGCTATCTTGCTCATAAACTCCTCCTCTTATATAGTTAATCCTATTATAACACTATTTACAGCATTCTTCAATAACTTAGAAATCATTTTCTTAAACTATTTTTTAAAAAAAGACCACAATTGTGGTCTTAGGATTCTAAGTATTTCCCAATAAAGATTGAAGAAATCTCTACGAGCGATTTTTCTATATCCCCAATTGTATTCTCACCGATAACAATTGTCGCACCGATAATATCTCCATAGACTGTAATTGGTTTTAAAACTGCACTTTGACCAATTACAAAATTATCAGCTACTTCAAGGTTTTCACCTTTTTCGAATTTTTGAAGTGTGCGGCGTTGAATTTTCTCATCTAAACTGCTTGTAATCTTTTTACCTACAAGATCTTTTCTAAAATTACCAGCAGCTGCTATAATTCTTTCTGTATCTGTTACTATAATATCCCGCTTGCTTGATGAATATACTGCTTCAACATATTGAATAATAAAATTATTTATATTTTCTACATGTGAATATTTCTTTAGTATAATCGAATCGCTTCCATCAGTATATATTTCTAATGAATCTCCTTCCCTAATCCTTAAACTCTTTCTTATTTCTTTAGGAATAACAATCCTTCCTAAATCATCGATTCGCCTTACTACGCCTGTTGCTTTCATTTTTTCACCTCACTAGTAATATTATGGTAATAATCTTCTAGACTTATACGTAATTTTTATAATTGTGAGTCTAATAGTTCGGTGAGTAAATATACCCATTTTTTGTCTTTAGTTTCTTTTTTGATTTTAATAATTATTTGACTGTTTTTATATTCAAAGTCAATTTTGTTACTGATATTTGTTGCACTAACAAATAATTTTTCTGTATCAAGTTCATTACTTACTTTTTTAGGAATAATTATCATTACTAAATTATTTGTTTCCATAACATTTTTAATTTTGAACTTCTTAAGTAGTGTTTGTAAGTATCTTTCTTCTATGTATAATAAGATTTCTTCATTTAATTTTCCAAAACGATCAGTAAACTCTTGTATTAATGCTTCTTTTTGGCGTTTTGATTTAATTTTATTTATTTCTTTATGAATTAAAATCTTAATATCATCATCACTTACATAATCTTCTGCAACATGTCTACTAATATCAATTCTAATATTTTCTTCTTCTTTTTCTACTTCTACTCCACGAACTTTTTGAATTGCCTCACTTAACATTTTCATATACATATCAAGTCCTATAGCATCGACAAAACCACTTTGTTCCCTACCTAAAATATCACCAGCACCCCTGATAGCAAGATCTCTAACTGCAATTTTATAACCACTACCAAGTTTGGTAAATTCTTTAATTGCATTTAGGCGTTTACTTGCTTCTTCCGTTAACACCTTATCTTCTTCATATAGCAAGTATGCATAAGCAATGCGATCACTTCTTCCTACCCTACCTCTAATTTGATATAATTGTGATAATCCTAAATAATCGGCTCTATCAATTATCAAGGTATTTGTATTTGGAATATCTACTCCTGTTTCGATGATTGTTGTACAAAGGAGAACATTATATTCACCATCAATATAAGCTTGGATGTTATTTTCAAGCTCATTTTTTGTCATTTGTCCATGTGCAGTAATAATTTTTGCTTCTGGGACTAATCTTTGGATTTTCCTTTGTAATCTATCTAAACCACCGACTCTGTTATGCAAGTAAAATACTTGCCCATCTCTTGCTAACTCGCGATAAATCGCTTCTTTAATTATCGCATCATTTTCTTCTAGAACATATGTTTGAATTGGGTATCTATCTTTAGGTGGTGTCTCAATTAAGGACATTTGACGAACGCCCATTATCGACATTTGTAAAGTTCTAGGGATTGGAGTTGCAGTTAAAGTTAAAACATTCACATTTCGTTTTAATTTTTTTATCTTTTCTTTATGGACAACCCCAAATCTTTGTTCTTCATCCACAACTAATAAGCCAAGATCTTTAAACTTAATATCTTCGCTTAATAGTCGGTGCGTGCCAATAACTACATCTACCTCGCCTTTATTAATGGCTTCTACTATTTCTAGTTGCCTCTTTCTTGGCACCATTCTGTTTAGTAACTCTACTCTTATGCCATATTTTTCAAACCTTTCTTTAAATGTATAATAATGTTGTCGTGTAAGGATTGTTGTTGGGGCAAGATATGCAACTTGTTTATTATCATAAACTGTTTTAAATGCAATTCTCATTGCAATCTCAGTTTTTCCATAACCAACATCACCACAAATTAAGCGATCTATAATTTTTCCTTCTTCCATATCTTTTTTAATTTCAGCGACCGCTTTTAATTGGTCAACAGTTTCTTCAAAGGCAAAGTCTGCTTCAAACATTTTTTGGAATTCACTATCAGGTGAAAATTTAAACCCAGATAATTTTTCTCTTGCAGCTTGCACTTTAATTAAATCAAGTGCGATACTTTCTAATTTTTCTTTAATTCGCTTTTTCTTGCGATCCCATTCACCTTTACCTACATTAGTTAACTTAGTTGTAGTACCTTCAGTACCTTGGTACTTTTCTAGTAAATTTATTTTTTCAACTGGAATATATAATTCAATATTGGCAAATTGTAATAAAATATAATCATTTTTGATATCTTTAATTTCAACTGTTTTAATCCCTTTATATATAGCAATCCCATAATCATAATGAACTACATAATCGCCAACTTTTAAATCTTCTTTTGATGAGATTGGTTTTGCATGTTGTAGGGCCGTTCTAAATCTTGCTTTAGTTAGTTTTACATTCTTAAATACTTCTCGCTCAGTTAAAACTTCAAGATTAGACCTTAATAAGCCATAACTTATAGCATTATCTACTTTAATTAAATTTATCTTACCTTTAACTAAATCTTTAAAAGATATTATTTCTTTAATTTCTAAGTTATTATCTAATAAGATTTCTTTTATTAAATTGATTCTAGCAGAATCTCTAAAAGCAAAAATAAATGTTTTTTCCGGATTTGCTTTTAAATCTAATATTAGATTTTTTATATCATTTTGATAATCTATAACACCATAACCATTTATGCTATAGGTTTTCTTTAAAGGAATGTCATTTAGACTATGTCTTGCTTCTTGAAGGAAGACTTTTTTATCAATATTATATAAAATATTATGAAAATCAAAAAAGAAAAATAAATCTAAATTACTAGGTTTATTCAAAGTTGAAATATAATTTTCTAAGTCATTAATTAATGTTTCATAATTTTCTTTTAGTCGGCCAAACTCATTATACACTACTATCTTTTCATCTAAATAGTCAAGTAATGTAACAGGATTTGGTTCTAGATATTTTATATATTTATTTAATCTTTCAAGATTATCATAATTTTCAAAATCAACTAAATCTCTTAAAACAAAGTTTGGTAAATCATCACTAATTACACGAATTGTTTTAAGAAAGTTCTCCTTTTCTATTTCATCATAAATTAATTCATTGATTGGAAAAATTATTACTTCATTAATTTTTTTATTACTTCTTTGCGATTCAATATCAAAAAACTTAATAGTTTCTATTTCAGTATCGAAGAGATTAATTCTAATTGGTTCTAAATAATAATTGGAAAATATATCAATTACTTCACCGCGAACACTAAACTCTCCAATTGCTTCTGTTGTTGGGCGTTTTTTATAGCCCATTTTTATTAAATTATCGATTAACTTATTAGTGTTTATATCTTCTCCAACTTGAAATTTTACAACTGAACTAAAAAACTTTTCTTTTTTGATTAAGGGTTTTAAAATAGCTTGAGGATGAGTTACGATAATTTTTGTTTCATTATTATAAATTGACTTAATAGTATTAAGACGCTCATCTTTTAAATCATTACTAACTGCTATTAACTCACTTGATACAAGTTCATCCACCACATATAAATTAACATTTTCAAAGCCAACCAAGTCACAAAACATGTCATAAGCGTGATTTGCTTTAAATAAATTTGGAGCAATATAAACTAAAAACTTATTTGTTGTTTTAAACGCCAAAGAAGTTAATAAATATCCATGATTAGTGGATAAATTATTAACTAGGTAATTAAAGTTATTTAGTTTGATATCTTCTTCAAAACTAGCTACAACTTCATCTAGTCTAAACAAATCTAATATATTATTCATTGGTGTTGCTCCTATTGAACTTGTTCATGAAGTCATCAAATGAATCCTCAATGAAGGAATTTAGCATTGATGAAGCTATAGATATCGATTGATCGATTTGAATTCTTTCATCAATTGAAAATTTACCTAATACATAATCAATCGTATCTTTTTTATACTCGCTATCAATACCAATTCTTACTCTTTTTACTTCTTGTGTCTTAATTAATTCTATTATGTTTTGCATACCTTTATGTCCGCCGCTTGACCCACTCTTACGAATTCTAATTTTACCCGTTGGTAAGTCAAGATCATCATAGATCACTAAAATATCTTCTAGCTCTATTTTATAGTAATTTTGTACACTTCTTACTGCTTCTCCAGATAAGTTCATAAATGTTTGGGGTTTGATTAAAATTACTTTTTCACCTTTTACATTTGCTTCTGCAATTTCAGATTTTAATTGCTTATTCAAAGTAAACTTTATGCCTAAATCATTTGCAATTTTATCTACAAACATAAAACCCACATTGTGTCTTGTTTCCTGATATTTCTTACCTGGATTACCTAATCCTACAATTAGTTTCATAACCATACCTCATTATAAAAATTCCATATGCAAATATGGAATTTTAGAAAATTATTTTTCGCATCTTTTTTATTTGTTCTTATTTAATAGTTTATATGATTGGATAATATTTTCTAGTAAAGAATAAATAGTCATTGGTCCAACACCTTTTGGTACAGGTGTTATATATGATGCAACTTCTTTAACTTCTGAATATTTTACATCTCCAACGATTTTTCCTTCAACTTTATTAATTCCTACATCAACTACTACTGCATCTTTTTTTACCATATCTGCAGTAATAAAGTTTGGCTTACCAACTGCAACAACTAAAATATCTGCTCGTTTTGTAACCTCTTTTAAGTTTTGGGTACGAGAATGAGCAATTGTTACTGTTGCATTTTTTTGTAACATTAACATTGCAATTGGTTTCCCTACAAGTTTGCTTCGCCCAACAACTACAACGTTTTTACCACTAATTTCAATAAAGTATTTTTGAAGTAGTGTCATAATCCCTTTTGGAGTTGCAGGGTGAATTGCTTCCATTCCTGTAAATAACTTGCCTTGGTTTGTTAGTGTAAGGCCATCAACATCTTTTAATGGATTAATTGCATTAATTATAACTTCTTCATCCAAATGTGATGGTAATGGTAGTTGAACTAAGATTCCATGAATCTTTTCATTTTGGTTTGCTTCCTCAATAATTTTTAATACCTCTTTTTGAGTAGCATTTTCCTCTAAGTGATGAAATTCAACATTGATACCAACTTCCATACAAGCTTTTTGCTTATTGTTTACATAAACTTGGCTTGCTGGATCTCTTCCTACAAGGATCAAAGTCAGAGTTACAACATCATCAAGCGCTGCAACTTCCTTCGCAAGTTGTTTCATTAAATTTTCTGAAGTTTTCTTGCCATCTAAAATCATGAAAGTTTTACCTTATAATCTCACCTTTCTTATATATTCATTTAGTTTATTATATTATACACTAAAGATTTAAAAATTTCTATCAATTTTTGGCAAATGAATTTTTTTATTTAGATTTTATTATAAATTGATCTCTTTGATAGTCTAATAAATATTTATTCCCAGGTAAAACTTCTTCATTAATAATTGCTTTTGCGAGTCTTGTTTCAATTTCTTTTTGAATGTAACGTTTTATTGGACGAGCGCCAAACTCATATGAATAACTATCTTCAATTATTTTTGCTTTAATTTTATCGCTAAACTCAATTTCAATACTGTTTTCAGCTAGACGATTTCTTAATAGATTAAGCATCTTTTCTACAATTTTAACTTGTACATCTCTACTTAGTGGTTTAAAGATAACAATATCATCTATTCTATTTAAAAACTCAGGTCTAAATGTAACTTTTAATAATTCTAACACTTTGTTTTCATCTTCATCTTGTAGTAAAAATTCACTTCCTAAGTTTGATGTCATAATGATAATAGTATTTTTAAAATCTACTAATCTACCTTGAGAATCAGTAAGTCTTCCATCATCTAAAATTTGAAGTAATAAATTAAATACTTCTTTATTTGCTTTTTCGATTTCATCAAATAATACAATAGAGTAAGGATTACGTCTTACTTGTTCTGTTAATTGGCCACCTTCTTCATAACCTACATACCCTGGAGGTGCACCAATTAATCTAGATACTGAGAAGCGTTCCATATATTCACTCATATCAATTCTTATGATATTATTTTCATTATCAAAGAGCGCTTCTGCAAGACTTCTTGCAACTTCGGTTTTTCCAACACCAGTTGGACCTAAAAACATAAACGAACCGATTGGTTTATTTTGGTCTTTAATTCCTGCTCGTTGACGAATAATAGCATCACTTACCAGTTTAATTGCACTGTCTTGCCCAATTACTCTTTGTTTTAAAATGTTTGCTAAGCCTAAAACTTTCTCTCTTTCGCCTTTTAAAATTCTAGTAACTGGAATGTTTGTTGATTTTGCAACAATTCGTGCAATTTTTTCTTCATCAACAATTTCACTTAAAATACTATTTTGATTATTTTCTTGTAATAATTGTATCTGTTTTTCAAGTTCAGGAATTTTACCATACTTAAGTTCGGAAGCACGTTTATAGTCTCCACTATTAAACGCCGTATCAAGTTCAAACTTATAGTTTTCAAGTAAATTTTTATATTCTTTTATTTTATTAATATTTTCTTTTTCTTCAAGCCATTTGCTTTTTAAAGTTTGTTCTTCAGTTTTTAGTTTATTTAATTCTTGCGTTATTTTTTCTAACTTTTCTTTACTACCAATGTCTTTTTCCTTTTCAATTGCTAGTTTTTCTATTTCGAGTTGCATAATTTTTCGAGTGATTTCATCAAGCTCAACCGGCATTGAATCTATTTCCATTCTTGTAGCACTACAAGCTTCATCGATTAAATCGATTGCTTTATCAGGTAAAAATCTATCTGTAATATAGCGATTACTTAGTACTGCTGCACTTATGATTGCATTATCAGTTATTCTTACACCGTGATGACTTTCATATTTATCTTTTAGACCTCTTAAAATACTAATAGTATCTTCTACAGTTGGTTCTTTTACATGCACTTCTTGGAAACGTCTTGATAATGCGCGATCTTTTTCAATATACATTCTGTATTCGTTGAGGGTTGTTGCGCCGATTGTGTTAATCTCGCCACGTGCTAACATCGGTTTTAACATATTACTTGCATCCATAGCACCATCAGCTCGACCTGCCCCTACAATTAAGTGAATCTCATCAATGAATAAGATTATTTCGCCATTACTATCTTTGATTTTATTTAAGACTGCTTTTAAGCGTTCTTCAAACTCACCTCTAAATTTTGCTCCTGCAACAAGTGATCCCATATCTAGTTCATAAATCTTTTTATTTTTAAGACCGATTGGGACATCATCTTTCATAATTCTAATTGCAAGACCTTCAAGAATTGCAGTTTTACCTACACCAGCTTCACCAATTAAAATTACATTGTTTTTTGTCTTTCTTGATAAAACTTGAATAATGCGTCTAATTTCTTCATCTCTTCCGATTACAGGATCGATTTTTCCAAGTCGCGCCTCTTCAACTAATTCGCGACCAAATCGTTTTAGTATATTTTCATCTTGACTGTAGTTTTCCATTTGCATAAATATCCCTCCATTAGCACTCTTGTTGTTTAAGTGCTAATTTTATTATACTACATTTTATTCTTTTGTCAATATGTTATGCATTTTGATTAAAAAAATTCTAGCTAGACTATAAATTAAGATTATTTATGTAGTATATAATGAGTAAAAATATGATTAAAATTTTTAACTCTAATACAAAAAAGGTAATGTGTTTTTATTAGAAATACATTACCTTTATTAATTATTGATTCTTTTTATTAATTGCATTTTTGATAAATTCTTTAAATACAGGATGTGCTCTATATGGACGAGATAAAAACTCAGGTCTAAATTGCACTCCTAAAAAGAATGGATGATCTTTTAATTCTATAATTTGGATTGCTTTATCATGAGGATTAATTCCACTTACAACTAAATCGGTGTTTTCAAATAACTCTAAATATTTATTATCAAATTCATATAAATGACGATTACGTTCATTAATTACAGTTTGCTTATATATTGCTTTTGCAAGGGTATCTTTTTTGATTAAACACTCATGAAGACCAAGACGCATTTCTTTATTTTTTACATCATTCTTTTTTGTATAAACAAAGATTGGCATTTTAGTCTTAGAATCAAGTTCTACAGAATTTGCATCTTTTTTGCCTAATACATTTTTTACAAACTCTACAACCGCAAGCTGCATTCCATAACAAATACCAAGGAATGGAATTTTCGCTTCTCTTGCATATTTTATTGCATTAAACATTCCCTCTACATCTTCATTGCCAAAACCATCTGGAACGATAATACCACTGTAATTTTCTAAAATTGATGCATCTTTATCAAGTTCACTTGCTTTAATCGGTGTAGTGTTTACATGATAATTATTTGCAAGACCTGCATGGTGTAGACTCTCTAAAACAGAAATGTATGAGTCTTTCAAATCTACATGTTGACCAACTAAAGCAATATTAACTGAATGTTTAATTGCTTTCATATTAGATAGCATTTCTTTCCAATCAGTTAAGTCTAATGGTTTGGTTTTTAATCTAAAGTGTTTGCAGATAATTTCATCAACTTTTTGATCTGCAAATCTAAGTGGTATTTCATAAATACTCTTTTCATCTTTTGCTTCGATTACCGCTTCTTGATCAACATCACAGAAAAGTGCAATTTTTTCTTTTTGTGAGTCTTCTAATGATTTTTCTGTACGTAAAATAATCATATCTGGATTAATTCCAATCGAACGCAGTTCTTTCACACTATGTTGCGTTGGTTTTGTTTTAATTTCTCCACTTGCAGCAACATAAGGAACCAATGTGTTATGTATATAGTATGTATTAGTATAGCCAATATCGCGACGGAATTGTCTAATTGCTTCTAAGAATGGTAGTCCTTCGATATCACCAACAGTGCCCCCAATTTCTGTTATTACAACATCTGCATTTGAGGAAATAGCTGCGTTATTTAGGTGTTTTTTGATTTCGTTTGTAATATGGGGAATAACTTGGACAGTCCCACCGCCATATTTACCTTTACGCTCATTTTCGATTACCGCTGAATAGATTTTACCACTTGTGACACTTGAATACTTATTTAATCTCTCATCGATAAAACGTTCATAATGGCCTAAATCTAAATCTGTTTCTGCTCCATCATCGGTTAAATAAACTTCACCATGTTGCAGAGGTGACATATTGCCTGGGTCTACATTAATATACGGATCGAACTTTTGCATAAAGACTTTTAAGCCTCTTTGTTTTAATAATCTACCTATGCTTGAGGCATTAATACCTTTGCCTAAGCTAGATACTACTCCACCTGTGACAAAAATAAATTTCGTTTTCATATTTCCTCCATTTTATAATAAAAAAAGTCCTCAATTTTCATGAGAACTTTTTTGGCTCTTAAACATTATATCAAAAATGATTGTAAAATTAAAGAGTTTTTTGTATTTTGTTATGAGAATTAATAATCTTCGTCTTCATCTTCGTCATCTTCTTCATCATCTAAAACGTCGATTACGAAATCATCTTCTTCTTCCTCATCTTCTTCATCTTCAGATTGATTGAATAATTCTTCTTCAATGTCATCTGATTCTTCTAAATCATTATCGTCATCATCGTCATCATCAAGGTTATCTTCTTCTTGGTACGGAATATCATCTTTTAATTCGTACTTAGCTACTTCATCGTCATAATCATATAAGTCTTCTAAGTAGCTACCATCTTTATCAAGTAGAGTAGATGGTTGACGATTTTTTAAATCCCATAATTTAACTCCGTGTTTATCCTCACCAATGCAAATAAAGTGACCACTTAGCATAAAATCCATATGAAATTGAGTTAACATTTCAGGATTATCATCAGGATTAATCCCTTTAACTTCAAATACATCTTTTGTTATTTTTGCTAGTGTTCGTGGTTTTCGCTTTGATTTCATTTCACGAAGTGCGATTTCAAGTAATGAATCATGTTGGTTCATATGTATCCTCCAATAAAGTATTTTAACTCAATTCAATCAATATTTCAAGCCTTTTTACAACATAAAGAAAATAATTAGGATGATTGCTCCGGGGAGTCTAAATAGTGTAATTATAAGAATAGTCCAAAAGTTAACTGGAATATTTATATTAATAAATGATCCTAATAAATTTACTGTAAAGATAATAATTAAAGCTATAAATAATGATTTGAATAGCCATTTGAAAAACTTTTTCATATTTTCACCCATTAAAGTATATGGGACAAAGTTATTTAATATTACTTATTCTTTAAAAGATTTAGTACTTCGTAATTTGTCCGATCAATATTTAATGGGGTAATTGAAATGTAGTTTTCATGAATTGCACCTACATCGCTATTTTCATTTTCTACATCTCGTTCAAAACGCGGTCTTCCTCTTTGAAAATACATGCCATCAATATTATCAAACCTTGTATCAAAGTGAGTACTACCTTGTTTAGTTATTTTTATGCCTCTTGGGTCTTTTGGTACATTTACATTATAGATTAAATTATATTCAAATAAATTATTGTCTTTAAAATAAGCCATTATCTCATCAAAGTGTTTAATTACAACATCAAAATTACTTTCGTATGTAGAAAAGGCAATTCCTCTTTTACCTAATGTTGCACCTTCACTTATTGCAGCAATGGTCCCAGAATAAAATATATCTTCACCTAAATTTAAGCCGTTATTAATTCCGGAAAAAACAATATCAAAATCAAGTTTCAAGGCAAAATAAGCTGCTCTAATACAATCAGCAGGTGTTGATGAGAGTGTATATGCATCAAGCCCTAGACCTAAATCGAACTTTTCTAAATTTAAGCCGTTTTTTATATCTATTGCGTGGCTTTTTGCGCTTTGTTCTTCCTTTGGCGCAACAACAGTTACATCGCCAAGACTCTTTGCTGCTTCTGCTAATTTATATATTCCTTTTGAATATATAGAATCATCATTAGTAACTAATATTTTCATTAATTTACTCCTGGATTTTGTTCTTTGAATACTCTTAAATGTTCATCAGCATCTTTAAGTAATGCTTTAATTTCTTTTTTATTGTTCACTGTCGCACCACTTGCTTGCATATGGCCACCACCATTATATTTAGATGCAATCTCATTTACACCTATAAAACGGCTACGTAAGCGAACTCGCCAAATTTTATCTTTATTTTGAATAAAGAAAATCCAAATTAAACTTCCCTTTATTCCTTCTAAAACATTTACTAATGCAGATGCTGCTTCATTTGTTACTTTAAATTTGTTTTGAATTCTTTTACTCATTAAAAAATATGCAACACCATTTTCAGTAACTTTGAAATTTTTATAAACATATGAAATTAGTCTTAATTCCTCAGGTTCCTTAATATAAAGGTTTGAATATATATCTTCGATATCAATTCCTGTATTTAATAATTCACCAGTAAGTCTCATTACTTCACTACCAACTCCACGATATCTAAATCTACCTGTATCAGTAACAATCCCTGTAAATAAATAACGACTTGCTTCAGTAGTTAAGACTAACTCATCTTTAAATGTATCATAAAAATCGGTAATTATAGCACAAGTTGCTGGGAAATCAACCCTAACATAATTAATGTGTCCATAATCTTCGACTGGAATATGATGGTCAATTTTAATAATTTCTTTACCTAACATATATTTATCATTATCGATACGATCACTTGTTGCAGTATCAACAATAATAATAAGTGAGTTTTTATATGTCTCTTCACTTACATCTTCATCTTCATTTCCTAAGAAATCTAAATAATGGCTTTTCATCCCACCAATACTATAAATTTGTTTATTAGGAAATGAATCCCTTAAGATTTGTCTTAAGCCAAGTGATGCACCCATACAGTCACCATCAGGTTTAATATGTCTTAAGATAATAATACTATCATTTGCTTTAATTTTTTCTAAAATTTGTTGTTTTTGTTCTAAATATTCAGACATTTTGTTCCACCTCAATTAATCTATCTAAATCTTCAAGCATTCTTCTTGCTTCATCAAAGTCTTTAAGACTTGCGCCGCTCGCCATTAAGTGACCGCCACCACCGTATTTCACAGCAATTTGGTTAATATTGTACTTACTAGAACGAAGTTCAGCTACAACTACATTATTTGCTTCATCTTCTGTGAAGTTTACCCAAATATCTATTCCCTTAATCCCACTCATTGTATTTACCATTCCTCTAGATACTATAAAAAAATCAACATCAAGTTCTTTTAATTCTTCTTTTGTAGTCATAATATATGCAACATTGTTCTTTGTAAGTTTAAACTTTAAAGTAAACATACTTCTAAGTCTCACTACTTTTAAATCTTCTTCATAGAGTTTATTATAAATATCAGTAATTTTAAAATTAGTTTCTAATAGTTTACTTGCAATTTGAAAAGTTTTTGGAGTAACTGAGTCATAGCGAAAACGACCACTATCAGTTACAATCCCTGTAAATAGTGCTTTTGCAGCATCTATTGAAATTTTTAAATCTAATTTAAATAATATATTACTAACAAGGGATGCACAACTTTCATAAGTTGTATCAACTATTTCAAGATCCCCAAATGAATTTCTTTGTAAGTGGTGATCAATTTTTATTATAAAATCACCTAGTTTATATCTTTCATCACTAATCATTACTTCCTCAGGTGTATCTAATACAAATACTAATGCACCTTTGTATATATCATCAGTAATATTATCTAACGCTCCAATAAAACTTAAACGTTCGCTTATATCACCTACAGCATATACTTCCTTATTTGGATAATTATCTTTTAGTGCGTACTTTAAGCCAAGTTGACTACCTAAAGCATCGCCATCAGGTCTTGAGTGACGATGAATAATAATTTTATCATATTTTAAAATAGCGTCTTTAATTTTGTTATACATGTTTTTCTACTTCTCCTACAATTCATATTTTATTTTATTATTATATTATAACACAATTTTTAATATTTAAAGATATTTTATATTTTTATCATAAAACCAAACATAAAACATATTATTTAATGGGGTGAAGCCATGGCTGTAATTAAATATAATGAAGCAGAAGTAAAACTACTAGCACGACTAATAAGAGCAGAAGCTGAAAGCGAAGGCGTTCAAGGGATGCTAATGGTCGGTAATGTTGGGGTAAATCGCGTTCGTGCTAATTGTCTTGATTTCGTAGATATTAGAACAATAACCCAAATGGTTTTCCAAAGACCAGGTGGGTTTGAAGCAACTTTGTTTGGTTACTTCTACCAAGCAGCAAGGGAAAGTGAAATCAGATTAGCAAGAAGAGTAATCAAAGGGGAAAGATTTGAACCAGCATCTAGAGCTCTTTGGTTTTATAATGCATTTGAAGATGCTTGTCGCCCACAATGGTTCGGTCAATGGAATACCGGACGATTTAAAGCACATTGTTTTTATGCCCCTGTAGAAAGCGAAAATTGTTATTAGGAGGAAAAAATGAATTTCTATCAACAACCATTTGGCATGGGTCAACAACCTGTGTTTATCGGGCAACCAATTATGCCACAACCACAATTCATACCACAAGGTGACATGATGATGGGTCCAGGAGCAGCTCTAAATCCATTCCAACCACCAAGAGAAGAGCAATCATATGTAGAAAATATTTTAAGACTTAACATTGGTAAGGTTGCAACGGTATATATGAACTTTGAAAATAGTCAATGGGGTTCAAAAATTTTCAAAGGTTATATTTTAGCTGCAGGTAAAGACCATCTGATCTTAAAAGACTTACAAACAGAAACTAGATATTTATTACTAATGGTATACTTACTTTATGTTACTTTCGATGAAGAAATCGACTATGAATATCCGTTTAGAAAAAAAGAAAACAAAAAGTAATAATGAGGCTTAATAAGCCTTTTTTATTTTAAAAACACTTTAAGATAACTTAAAGTGTTGATTTATCAAAATATGGTAAAAGTTTTAAAGTAACAACGCCTATCATTACTGAAGTAACAAGAGAAATCATAATCATAATAGCACCATAATAAAGAATTGCATCTCCTAGTGAATAAATCAAGTTTACTACAACTAATTGTGTTACAATATGCAAGAATCCGCCAATTACACTAATAGAAATTGGTGAGACTTTGTCTTTTAAAACTTTATGGAAGATATACATCCCAAAAAAACTCATAAATGAGGCAGCTGAACTAATAACGAAACTAATTAGGCCACCAAATAAAAGACCAGACAGTGTTACCTTTAAAGTAGTCATTATTAATGTATCTTTAAAACTAAAACGATACACTCCTATTAAGATTACAATATTTGCAAGGCCAATCTTTGCTGTGGGTAAAAAAGGGAGTACAGCTTGGGAAATCATCTTGTCAAAATAGGAAAAAATAACACTAACTGCAATTAAATTGGCAATTAAAATTATTTTTTTTATTTGTTCATGGGAACTTGTTCTATTCATTTGCTCTTTCTCCTGTTAGAATTATTATAGCATATTTTATTTGCTTTTAAAAGGCTATTTTAATATAATTAAGGCAGGAGGTAATCGTTTTTATGTGTGTATTTTGTAAAATTGTTGAAGGTGAAATACCTGCTTATAAAGTTTATGAGGATGATGATATTTTAGCATTCTTAGATATTTCTCAAGTAACAGTCGGTCATACATTAGTCATTCCTAAAAAACACTATGAAAATATTTTTGAACTTGATGAAGAAGGTGCATCAAAATTATTTAAAGCTGTAACTAAAGTTGCAAAACAACTAAAAACTTCATTACAAATAGAAAACTTAAATATTTTAAACAATAATGGAAAACTAGCATATCAATCCGTCTTCCATTATCATATTCACTTATTACCTAGATATCAAAATGATAAATTCTCTATTAATTTTCCTACAAATAAACTAAGTGAAACTGAATTTATAGAGTTAAGAGATAAAATAGGAAAAAATTAAGGAAAACATTAATTTAATGTTTTCCTTTTTTGATTATAATTTTTTAAAATATATTGGAAAAACTCGACACCGTAGTTTAATACTTTTGCATCGATGTATGACTTATTTTCCTTAGCAGCATTAAAAGCATCATAGTTATAGTAAAGTGGTGAAAATCTAATTACACAATCACTAACCTTATCAAAATAACGTTTCTCTGCAATTTTTGTAACAATTACAGGTGCAATATATAAATTTTTAAAAGTATGATTAATTGCATTTTTTATTAGTTTATAACCATATGTATAAGTTCTAGTGATCCTTGAATTATCAGTTACACTTAAAATTTTATAGTCTATTTTATGTTTTTCCATTACATCATCTAAATGAACTAAAATATCTGCAGCTTTTTCATGAGTTGATAATTCAAAAGTCATATCAACATAATATTTACCATTTTCGTTAACGATTGGGGTTGCGGAAACATTAGTTTTTAACATTTTTTCTATTTCATCATATTTGTTTTCAATAATGTTTCTAGCTTTTCTTTTGAATAAAAAAATATTATTTAAAAAGAATCGATCTTTAAAATTCAAATCTTTTGCAATACTTCCTAAAACTCTAATTGATTTATTGTCAATTTTCATTTTAAAAAATCTTGGTTTTGTAACTTCTGTAACAAACCTTGCTAAATTAGTTTTATTACTTGATTCAAATCTTAAGATAGTTTGACCACTGACCCCTAAACCTACTAAAGCATAATTACTTTTCATACCATAAACTTCAGGGTCTATTATTCCTGAACCTTCTTCAATTACTAAGTTGAAAAACTTACCACGTCTTAAAAATAAATCAATAATTTTTAATAAACCTTCTTTATTGGCTTCATCATCATTTGTAACTACTAATGTAAGGTCTACATCAAGCATACCATCTTTGTCTAAAACTCTTTCGACCGCTTCAAAAATTACATAAAGTAAACTTTTACTATCAAATGTCCCATTCCCATAAATAAAATCTTCATCTATATATGCTTTTCTTTCCTCTCCTGTATAATCGATGTGTGTTGCAAAAAGTAAATTAGGTGCATTTTCTACAGGAGAATCATAAGTATAGATAGCATTACCATCTAATTTTTCTTTTTTGAAAAATTTATGGATTAACGGAAATTGTTCTTCAATCTTTTCTTTAAATTGTCTGTACCCTTCACCATCTGTAAAACTCGGTGTATCAATTTGAATCAATTCAAATAGTCTTTGTTTGTGAAGGTCTACATTTTCAGTTTCCACTATATTTATTTTCTTTGTCTTCCAGTTTTTTAGAAATAAGGCTCTTGATAATACCAAAAGAATAAAAAAGGCTATTAAAAATATTGGTATTACATAACTAGTTATTTGGAAAATCATGCAAGCCTCCTTTCTTAATATTATATCTTATTTTACTTGATAAGAAAATATTATTGTTTTTATTATAAAATTATTGGTAAAGAAAAATGCGTGTATTACGCATTTTTATTTTTTAAGTATGTATAAAGTGATTTAACAGTAGCAGCTGTTGCACCATAAAATTGACCATTTGCTGGGCTTGTTGTAAAGGCTGTACCAGCTATATCTAAGTGTAACCACTTTGTACCTTCTTCAACAAATGCTTCTAAGAAAGCAGCTGCAGAGCTTGCACCCATTTCCCTACCAGTTGAATTTAGTAAGTCAGCAACTTTACTATCTCGAACTTTTTTTCTAATTGAATCATTAATTGGCATATGCCACACTTCTTCGTTTGCTTCTTTACTTGCTTTTAAGAAGTTATTAATCATTTCTTGATCATTACCGAAGAGACCTGTTACATCACTTCCTAAAGCTACAACGATTGCGCCAGTTAAAGTTGCAATATCAATAACTTCTTTCGCACCTTGTTGTTGTGTGAAAGTAAGAGCATCTGCAAGTGTTAATCTACCTTCTGCATCTGTAGATTTAATTTCAATAGTAAGTTTATTCATTGCAGTTATTACATCATCTGGAACTAATGCACTACCGTTAATTTTGTTATCTGTTGCACAAACAACAACTTGTAAGTTAATTGGTAGTTCATTTTTTACAACTGCTTCAAACACACCAAGTACTGTTGCAGCTCCAGCCATGTCACATTTCATATTCAACATATTTGTCTTAATTGAATAGCCACCAGTGTCAAACATTACACCTTTTCCAACTAATCCTACATATTCGCCTTTTCCACCATTATAAGTTAAATGAATTAATCTAGGTTCAGTTTCAGAGCCTTTATTAACGCCTAAAAATGCATGCATTTCTAACTCTTCAATTTCTTTTTTATTATATATTTTTAGACCAACCTTTTTATTATCTAATTCATCAACTAAGTTTTCTGCATATTCTGCAAGTTCTACTGCATTTAAATGGTTATATGGTTTATTTACTAAATCTCTTACATTATTTAAAGCAGTTACTAAATTAAATGCTTCTTCAACTTCCTTTGTAAAGTCTAATTGTTTATTCGTAATTAAGTTTAGAGTTAATTCATTATTTACTTTTTTGCTTTGTAATTCATCAAATACATAGTTGTAATAACCAATTGCAGTTACAACACGTTTTACAACTTCACTTAAATCTAAATTACCAGCTAGTGAATCTAAATTAATATTTAATTCACTTCCTAATTTATAATTTACATTCATTAGTGCCTTTTCAAGTTGATCTAAGTTGAATGTTGTTAGTTTTCCTAAACAAACTAAATATACAACATTATTTTTTAATTTACCTAATGAGTATATTTTGTTTACTGCACCTAGTTTTTTATCGATAAATCCATTATTAAATAAATCAATTATTTCTTCATTTAAAGCATCATCAATCAATACCGAACTTTGTTCTTCAAAGAATCCATAAACTAATGGATTTTTATTATCTTTTTCTCTTTTATTTATTAATACTTGTAACATACTTTCCTCCTATTTAATTTCAGTTACTCCCATATATGGGACTAATACTTCTGGGATTTTAATTGAACCATCTGCTTGTTGATAGTTTTCAACAATCGCAACCCAAGTTCTTCCTACAGCTAAACCACTTCCATTTAATGTATGAACATATTCAGGTTTTGCATCTTTGCTTCGCTTCATACGGATATTTGCACGTCTTGCTTGATAATCTTCCGCATTTGAAATACTTCCAATTTCACGGTATGTATTTTGTGAAGGTAGCCAAACTTCAATATCATAAGTTTTTGCCATTGCAAATCCCATATCACCACTACATAATGATACAACACGATATGGAATATTTAATAATTGAAGAACACGTTCTGAATTTGCAAGCATTTTTTCTAATTCTTCATATGATTCTTCCGGTTTTGCAAACTTAATTAGCTCAACCTTATTAAATTGATGTGTTCTAATTAAACCACGAGTATCGCGACCTGCACTTCCTGCTTCACTACGAAAAGCCATTGTATAACTACAATATTTAAGTGGTAAGTCATTTGCATCTAAAATTTCACCTTTATGCATATTAATTGTTGGTACTTCAGCTGTTGGGTTTAAATACCACTCATTTTCGCCAACTAGTTTAAATGCATCATCACTAAATTTAGGAAGTTGTCCAGTACCAGTCATAGAATTTTTATTTACGATATATGGTGGGATAATTTCAGTATAGCCATGTTCATTACTATGTAAGTCCATCATAAAAGCGATTAGTGCTCTTTCTAATCTTGCACCTAAGCCTTTATAGATAGCAAAACGGCTACCTGTAACTTTACTTGCACGTTCAAAGTCAAGCAGTCCTAGTTTTTCTCCAAGTTCAAAATGACTTTTAACTTCGAAATCAAATTTTGGTATTTCAAGATGGGTTCTAACTAATTTGTTTTCAGTTTCATCCTTACCAATTGGTACAGACTCATGTAAAATGTTTGGTGTATTTAATAATTTGTTAGTTATCTCATTATCAAGTTTTGTGATTTCAGCATCTAATCTTTGAATATCTTCACCAATTAATCTTACGCGTTCCATCATTTCAGTTGCATCTTGCTTTTCTCGTTTTAACTGACCGATTAATTTACTTTTTTCATTACGTTCTTGTTTTAATTTTTCAACTTCAGCTATTTTTTCTCTACGTTTATTATCTAGTTCTACAACCTCTCTTAGATAAGAAAAGTCATCGCCTCTAGTTTCTAATTTTTTTATAACACCTTCTACATCGTCACGTAATAGTTTAATGTCAATCATGTATGCCTCCTTTTTCAAAAAAAGTCCCTTATTCTAAGAATAAGGGACGAATAATCCGTGGTATATTTTTTATTCGACAACGGCCATTTTTAACCGTCCGCAAAATCTTTTGTTTTTACCTTTATTTTATTTTGTTTTATTATATTACCACATATGATAATTGTCAACCAATTATACTTATTTTATACATTAATCATTATCTTCTTCTTCATCTAAGAATGTGTAATCATAATCAAGTTCTAATTCTTGACGATATTCATCATCAAATTCATCTTCTTCATCATCTTCACGTGGTACAACAGCTATGGTGGCTGCTTTATGACCTTCGTTTAGTCTAATTACACTTACTCCTTGAGTATCACGACCTACCGTTAAGATTTGATCTAGATGTGTACGAATTACCATACCTTTATCAGTAACAACGATTAAGTCTTCATCACCTCTAACAGTTGAAAGGGAAACCATCTTACCATTCTTTTCGGTCATGTTTATCGCTTTAACACCTTTACCTCCGCGGATTTGAACTCTGAAGGCATCAACGTTAGTTCGTTTTCCATAACCATTTTCTGTTACGATAACAATTTCATCACCATCGGTATTAACTATTGCCATACCAATTGCTTGTTCGCCATCTTCAACTAAGATACCACGAACTCCGGCAGAGATTCTTCCCATCGGTCTGATGTCACTTTCACTAAAGCGAATTGCTTTACCATTAGATGTACCAATAATAATATCTTTTTCACCATCTGTTACAGCAACTTCGATTAATTCGTCATCATCTTTTAAGATAATAGCTTTAATTCCATTTGTACGAATATTTCTAAATTGTGAGATTTCAGTTTTCTTTACTGTACCTGACTTTGTACAGAATAATAGATATCCATCTAAATCTTCATCTTTATTAATATTCACAACAGCTGCTAATTTCTCATTATCTTCGAAATTTAAAAGGTTAACAATAGGTAAGCCCCTAGCTGTTCTTGTACTATATGGAATTTGGAAGGCCCTTAATCGATATACTTTACCAAAGTTAGTAAAGAAAAGTAAGGTATCGTGGCTTGATGTATAAAGAATTCTTTCAATAAAGTCATCTTCTAACATATTAGCGCCACTTACGCCTTTACCACCACGGTTTTGGGCACGATATGTATCAACAGTCATTCGTTTTACATAACCACGGTTAGTTACAGTAATAATTACATCTTCTTCAGGAATTAAGTCTTCATCTTCGAAATCTAAGTCATCACTTAAACTTAATTCACTCTTTCTTTCGTCGCCAAATCGATCTCTAATATCTTTTAGTTCATTTAAGATAATTCCAAGTTTACGATCATGGCTTGCTAGGATTTCTTTACATTCTTGAATGAATTTACGAACTTCGATTAATTCGTTCTTAAGTTTGTCAATTTCTAAACCTGTTAATCGTTGTAATCTCATATCAAGGATTGCTTTAGCTTGGATTTCCGTTAAGCTAAAGACGCTCATTAATCCACTCATTGCATCCTCAGTAGTCTTAGATTTCTTAATTATTTGAATTACTAGGTCGATATTTCCAAGTGCAATTTGTAATCCTTCTAAAATATGAGCTCTTGCTTCAGCTTTTTCTAGGTCAAATTGAGTTCTTCTTGTTACGATTTCAACTTGATGTTCAATGTAGGCTTCTAAAATTTCTTTTAAGTTAAGAACTTTTGGTTGTCCATTACTTAATGCAAGTAAGTTTACTCCAAATGTTGATTGTAACTGGGTATGTTTGTATAAGTTGTTTAAAATAACATTTGGATTGGCATCTCGTCTTAACTCAATAACGATTCTCATTCCTTCACGGTTAGATTCGTCTTGGAGACCAACAATACCATCAATAATCTTATTTTTTACCGTTTCAGCAATTCTATCTATTAATCTAGATTTATTTACTTGATATGGAATTTCTGTTACAACAATTTGGTGTTTACCGCCACCTAATTCTTCAATTTTAGTTTTAGCACGAACAGTTATTGCACCATTACCAGTTAAATATGCTTTTCTAACTTGGCTAACCCCCATAATTAATCCCCCTGTAGGGAAATCTGGTCCTTTTATATAATTCATTAAACCTTCAATTGAAATATCAGGGTTTTTAATTAGTGCAATTATTCCTTCGATTACTTCTGTCATATTATGAGGCGGAATATTTGTTGCCATACCAACTGCGATACCGGTAGCTCCATTAACTAAGAGGTTTGGAAACTTACATGGAAGTACTGCAGGTTCTCTTTCAGACCCATCATAGTTATCGATAAAGTCAACAGTATTTTTGTTTAAATCCTTCAGCATTTCCATCGCGATTTTACTCATTCTCGCTTCGGTATAACGCATTGCTGCTGCACCATCACCATCAATAGAGCCAAAGTTACCATGGCCTTCCACTAATGGATAGCGGTAGCTAAAGTCTTGAGCCATTCTAACCATCGAATCATAAATTGCTGAGTCACCATGTGGGTGATATTTACCCATAACTTCCCCAACAATTCTTGCAGATTTTTTAAATGGCTTATCTGCATGCATACCTAGATCATTCATTGCATAAAGAATTCTTCGGTGTACTGGTTTCATTCCGTCTCTAACGTCAGGAATCGCACGCGAGACAATAACGCTCATCGCGTAATTTAAGAATGAGGTTTTCATTTCTTTACCTAGATCAACTTCTTTTATTCTACCACCTTTATTATCAAAGTCTTCTGGTTGTTCATCTAGCTCTTCTTCAGTTAATTCGACCTCATCAGTTAATTTTAAATCATCTTTTTCCACGTTACACCTCCTAAATGTCTAGGTTTTCTACATAAACTGCATTTTCTTCAATAAATTCACGACGTGGTGCAACATCATCACCCATCAACATTCTAAATATACCATCTGCTTCAATTGCATCATCTAATGTAACTTGAAGCAAGGTTCTAGATTCAGGATTCATAGTTGTTTCCCATAATTGTTCAGGATTCATTTCCCCTAGTCCTTTATAACGTTGAATAACAGGTTTTGCTGTTCTTGGAAGACTTTCCAAAATCTTCTGTAGTTCATCATCTGAATATGCATAATCCACCTTTTTGTTATTTGCTATTTTGTATAAAGGTGGTTGTGCAATGTATACATAACCTTTTTCAACTAAAGGTCGCATAAATCTGTAAAGGAATGTTAATAAAAGAGTTCTAATATGCGCACCGTCGACGTCTGCGTCCGTCATAATTATAATTTTATGGTATCTAGATTGGTTAATATCAAATTCTTCACCAATTCCAGTACCAAATGCTTGAATCATTGAAATTATTTCCTTATTTCCTAGTACTTTATCAAGTCTTGCTTTTTCTACGTTTAATACTTTACCACGAAGCGGCAAAATAGCCTGGAATTCGCTGTTTCTTCCTTGTTTTGCACTTCCACCAGCAGAATCCCCCTCGACAATATAGATTTCGCATTCTTCCGGATTTTTGCTTCTACAATCCGCCAATTTAGATGCGAACCCTAAACTTTCAAGTGGATTCTTTCTTCTTGTAGCTTCACGTGCTTTTTTCGCTGCAATACGCGCACGACTAGCAAGAAGTGCTTTTTCAAGAATAGCTTTTGCACTTTGTGGGTTTTCTTTTAAGTATATATCTAATTGATCGCTTAATATTTGCGATGTTATACGTCTAACTTCTGTGTTTCCTAGTTTTGTCTTAGTTTGCCCTTCAAATTGAGGGTTTGGATGACGACAGGATATGATAGTTGTTAGACCTTCACGTACATCTTCACCAGTTAAAGACTCTTCTTTTCTAAAAATATTCGCATCCCTACCATAGTTATTCAGGGATCTTGTTAGGCTGGCACGGAATCCTTCTTCATGAGTTCCACCTTCTGGTGTGTAAATATTATTTATGAAGGAATAAATATTGCTTGCATAGTCTTCTGTATATTGCATAGCGATTTCTACTTCAATTCCGTCCATTGCACCATCAATATAAATAATATCATTATGGATAGGCGCTTTAGTTTTATTTAAATATTCTACGTATTCCTTAATTCCACCTTCATAATGATAGTTAACTTCCTTAATTTTCTCCGGATCACGGCTATCTTTTAAGGAAATCTTTAATCCTTTATTTAAAAAGGCGGATTGTTGTAGACGATTACGTAAAATTTCGTATTCAAAATCGATACCTTCTTTGAATATTTCAATATCCGGTTTGAATTTGACTGTAGTTCCTGTTTCTTCTGTTTCACCAACTGTTAATAATTCAGTTAATTTTTTCCCACGAGCATACTCTTGGGTATAAATCTTACCATCTTTCTTGATTTCTACCTTTAAATGTTCACTTAAGGCATTAACTACGCTGGCACCAACCCCGTGTAACCCCCCAGAAACTTTATATGACTTACCATCAAACTTACCACCAGCATGAAGAATCGTAAATACAGCTTCTGCGGCGCTTTTCCCAGTCTTTTGGTGTATATCAACTGGAATACCACGTCCATTATCTGAAACAATTATATAATTGTCAGGTTCTATTTCAACTTTTATATGAGTACAAAAACCAGCAAGAGCTTCGTCAATTGCATTATCGACGATTTCCCATACTAAATGGTGTAGTCCTCTTGGTCCTGTAGAGCCAATATACATCCCTGGACGTTTACGTACAGCTTCTAGCCCCTCAAGAATCTGTATACTTTCGCCACCATAATTATTCTTTTGCTCTAGATTCTCCACTTGCTTCACTCTCCTTATTGACATGAATCACAAAACTGTCATTTAATATTTTTTCTGATAAATTTTCTACACTTGTTGTAGTAATAAAGATTTGTTTACTGTTATTAAGTAAACTTATTATTTGATTTTGCCTGTTTAAGTCTAATTCACTGAATACATCGTCTAAAATCACAATTAAATTGCTATTATTTTTACTAATAACTTCTGCTAATGCTAGTTTTAGTGCTAGTACAGCAGTTCTTTGTTGTCCTTGGGAACCAAAATTTGCAATATTTACACCATTTAACTCAATTTCAAAGTCATCTCGATGTGGTCCCTTAGTTGTAGTTTTATAAAACAGATCATTTTTTAGGTTTGTTTTAAACACTTCTTCAATTTTTTCATATTCCACACTTGGCATATATTTTAATTTTACTAATTCTTTATCGTTACTAATAACTTTTGCTATTTTCTCTATATGCGGATTAATTAAATCAATAAACTCATTTCTAGCTTTTATGATGTTTTTAGCTTCTTTAACTAAAGTTTTAGTATAAACATCAAGTAAATTGTAATCTTTGCTTACTTCTTCAGCTATTTGCTTTAAAACTTCGTTTCTTTCCTTTAATATCTTTCTATAATTAATAGAACTTTGTAGATATAAACTATTTATTTGAGAAATATTAGAATCCAAAAACTTTCTTCTTGCACTTGGACTTCCCTTTACTAGTTCCATATCTTCAGGACAAAACATAACTACGCTTAAATAACCTATATATTCACTTAAATTATTATAAGCTTTGTTATTGAAAACTATTTTCTTACCTTTACTTGTAATACTAAAAATTATTTCGTTAGTTTTTTCACTTTCTTTAAACTTTCCCTTCACAACCCCATAATCACTGCCAACTTTTATTAATTGTTGATCATTATTTGTTCTGTGGCTTTTTAAAATTCCTAAGCAATGCACTGCTTCAACGATGCTTGTCTTGCCAACAGCATTATTTCCAACTAAAATATTAACTTTATCTGAAAACTTTAGATCTAAATTACTAAAACAACGAAAATTTGTTAGTTTTAACTCTTTTAGATAGATCATAACTACTTCCCGATTACGTATTTTTCATTTTCTACTTCTATTTGATCATTTTCGTATAGTTTTCTACCCCGTCTAGTTTCAATTTCACCATTAACATAGACAGTATTTTCAGCTAAATAATGCTTGGCCATCGCTCCACTAGAGATTATTGCAGTAAATTTTAAAAATTGACCAAGGGTTATATATTCACTTGTTATAACTATTTTTTTCATAAAACCTCGTTATTTTTGATTTAATATTTTACCTCTATTAATATAACTATTATAACATATTTTGTTAATTTTTGCTATCATTATTTTAATTTTTGTTCAGTTTATTTTAGTAATTGTTTTTTAGGTTTTAAACTATATAAAATCAATAAAAACCCACTGTTATTTTATCAAGAAATATTGATTTTTGTTTGATTATTCTTATTTTTATAGTTTTAAGTTATTAACCGCAGTTTTCCACACTTTTCCACAATTTTTTGTGGAAAACTATATTGATAAGTTTTTGATAACTTTTATTCAAACTCTAGTCGAAAGTATACTTATTTATGTATTTAAGTATAAAACACTCTAAAATTATTTGCATCACTAATCATTATATGTTTTGTTTTTAATTTATATTATTAAATTTTACTTGCTAGCTTTACATGATTACTAAAAGGATACGAAAGTATCTTAGTTATAAATATAAATAAATTATTATTTTAAATAAATTTTTGTTAGTTTTATTAATCATTAACCATAAATATGTATTTATGTATTTTAAAGTAGCTAATATCACTTCGAATTATCAAAAAAGTTAATAGGTCTTGCTAAATCAATAATTTTGATTATTTTTATTTTTAAAATAATTATAAAAATAACTATTAATTAGTAAATGATCTAGACACACCTAATCAATAAATAGAAAATAGATTATATTTTACTATTAATTAATATGTAAATATGTATTTATGTATCGTATTTATATATTATCTATCATTGATCCTTTAATTAAATATATTTCGTTAGCTTTGGTAATGTATAAAAATATATTTTTATTAAATAAACTAACTTTTTATACCAATCTT
>Ga0209075_1000237_pt1 | contig 52243 bp, 47 predicted proteins | sample Stecom2011_FD_187523 | JGI IMG/M metagenome (GOLD analysis project Ga0209075, IMG submission 187523) | Agricultural soil microbial communities from Utah to study Nitrogen management - Steer compost 2011 (SPAdes) (version 2) | ecosystem: Environmental > Terrestrial > Soil > Agricultural land...
TGGAAACTACAGAAGAGGCTGTTAAAGGTGATCACTTCTCTATTAAAACAAACGAGAAAATCCGCCCAAATGATCAGCTGTATAAGATGGTTGCTGCTAATCGAAGAGGGACGGCTCACGAAAGATAAAACATTGTTTGTTAAATATTTTGATAAATATCTGTTATTTAATCGTTAGGATTTGTGAAAATAAGTCTATCTTTGCTTAATACATTTACTTAACAAAATCAATATGCGTCATCAATCTATTTTCATGAAATCTGCTGCACTAATATTAGCAGTTTCAGTATTGTTTGCAAGCTGCTCAAGCTCAACATTGATACAATCTAGTCCCAGTGGTGCGAAAGTTTATATGAATGAAGAGTTTTTGGGTGTAACTCCTTTTTCTTATTCTGACACAAAAATTGTAGGTAGCACCACCTCTTTACGCCTCGAAAAAGAGGGCTTTGAACCATTATACACCTATCTCTCAAGAAACGAAGAGGTTGATGTGGGTGCAATAATAGGTGGAATCTTCGTTTGGGTGCCTTTCCTTTGGACAATGAAGTATAAGCCGGTTCATAATTACGAACTGAGACCTGTAGGAACAAATGAATTCGCTGAAACCGGTTATCATACAGTTTCAATTGATTCTGAAGGTAATGAGTATATATCAGGAGTGTTGAAAAATTAGGAGAAACAAATAATTAGCAATTTATTTTTTGTTCAAATTACTGGAAGTTTTCTATTATTTCTTAGAATCCTCCTCCTTAAACCACCCTGAATACATCAAATAATTATTCGCTATTTTCTGGTTCATCTCCTTTGATTGAGCAGGATCAACCTTCTTTACAAATTTAGCAGGTACACCGGCATAAATACTTCCGGGTTCCACTATAGTTTCGCTGAGCACAACTGCGCCGGCGGCAATTATTGCTCCTTCTCCTATTACGGCATGGTCCAGAACAATAGCACCCATCCCGATAAGTGCACCGGCTTTTATGTCGGCACCATGGATGACAACGTTGTGTCCTATTGATACATCGTCGCCAATGGTGGAGACTGATTTTTGATAAAGTGTATGTATCACCGTGCCATCCTGTACATTTACACGGTCGCCAATACGTATTGAGTTTACATCGCCACGCAGCACAGCATTAAACCATATACTGCAATCACGACCGATTTCAACATCGCCAATGATTGTTGCATTGTCGGCAAGATATGTGTTGTCTCCAATTTTGGGAGTAAAGCCTCTAACTGATTTTACTAAAGCCATAATTTTAAAATAAAAAAGTCGGGTCTGTTTATATTAAACTGAGACCCCGACCTTTAATAATATATTAATTTAAACTAAATAGGTGCTGTTTTGTTTTTGAGCCATGCTTTTTCATCCTTGTTAAGATGTTTTTTCAGCTTGCTGTAAACCATTTTGTGATATTTATTAAGCCATTTCTTCTCACTTTTAGTAAGAAGTTTCTTTGATATTGGATTGGTATCAATCGGACAAAGGGTGATTGTCTCAAAGTTGTAGAAAGTACCAAACTCTTCTGTTTTCTGATACTCCTGTGCCACTATCAGATTCTCAATCCTTACACCATATTGATTTGCACGGTAAAGTCCCGGTTCGTTTGAAGTGACCATACCCGGTTTGATGAGAGTGGGATTTTCTTCTAGTCGTATGCTCTGCGGACCTTCATGAACATTAAGGAAGTGACCGATTCCGTGACCGGTGCCGTGCCAGTAAGTGAGACAGTTTTCCCATAAAGCCTTACGGGCAAGTATATCCAGTTGCGAGCCTCTTGTACCCTCGGGGAAGATAGCTGTAGATAGGGCGATATGTCCCTTCAGCACATTTGTATAGTCCGCTTTCATCTGTTTGGTGAGTTTGCCAACAGCAACTGTACGTGTAATATCCGTAGTGCCGTCTTTATACTGTCCACCTGAGTCAATCAACAGCAAACCTTCCGGTTTCACAGTAAGGCAGGTCTCCGGAGCTGCATGATAATGAATGACTGCGCCGTTGCTTGCATAACCGGCTATTGTTCCAAAGCTGTCACCTACAAAATCCTCCTGCTGAGAGCGGAATTCATGCAGTTTCTCTTCTATAGTTACTTCAGTTACTTCACCTGTGGGTATTGCTTTCTCAAGCCACATATAGAACTTTACGAGTGCAACGCCATCCTTAACCATAGCATTACGGAAACCAAGTAGTTCGGTTTCGTTTTTGATACTTTTCATCATGTCCACAGGAGAGGGAATATCGAGTATCTTGCATGATCCGGGGATTGTCTGAAGAAGCTTCCAGTTGATCTTACTTCCAGTAACACAAATAGTACTGTTTCCCGGTAGATTTGCAATGTATTCAAATATTTCGTTATAGTCACCTATCTTGATCCCTTGTTCCTTATATGCATAAGCTGTCTCTTCGTTTATTTTATCAGGATCAATAAACAACACTGTCTCTTTTTCTGAAACATAAGCATAAGCCACAGCCACAGGGTTATATTCAACATCATTACCTCTCATGTTGAACGTCCATGCTACGGCATCAAGAGTAACAATTATTATTCCATCAGCTTCAACTTTTTTCAGCTCGGCATTGATTCGGTCAATTTTACTTTTCACCGACTCACCGGCCACTTCAACCGGGAGTGTGAAGATTTGGTTCTTGGGTATTTCAGGTCTGTCGCTTCTGATTATTGCAAATGGGTCGAAATCAGTGTTGAGCATAATATTTTTAGACTCCAGTCTGTTTTTTAAAGATTTAGCATCAGAAGAGGCATAAACTAAACCATCTATACCTACTGTGCCCCCATTTCCTACTTGCTCGATAATCCATTCGGTCATGTCAGGGGTATCCGGTTGTCCCATTTTAAAGAGATCGAATCCTGTATCTTTAAGTTCATCTGCAGCCTGTATAAAATATCGGGAATCTGTCCAAACGCCTGCTTTTTCCTTGGTAACAACAGCAGTTCCCGCCGACCCGGTAAAGCCGCTTATCCATTTTCTGGATTCCCAATGTTTGGGGGGATATTCACTAAGATGGGCATCGGTACTCGGGATGATAAATGCATCCAGATTGTTCTCACCCATGAATTTACGCATGGCTTCAAGTCTTTCGGGGATTTCGTTTGCTTTCATATTTTTTGATTTAACTCTTAAAACAACAAATATACTAAATTGTTCTTATATTTGATATTGAAATAATGGCTGAAAAGCTACGCTGAATAATATAAAGGAAGATAAATTGTTTGAGAATGAAAACTAAAATAAGACTCACTAATATGAAATTCCATTCTTTCCATGGGGTTTTATCACAGGAGAAAATAATTGGAGGTGATTTCCTCGTGAATCTGCTTCTGGAGGCAGACCTGACCGAAGCCTGCAATACTGATAATGTTGAAGATACGATAAGTTATGCGGATATTTATGATCTGATTAAAAAAGAGATGCAAACCCCTTCAGAACTGTTGGAGCATATTGCAGGTCGTATTTATAAGAAAATCATGGAGGCATATCCGGAGATTAAATCACTGGAAGTAACTGTTTCTAAATTAAATCCGCCTGTTAATGGTGAGATGGATAGAGCAGAGATTGTGATTAGTAATTAACCGCTAACTGCGAACTTTTTCATATCTTTGTACAAAATTTCGGAAAATGGATGATGTCTTCGAAAATATAGATGAAAGTTTGATGCTGCGCACAGAAAATCTGGTAAAAAAGTACGGCAAAAGAACAGTGGTAAGTCATGTTTCAATCAATGTGAAACAGGGTGAAATTGTAGGTCTTCTCGGTCCAAACGGTGCAGGGAAAACTACTACATTTTATATGACTGTGGGGTTGATTGTTCCTAACGAAGGTGAGATCTATATCGGCAATGATAATATCACAAAATTCCCTGTATATAAGCGTGCACAGAAAGGTATAGGGTATCTGGCACAGGAGGCTTCCATATTCCGTAAAATGACTGTTGAGGACAATATAAAATCAGTTCTCGAGTTCACAGATAAAACTCCTCAGGAACAGGAAGAAAAACTGGAGAGCCTGATTTCTGAATTTGGTTTGGAAAAGGTGCGCAAGAATCAAGGGGACAGGCTTTCGGGGGGTGAGCGACGAAGGGCTGAGATTGCCCGCTGTCTTGCTATCGACCCGAAGTTTATTATGCTTGACGAACCATTTGCAGGTATCGACCCGATTGCTGTACAGGATATTCAGTCTATAGTTGCTCAACTAAAATATAAGAATATAGGTATTTTGATAACCGACCATAATGTTGATGAAACGTTGAGTATAACCGACAGGGCTTACCTGCTGTTTGAAGGAAAGGTATTGTTTCAGGGTACTGCTGAGGAATTGGCGGAAAATCCCGTTGTAAGGGAAAAGTATCTGGGTCGCGACTTCGAGCTGCGTAAAAGAGTTTTTGGTACTCCTTAACTGTCTATGGCAAGATTGTTATCAATAGATTACGGTAAAAAAAGAACAGGCATTGCTGTGAGCGATCCGTTGCAGATAATTGCAAATGGTCTCACTACTGTAGAAACTGCCAAATTGTTTGAATTCCTTGAAGAGTATACAAGAAAGGAGGAGGTTGAGCGTATTATCGTGGGACTTCCAAAGCAGATGAATAATGAGCCGTCTGAGAATATGAAAAGGGTTGAACCGTTTGTAAATCGTTTGAGAAAACTATATCCCGCAATTCCTGTGGAGTACTACGATGAGCGTTTTTCTTCTAAACTGGCTCATCAGGCAATGATTCAGGGAGGATTAAAAAAGCGGGACAGACAAAATAAAGAATTAGTAGATGAAATAAGTGCTACCATTATCCTTCAGGGATACATGGAAAGTAAAAGGTTTTAGAAAAAGTATTTAATTATGATATTACCAATATATATTTACGGACATCCTGTTCTCCGAAAGGTGACTCAGGACATTGATCCGGAAACATACCCCAATCTGAATGAGCTGATTGATAACATGTTTGAGACTATGTATCATGCTGAAGGGGTAGGGCTGGCAGGTCCGCAGGTTGGACTGGAAGACAGAATTTTTGTAGTGGATTTGTCACCTCTTGCTGATGATGATCATCCGGAGTTTAAGGATTTCAAGAAAGTTTTCATAAATGCACATATCACAGAACGTACGGGTGATATGGAGATAGTTGAAGAAGGTTGTCTGAGTATTCCGGGTATTCATGAGAAAGTAGCCCGGGAAGATGAAATCAGGATTAAATATCTTGATGAAAACCTGCAGCCTCATGATGAAGTATACAAAGGCTATATGGCACGAGTTATTCAGCATGAGTATGACCATCTCGACGGTATCCTTTTTACCGATAAGATATCTTTGCTTCGCAGAAGAATGATAAAGGGAAAGCTGTCCAATCTTGAAAAGGGAAAAGTTAACTGCGATTACAGAGTGAAGACAGTAAGGTGAGCTTTTAGGAAATTTAACCGTCTCCCACAATCTCATCTGCGGCTTTTTTATCAAGGAACCAAAAGAGATTACCTGATTCCGGTTGTACCAGTGCAGCCGGATATTTTTTTTCTGACTCAAGGGGGTGTTCAATTATTTTTCTTACTTTATCTGATTTACTTTCTCCGGTAACTAAAAATGCTACGTTATCAGCGGCATTGATAACTTTCCCGGTTATACTGACACGCTTTTGACCTGTCTCGGGGTGTGTTGCAACCACGCAGTTTTCATTACTGTTCCAGAGTTCTATTTCGTGAGGGAAGATGGATGCGGTATGACCATCATCACCCAAACCCAATATTATTATGTCAAAAGCCGGTATACCATTCACAACATTAACTTCATCATTAAGCAGATTCCCATAGACCTTCGCTTCATTTGACGGATTGTTTTCTCCCCTGATGCGGAAGATGTTCTCCTGAGGCACGGAAATATTATCAAACAGGTGATCTTTGGTCATCTTAAAGTTGCTTTCTTCGTCAGACGGAGGCACACAACGCTCATCACCCCAAAAGAACTTTATTTTAGTCCAGTCTATCTCTCCCTCAGGTAATTGTGACCAGTAGCCGAACAATGATTTTGGAGTAGATCCTCCCGATAAAGCAATAGTAATTTTACCCTTCTCATCGAGTATATCCATTAACCACTCTGTAAAAGAGCGGTTTAAATCATTCAATGTTTTAAAGATCTGTATTTCCATTATTAAGTTTTTTTTCAATCAAGCATTATAATTCACAATAAACACCATCTTCAGCCAGATTCTTGCAGGGATATCGCCAAGTGTTTTCTTCACCCTCGATTAGTCCATCTGCCACGTCTGGTCCCCACGAACCTGATGGATATCCGTGCAGTGGAGCTTCGGGATCGTTTTCCCAGTAGTCAAGTATTGGCTGAACAAACTTCCATGTCTCTTCAACTGCCTCTCCCTGCATGTAGAGCATGTTGTCGCCTGACATACAGTCGAGTATCAAGCGCTCGTAAGCACTAGGGAAATAGTGATCGTTTAGTTCAGAGTAATGGAAATCCATATTTACTGATTTTACCTCGTAGCCATTACCGGGTACTTTCATTCCTGTTTTCAATAGGATGCCTTCATCAGGTTGTATTCTAAGGATCAGCTGATTGTCGGAGTGAGTTGACTCATCTACCTGCTTAAACAGTTTTTGTGGAGATGGCCTGAAATGAATCACAACTTCCGACACGTTTGTTGGTAAGCGTTTGCCGGTACGTATATAGAAAGGGACACCCTCCCAGCGCCAGTTGTCAATATAGATCTTCATGGCGGCATAGGTTTCTGTCCTTGATTGAGGATCAACATTAGGCTCTTCTCTGTAACTTTTGTAATGCTTACCTCTAACAGTTGCATCAGTATATTGTCCGCGTATCACATTCTTTTTCATATCACTTTTGCTAAAAGGGCGTAATGAGCGAAAAACTTTCATTTTCTCATATCTGATATCTTCCGGCGTTATCTTAGCAGGAGGCTCCATAGCAACAAGAGAAAGCACCTGGAGTAGATGGTTTTGTATCATATCACGCAATGCACCTGCTCCGTCGTAATATCCGCCCCTGGCTTCTACTCCAAGACTTTCAGATGCTGTTATTTCCACATGCTTGATAAAATTTCTGTTCCATAGAGGCTCATATATTCCGTTGGCAAAACGTGTAACCATAAGGTTTTGCACAGTTTCCTTTCCCAGATAATGGTCAATGCGATAAATCTGATCCTCATTAAAAAACTCTAAGAGCTGCCTGTTTAATTCTACAGCCGACTGAAGATCATGACCAAAAGGTTTCTCAATTATGAGTCTGCGAAAACCTTTCTGTTGAATTGTAAGACCCTGTCCATACAGAAACTTTGGGATAGTGCTGTATAAAGCTGGGGGTGTTGACAGATAAAATATATAGTTTTGACCCAGATTGAATTTTTTATTCAACTTGTCAAGTTTGTCTTTTACACGACCATATTCTTCGCCTTTGTCGGTATCTATGCTTAGGTAGAACAGTTTTGACAGGAATTCCTCCAGCTTTTCATTTGCAGCATCCTTATAACTGGCAAATTGCCGGATACCTTCTTTCATTTTCTTCCGGAATTTGTCATCGGTGAATTGCGAGCGGCTAACCCCCAACACAGCATATCCTTCCGGCAGTGAATCATTCATGTATAAGTCGAAAACTGCAGGAATTAACTTTCGATATGTCAGGTCGCCCGAAGCACCGAAGATTACGAGTGCCTGGTTGATTTTTTTCTTCATTCTTTTAATTGACTTGGATATATAGAAACAACAAATGTAACAGGAAAAAGTTGATTAACTGTTTTTTTAGAAAAAACATCTTTACATCATAAAGGTTTCAGAATTATATCTTTGAGGATAAGATATTTTATTGTATCTTTGCCGCTCGAAAAAATAGAATTATTATTTAAAACATTAACAGTTAATTAAGTATGAATAATTACGAAACCGTTTTCATTTTAACTCCCGTTTTGTCTGATGCTCAGATGAAGGAGACGGTTGAAAAATTCAAGAACCTCCTTACAGATCAAGGAGCCGAGATTGTAAACGAAGAAGATTGGGGCTTGAGAAAACTTGCCTACAACATCGACAAAAAAACAACCGGATTTTACACTTTTCTTGAATTTAAAGCTGACCCTTCAGTTATCGATACACTGGAAGTAAATTTCCGTCGCGATGAGCGCGTAGTTCGTTTCCTTACTGTGAAACAAGACAAGTTTGCTCATGAGTATGCACTCAAAAGAAGAAACAACAAAAGCGGAAAGAAAAAGGAGGCTGACCCTTCTTCAGCAGATAGCAAAAAGAGAAAAGAGAATGTTCGGGTTACTGAGTCAGAGCAACCAGAATTAAACACTAATGAAAAGGAGGATTAAGAAATGGCTAAACAATCAGAAATTAGATATTTAACACCACTTTCAGTGGATGTAAAGAAAAAGAAATATTGCCGTTTCAAAAAGAACGGTATTAAGTATATCGATTATAAAGATCCTGAGTTTCTGAAGAAATTCCTGAACGAACAGGGTAAGATATTACCAAGAAGGATTACAGGAACATCTTTAAAGTTCCAGCGTCGTATAGCTCAAGCAGTGAAGAGAGCTCGTCACATTGCTCTTCTTCCTTATGTAACCGATTTAATGAAATAAAGGAGGAATTAGAGATGGAAGTAATATTAAAAGAAGATATACAGAATCTGGGATATAAAGATGATTTAGTGAATGTGAGAAAAGGGTACGCACGCAACTACCTTATTCCACAGGGAAAAGCTATAATCGCTAGCGAATCAGCAAAGAAAGTTTTAGCTGAAAACCAGAAACAACGTGCTCATAAATTAGCACAAATTAAAGCAGATGCTCAGGCAATTGCTGACAAAATGGAAGGTGTTTCATTGACTATTGGTGCTAAGACCAGCTCTACCGGAACAATCTTCGGATCTGTAACAAATATTCAGATTGCTGAAGCTCTTAATGAAAAAGGGTTTGAGATTGACCGCAAACTTATTCAGATTAAGGATCAGGTAAAAGAGGTGGGTAAATACACTGCAGTAGTTAAACTACATAAAGAGGTGTCTGTTGAAGTTCCATTCGAAGTGGTGGCAGAGTAATAGCAGAACTATATAAGATTATTTAAAAAGGGGTTGTTCCAAAAGAACAGCTCCTTTTTTTTGGTGTGCGCTATTCATTAGATCACATGCTATTCTTAACTTAACTTATAAGCGAGCACACAAGAGAACCTTACGTACAGTGCTGTGAGAGGTCGGGAAATGAGAGTTCAGGAAACAAAAAAAGGAGGAAAACTATTATATTTTCCTCCTAATCAATTTCGTCGGGGTGGCGGGATTCGAACTCGCGACCCCCTGGTCCCAAACCAGGTACACTAACCGGACTGTGCTACACCCCGAAATATTAAAACAATAAATCGCATAAGGAATCATCCAAATGCGGTTGCAAAAGTACAACTTATTATTTTAATATCAAATTTTTTAGAAATATTTATTCTAAAACGGTTGAATTCTTATGTCATCATTTTAATTTTCTAAGAAATAGGAGGGGGGAGAATCTGATAATCTCAACAGGTGCCTCCTGAAGCAATATCTCATACTCTCTGTTGCCTTTCCTCGTAAAGCTTCTTAGTAGCCGTGTAAACCTCTCTAATCACTGCCAGGCGGTTAGTAATCGAGTCGACTTCATTTGCAAATCAAGCAACTCCGTTCAAAGAGTAATTATGTAAGAGTTCAATTATTTAATCAGATTTAATCTATTTTCCAGTAATGATGTGTACTTGATAGTCAGTGCCATTTCTTCGGTATCTTCGGGGAGATGCCTGATGTAATCGTTATCGTAGGCAAAAAGATATTCACCATCATCCGTTTCAGTGATGATTCCGGCTAAATCATTGTTATAATACACTTTTCCTTGTCTCATTCTTCGATTTCTTTATGATTAACGGGGGCTAACTTATGCCCAAACATCATCAACACCTGATTGACTTTTGTCAGGCTGAGATTCTCTTTACCTTGCTCCATTTTTCTGATAACAGTAAGCGCCACACCTGCTTTATCTGCAAATTCCTCCTGTGTGAGCCCGGCTTCCTTACGTTTCATTTTAATAAACTTAGCTATACTTAATGCCATGATTATATGCATTTACAGTTATTTCAGGCAAATATAGGTAATTATATTTAAAAGCATATAATAAGGGTAGTTTATTTTGATTTATATGTAATTGGATATAATAAAATTTATCGTTAACTGATTGCATAAGAATGTTAATAATAATATTTACATTTGTAGAAACAATCATTTGTTTACCTGATTTTCCGTGTAACAGTGAAGAATAAAAAAAGAAAATGTTTGATCAGACTTTTAAAAATATTGACGACGTCCTTCGTAAGGATGCCGGTTGTAGCAGTGAATTGGATTATGTTGAACAGACAAGCTGGATCCTTTTCCTTAAGTATATAAACGATCTTGAACGCGACAGATCTACAGCTGCAGAACTTACAGGCAACACTTATACTCCGTTAATAGATCCTGAATATAGATGGACTACATGGGCTGCACCTAAAATTAAGAATGGTAATGGTGATTTAAAGATAGATCATAACGCGCTCACAGGAGACGACCTTACAAATTTTGTAAATAATAAACTGTTCCCTTATCTTAAAAGCTTTAAGTTGTCAGCACAAGGAGCAGATACTATTGAGTATAAGATAGGAGAGATATTCAGTGAGTTAAAAAACAGGTTACAAAGCGGGTATAACCTTAGAGAAGTAATTAATCTTGTTGATGAATTGCGTTTTCGCACACATGAAGAAAGGCATGAAATGAGTCACCTGTATGAGTCCAGAATTAAGAACATGGGCAATGCAGGCAGAAATGGAGGCGAATACTATACGCCGCGTCCGCTTATCACTACCATAGTTGAAGTAGTTAATCCAAAGATTGGAGACAAGATTTATGACGGAGCATGCGGATCTGCCGGTTTTCTATGCGAAGCTTACAATTACCTGAAGGAAGGTAAATCACTGTCAACTAAAGAGGCTGAGATTCTACAGAAAAAATCGTTCTATGGTAAAGAAAAAAAATCCCTCGCCTATATCATTGGTATAATGAATATGATCCTGCACGGAATTGCAGCGCCAAACATCGTTCATACCAACACGCTTGCAGAGAACCTTTCAGATATTCAGGAAAAGGACAGGTATGATGTGGTTCTTGCAAATCCACCTTTCGGCGGGAAAGAAAGAAAAGAGGTGCAACAAAACTTTCCTGTTAAGACCGGTGAAACTGCTTCACTCTTTTTGCAGCACTTTATTAAAATCCTAAAGGCAGGAGGTAAAGCAGGAATAGTAATTAAGAATACCTTTTTGAGTAATACTGACAATGCTACTGTAGCCATTCGCAAAACTCTGTTAGAAAGTTGCAATCTGCACACAGTCTTAGATTTGCCCGGCGGAGTGTTCACAGGTGCTGGTGTTAAAACAGTCGTTCTGTTTTTCGAGAAAGGTAAACCCACACAGAAAACATGGTTTTATCAGTTGAATCTCGACCGCAATCTAGGTAAAACAAACCCGTTGAATGAAAACGATCTGGCAGAATTTGTAGAATTGCAAAAAACGTTTGCCGACAGTGAAAACTCCTGGACAGTTAATATAAAAGATGTTGATAAGTCCACTTTAGATTTGAGTGTTAAGAATCCTAATAAGAAAGAAGAGGAGCCTTTGCGATCTCCTGAAGAGATACTGAACGAGATAAAAGCATTGGATAAAGAGAGTGCTGAGGTTTTGAAAAGTATTAAGGAGTTGATATTATAGAAGGTTGGGAAAATGAACTGGTCGCAAATTGCGACCGGATGGAATTTAAAAAACATAGTCAAATAGTATGAAAGAGGGCTGGAAAATAAAGAAGCTAGGGGATGTTGTTTTATTTCAACGTGGTTTAACTTATTCTAAAAAAGATGAGGTAGATTTTTCCGAAAATATTGTTTTACGTTCCAATAATGTAGATGTTGATTCAAATAAGCTTGACTTCTCGGAGTTAAAATATATTAATCCGAAAATTGTTATACCGGAAAATAAAAAAGTAAAGAAAGAGTCATTGATTATTTGTACAGCAAATGGGAGTAAGAGTCATTTGGGAAAAGTTGCTTTGATAGATGATGATTATAATTATGCTTTTGGAGGTTTTATGGGTCTTTTAACCCCAAAAAACGAAATAGATTCAAAGTTTCTGTTTTATTTGCTTATATCTGATAATTACAAGGAATTTATCAATGAACTATCATATGGCGTTAATATAAATAATCTCAAATTTAAAGATTTAGAGCGATTTGAAATCCCTCTTCCTCCTCTCCTAGAGCAACAACGCATTGTATCTATTCTTGACAAAGCTTTTGCTGCAATAGACAAGGCTAAAGCCAATACAGAACAAAATCTTATAAATGCAAGAGAGGTTTTTGAGAGCTATTTGAATGGTTTGTTTGACAAAAAAGGAAATGATTGGGAAGAGAAAACCTTAGGTGATTTAGGGAAAATTTCAATGTGTAAAAGAATTTTTAAAGATCAAACTTCACCAGAAGGAGATATCCCATTCTATAAAATTGGAACATTTGGGAAAAAACCTGATGCATATATTTCAAAAGAAATTTATGATTCTTATAGGAGTATGTCATCTTTTCCTAAAAAAGGTGATGTTTTGATCTCAGCTTCAGGAACTATTGGAAGAAGAGTAGTTTATGATGGTGAACCAGCATATTTTCAAGATTCAAATATCGTTTGGATTGATAATAATGAGGAATATGTATTAAATAGATTTTTGTATCATTTCTATGATGCATGTAAATGGAAAACAACAAAAGGAGCTACAATAGTAAGACTCTACAACGGAAACTTGAAACAAATTGATATTAGTTTTCCAAAATTAAAGAGTGAACAAAAAACTATTGTAAGAAAGTTAGATAATCTGAAACAGAAATCTAACGAATTGGAATCAATTTTCAAGAATAAACTAGCTTATCTTGAAGAATTAAAAAAATCTATATTACATAAAGCATTTGCATGTGAGTTATAAACAATAATCCTAAAAACACAATAATATGAACGAAGCGGAAACCAGAGCGGAATTGATTGATCCCATGCTTAAGGATTGCGGATGGGGTGTTGTGGAGGGCTCCAGAGTTCTTCGTGAGTATCGCATAACGGAGGGTAAGATTCAGGTTGGTGGTATTCGTGGAAAAAAGGAGATTGCCGATTATGTTTTGGTTTATAAAGGCTTTAAGCTGGCGGTGATTGAGGCAAAGAGTGATGTGCTTCCTGTTGGTGAGGGTGTGATGCAGGCAAAGAAGTATGCTGATAAGCTTCAGCTTGAAACTGCTTATAGTACTAATGGTAAGGAGATTTATCAGATCTGCATGAAAGCCGGTTCGGAGGGTTTGGTTGATAGGTTTTTGAATCCCGAGGAGCTTTGGAATAAAACTTTTGCTGATCAGAATGATTGGAGAGAGACTTTTGCCAATATTCCATTTCATGATAAGAGTGGTACATGGCAACCGAGGTTTTACCAGGAGATTGCTGTTAAAAACACTATGGAGGCTATTGCAAATGGTAAGCAGCGTATTTTGCTTACACTGGCTACGGGTACAGGGAAAACAGCTATTGCTTTTCAGATTGCCTGGAAATTGTTTCAAACAAGATGGACTTTACAGCGTGATGGAGAGCGACGCCCAAGGATTCTATTTCTTGCCGACAGGAACATTCTTGCTGATCAGGCTTATAATGCTTTTTCGGCTTTTCCGGATGATGCAATGATAAGAATTAAGCCTGACGAAATAAGAAAGAAGGGGAAGGTTCCTACTAACGGGAGTATCTTCTTTACTATTTTCCAGACCTTTATGAGTGGAACTGATGAAGTTGGCAATCCCGCTCCTTATTTTGGAGATTATCCACAAGACTTTTTCGATTTTATTATTATTGATGAGTGTCACCGCGGCGGTGCAAATGATGAAAGTAATTGGCGAGAGATTATGGAATATTTTAGTCCGGCTGTGCAACTGGGACTTACCGCTACTCCCAAGAGGGATGCTAATATTGATACTTACAGATATTTTGGCGATCCTGTTTATATATATTCGCTTAAGGATGGTATTAATGATGGATTCCTTACTCCTTTTAAGGTGAAACGCATTAAAACAACGCTTGATGATTATATGTACACAAGTGATGATACCGTTATAGAGGGTGAAGTAGAAACTGGCAGGTTGTATGAAGAGAAGGATTTTAACCGAAACATCGAAATAGTCGAACGTGAAGCAAAGAGGGTAAACATTTTTTTGGATGAATGTGATCAGAAAGAGAAAGCAATTATATTTTGTGCGAATCAGGCTCATGCTGCTTTAGTCAGAGAATTGGTAAATCAGTATGCTAAAAGTAAAGATCGTTTTTATTGTGTGAGGGTTACCGCTAATGATGGTGAGCAGGGTGAACAGTATTTAAGGGAGTTTCAGGATAACGAAAAGATTATTCCTACGATACTTACAACTTCTCAGAAATTATCAACTGGTGTGGATGCTCGTAATATTCGCAATATCGTGTTGATGAGATCTGTTAATACCATGGTTGAGTTTAAACAGATTGTGGGTAGAGGTACGCGTCTTTTTGACGGTAAGGATTATTTTACAATCTACGATTTTGTGGATGCTTATGTGCATTTTTCTGATCCGGAGTGGGATGGAGAACCGTTTGAGGAAGTTGTTTGTAAGAAATGCGGTAAAAATCCGTGTGAATGTGAATATAGTGCTCCTGAAGTTTGCAATGTTTGCGGAGAAAGACCTTGTAAATGTGTTAAAGAAGATCCGGAGCCATGTGAAGTGTGCTATCGATATCCCTGTGTTTGCGATAAGAAAGTGAAAGTGAAAGTAAAACTTGCCGACGGCAAAGAGAGGGAGATTAAGCACATGGTTTCTACTTCTTTTTGGAGCGCAGACGGTAAACCTGTTTCGGCAGAAGAGTTTATGAGTAATCTTTTTGGTGAGCTGCCAAAGCTGTTTAAAGATGAAAAAGAATTAAAGGATATATGGGGCAATCCATTAACACGTAAATCATTGTTGGAGAAACTTGAAGATGCCGGTTTTCCTAAATCCGATTTAAGGACTTTGCAAAAGCTTGTGAATATGGAAAACAGTGATCTGTATGATGTGTTGGAATATGTATTCAATGGTGATTATGTGGCAATTACCAGAGAAGCAAGAGCAAAAGCAGCAGAATCAACAGTTTTTCCATTACTTAACAGCGAACAGAAGGAGTTTATTTCTTTTGTGTTGAGTAAGTATATTGAAGCAGGAGTTGATGAGCTCGATCAGAATAAGCTTCCAATTTTATTAGTTAATAAATATCATTCTTTGCAAGATGCAATGGAAGTGCTTGGGGAAACATCAGATATTAGTAAGTTGTTTATTGATTTTCAAGAGCATTTGTATCAGTATCAGACGGCTTGAATTGTAATAGGTAGAGTCAAGGGCCTACTATAATTCTCCCAGCCTCCACGCCTGAACATGTTTAATACCTTTATTTAACGGTAGGGCTTTGTCATCAAGCGATACCACTATTCCATTGAAGTGAATTTATCTTTCATAGTCGAAAATATTTTATACATTTTACCATGTTTCCTTTTATTTAGGAAATAAAGTCATATTTCTTTCTTAAATAAAAGGAAAGGTGTGATTCAAGAATTTATTACACTAACTAAAAAAGTAGTATAACATCAGGAGACTATCTCTGCAAAATCTTCCAGATTCTCATCCACATATTGGGCAACAATTAATGTTTCTTCTTCTTCGATATAGAAAAATTTCTCTTCGAGCTCATCAAACTGCTCAAACTCTACATACATGGCCATGAACTCCTCTTCGGTGGTTTCGCGTTCCAGCTCTTCGCGGTGGGCATCGTAGATCTCTTTGGCTTTGTAGATCAGCTTGGATAGCCCTTTGGCTCCCATGAGTCGGAGCGACTTGGCAGTGGGGTTGTCAAATATGTAGCCGCCATAGCCGTTTTGTATGAGTTGAACAAAGCCGCCTATATTGATCTCTTCAACAAAAAAGCGCAGGGCAAGTAGGGTGTGCTGATAGCCGTTGAGCTTGTCGATATTGTCGTTGGTGATGTCTCCGCCAAGCTCTTCGAGATATGCATCTGTAAATACTTTAAGGAATTCGTCCATCCCCTTTTCGGCGGCTTCAATGATTTTTGATTCTGCAATTTGTATCATAAGGCTTTGTTGTTCTATAGTAGGGTTTGTTTTTATATGTGGAACAAATGTAACAGTTTATTCAGATAATAATCACTATATTTGTGAAAATAACTTGTTGAATATTTAAACTTATAATTATATCTATAGTATGAAAGTAAAACCTTTCAGGGGGGTGCGTCCGCCCAAAGCTCTTGTTAAGGATGTTGCATCGCGTCCTTATGATGTTCTCAATTCCGAAGAGGCCCGCAAAGAGGCTGAGGGAAATGAGAAGTCGTTGTATCACATCATTAAGCCGGAGATAGATTTCCCGGTGGGGAAGGATGAGCATGATGATGATGTTTATGAAAAGGCTGTAGAGAATTTTGGTAAGTTCGTTGATAAAGGATGGTTGGTTCAGGATGATAAGGAGATGTATTATGTTTATGCTCAGACTATGAAGGGCAAAACGCAGTATGGACTTGTGCTTGGCGCCTCTGTGGATGACTATATGACGGGTAAGATAAAAAAGCATGAGCTAACACGCCGTGATAAGGAGGAGGACCGTATGAAGCATGTGAGGGTTACGGATGCTAACGTGGAGCCGGTGTTTTTCTCATATCCTGATAATGAGGAGATCAACGCTATTGTTGAGAAGGTGATTTCGGGAAGGCCTGAGTATGACTTTGTGTCGGTTGACGGGGTGAGGCACCACTTCTGGCTGGTAGAGGATAACAGGGATATTGAACGGATTACTGAGATATTTGCTGAAATCCCTGCTCTTTATATTGCTGACGGGCATCACAGATCGGCTGCTGCAGCGCTTGTGGGTGCTGAGAAGGCTAAGAATAATCCTGATCACAAGGGTGATGAGGAGTATAATTATTTTATGGCGGTGTGTTTTCCGGATAGTCAGCTGACTATTATCGACTATAACCGTGTTGTTAAGGACCTTAACGGGTTGACTCCTGATGAGTTTTTAAAGAAACTGGAGGTGAATTTTGTTGTTGAGCCTACGGGTTCTGAAATTCAGAGACCTAAAAATCTTCATAACTTCTCTGTTTATCTTGATGGAAGATCGTTTAGTGTTACAGTTAAGCCGGGTATTATTGATGATAATGATCCTATTGAGCAGCTTGATGTCACTATTACCTCTAATCTTATACTTGATGATATATTGGGTATTAAGGATTTGAGGAGTGATAAGAGGGTGGATTTTGTTGGGGGCATACGCGGACTGAATGAACTAAAAGAGAGGGTTGACAGCGGAGACATGTCTCTGGCGCTTGCTCTGTATCCTGTGTCTATGAAGCAGCTGATGGAGATCGCTGATACGGGAAATATAATGCCTCCCAAAACTACCTGGTTCGAGCCTAAGTTGCGTTCGGGACTGGTGATTCATTTATTGGAGGATTGACTTTTGTTCTCATGTTTTTAAATCTTGTCGCTGGTGATTGAGTTAATCACCGGCGACTGTTTTTTTATGCTTAAAAACTATTGGAATAATAAACTTTTGTTTTAATTTTGTAGAGAATAGCCCTTTTTTGTAACAATTTAAAAGTAAACTTATGGCGCACCATGATTTAGACGAACTGGATGAGAAGATTCTTAAGATGATAGTAGATAATGCACGTATTCCATTTTTGGAAGTGGCACGTGCGTGTAATGTTTCAGGTGCAGCCATTCACCAGAGGGTTCAGAAGCTTACCAACCTGGGCGTTATTAAAGGCTCTGAGTATCTTATTGATGCTGAGAAGCTGGGATTTGAGACTTGTGCTTTTGTAGGCATATTTTTAACCTCTCCTTCAACTTTCGATTTCGTGGTTGAAGAGCTTATGAAAATACCTGAAGTGGTTGAGTGCTATTATACCACTGGTCAGTATGACTTACTGATAAAGGTTTACGCGAAGAATAACAAGGATCTGTTGCGGATTATTCATAAAGAACTGCAGCCGCTGGGGTTGTCGAGAACTGAGACGCTGATAAGTTTTAAAGATGCTTTCAGGAAAAAATTCCCAATCAAGATTGTCGAAAGGAATGATTGAATTTACCTGACATTGGGCTTGATGTTTTAACATATCAAATCATGAAAAATACAACTTTTACTTTATCGATTATACTTCTCTCAATTTTTTCAATAGAGAATATTCAAGGCAGATCTTATAACGATCCGGTGGATTATGTTAATATACTAATGGGTACTCAGTCAGAGTTTGAGCTCTCAAACGGTAATACGTATCCTGCAATTGCACGGCCATGGGGGATGAACTTCTGGACGCCACAGACAAGGAAGATGGGTAATGGTTGGCAGTATGCTTATACTGATAATAAGCTTAATGGTTTTAAGCAGACACATCAGCCGAGTCCATGGATGAATGACTATGGGCAGTTCTCGATTATGCCGGTTGTGGGGAAAACTGTGTTTAACGAAAATGAACGCGCCAGCTGGTTTTCACACAAGGCTGAAGTAGCCAAACCTTACTACTACAGTGTCTACCTGGCAGATCACGATGTGACGACCGAGATTACTCCTACTGAACGTGCGGCCATTTTCCGTTTTACCTATCCCGAAACCGACAAGGCAAACCTGATAATCGATGCATTCGATAAGGGTTCTTCTGTGGAGGTCCTGCCGGAAAAGAATGCGGTTGTCGGTTATACGACACGTAACAGCGGAGGTGTTCCCGATAATTTCAAAAACTATTTCGTGATTGTCTTCGATAAACCGTTCCGGACATATTTCGACGTGCGAGATGCTGTAGTCGGGAAAAGAAAAGCGGAAAAATCGCTAAGCAATCATTCGGGAGCCATCGTGCAATTCAACACAGCGCGTGGTGAACAGGTTACAGCGCGTGTTGCCTCTTCTTTCATCAGTTACGAACAGGCATGGCAAAACTTGAAAGAGGTTGAGGGCAAGGATTTCGAGACTGTTAAAAAGGAGGGTCGAGACTCGTGGAACGATGTTTTGGGAAAAATTGAGGTTGAGGGTGGGAGTCTTGACCAGAAACGTACTTTCTATTCTACTTTATATCGATCTACACTATTTCCACGCAAGTTTTATGAAATTGATGCTTTTGGTGATGTTGTTCATTATAGTCCGTATAACGGAAAAGTACTGCCGGGCTTTATGTACACTGACACCGGCTTCTGGGATACTTTCCGTGCACTGTTCCCGTTGCTTAATCTTGTGTATCCGTCTGTAAATAAAGAGATACAGGAGGGGCTTGTAAATACCTACAAAGAGAGCGGTTTTCTGCCTGAATGGGCAAGTCCGGGACACAGGGGGATCATGATAGGCAACAATTCTGCGTCAGTTGTTACGGATGCTTATCTTAAAGGATTGCGGGGTTATGATATTGAAACTCTTTATGAGGCAATGCTTCATGGTACTGAAAACGTGCATCCCAAGGTTTCTTCAACGGGAAGACTCGGTCATGAATATTATAACACCTTGGGTTATGTGCCTTATGATGTAGGGATTAATGAGAATGCTGCAAGAACTTTGGAATATGCTTATGACGACTGGACTATTTATAAGCTTGCTAAAGAGCTTGGTCGCCCGCAGAATGAGATAGATCTGTTTGCTAAACGGAGTCAGAATTACAGGAATCTTTACTCTCCTGAATATAAATTGATGAGGGGGAAAAATGAAGATGATTCTTTCCAGTCACCTTTCAGTCCTACTAAATGGGGTGATGCCTTCACAGAAGGTAACAGCTGGCATTATACCTGGTCGGTTTTTCACGACACTCAAGGATTAATTGATCTGATGGGTGGTAATAGGGAGTTTGTTAAGATGCTGGACTCGGTATTTGTTATGCCGCCTGTTTTTGATGATAGCTATTATGGCGGTGTGATTCACGAGATTCGTGAGATGCAGATAATGAATATGGGTCAGTATGCACATGGTAATCAGCCGATTCAGCATGCTATATATCTATATAATTATGCAGGGGAGCCCTGGAAAGCGCAATATCGTGTACGAGAAGTGATGGACAAATTATATAGTCCTGCACCTGACGGTTATTGCGGTGATGAGGATAACGGGCAGACTTCAGCATGGTATGTTTTCTCAGCTATGGGATTTTATCCTGTTTGTCCGGGTAGTGATGAGTATGTTGTCGGTTCACCACTGTTCGAAAAAATCACTATACATCTTGAGAACGGAAACGAGATTAAAATAAATGCTCCGGGTAATAGGCATGAAACCAGGTTTATTGAAAATATAAAACTGGATGGAAATGATTACTCTAAGAATTATTTCAACCACTCTTATCTAATGAATGGTGCAAACATTGATATTTTGATGTCTGAAGAGCCTAACAAGGCAAGAGGCACAAAAAAATCTGAAGCGCCATACTCTTTTTCTAACGAGAATTGATGGTTGAAAAGATAGATATAAAAAAAGACCGTCTCAATTGAGACGGTCTTTTCGATAGTTGCGGAGGCAGGATTCGAACCCACGACCTTTGGGTTATGAGCCCAACGAGCTACCACTGCTCCACTCCGCGATATAATGTTTGTTCCTTAATGGGAGTGCAAAGATATATAAATATTTTAGAAATACAAAACAAATAAGAATCTTTTTTAATTAGACTGGATTTTACGTTATAAAACAGTACTTTTGATATAAAATTAAAGAAGAATGTCCGATAGTTTAGTAATTATACCTACTTATAACGAGAAAGAGAACATCGAAAGTATTATTCGAACCGTTTTTGAACTTGAAAAAGGTTTTGATATCCTTGTAATTGATGACAATTCGCCTGATGGAACAGCGGGAATTGTGCACCGACTGATCTCCGAAGAGTTTTCTGATAAACTCTTTATAGAAGAGAGGCAAGGAAAATTGGGACTGGGGACGGCCTACATTCACGGTTTTATATGGGCATTAGCCAGAGACTATGAATATATATTTGAGATGGATGCTGACTTTTCGCATAATCCTAAAGATCTTCCCAGATTATATTCGGCATGCCGTGATGATGGGTATGATGTTTCTGTCGGATCGCGCTATTCTACCGGGGTGAACGTTGTGAACTGGCCAATTGGCAGGGTGCTGATGTCCTATTTTGCATCTAAGTATGTAAAGTTTATAACTGGACTGAAGGTGCATGATACTACTGCGGGATTTGTTTGTTACAAGAGAAAAGTGCTTGAAACTATTGATCTTGATAATATTAAATTCAAAGGTTATGCATTTCAGATTGAGATGAAATATACTGCTTCTTTCCTTGGGTTTAAGATTAAGGAGGTGTCTGTGATCTTTGTAAACAGGCGACTCGGGACATCTAAAATGAATACCAGTATTTTTGGAGAAGCATTTTTTGGTGTTATTAATTTGAGATGGCGAAGTCTGACAGGTAAGATAAAACCTAAAGTTAAATTAGTAAGTGATAAGTGAAAACTGACAAGTGATGTTGTTAATTAATAAGGCTACTATAATCAATGAGGGTGAGTCCTTTACCGGGTCAGTAATGATTGAAGGTGAAAGGATTTCTAAAGTTTTCAGGGAAGAGGTGCCTGAAAGAGTTCTGAATGCCTCTAAAAGGGTTATAGATGCTCGCGGGTTGTATCTCATTCCCGGTGTTATTGATGATCAGGTGCATTTCAGGGAACCGGGACTTACGCACAAAGGTGATATTTACTCTGAAAGTAGGGCTGCTGTTGCAGGCGGGGTTACTTCATATATGGAGATGCCTAATACAAACCCACAGACTGTAACAAATGATGCACTAATGAGAAAGCTGGAGATGGCTTATGAAAAGTCAGCTGCTAATTTCTCATTTTACTTGGGGGCTACAAACGATAATATCGCTGAATTAAAGAAAGTGGACAAGAGGTGTGTGTGCGGTGTGAAGGTGTTTATGGGTGCTTCTACGGGTAATATGCTGGTGAATAATGAGAGAGCATTACAGCAAATTTTCGCTGAAGTTGATTCTCTTATAGCAACACATTGCGAAAAGGAGGAGATTATTCGTGATAACGTTGATCTCTATAAAAAAAAGTTCGGAGAAAATGTGCCTATAGACTGTCACCCATTAATAAGGAGTGCCGAAGCTTGTTATCAGTCGTCTGCACAAGCAATTGAGCTTGCTGATAAATATGGTTCGAGGCTGCATGTGTTGCATTTATCCACTGCACGCGAAATGAGTCTGTTTAGTAATGCGCCTCTGGAAGATAAAAAAATAACGGGTGAGGTTTGTGTGCACCATCTCTGGTTTACCGACCGGGATTATGAGCGACTGGGAGCTATGATTAAATGGAACCCGGCGATAAAGAGTGTTGAGGACAGGGATGCTTTGCGTGAGGCTTTGACGGTAGGGAAGCTTGATGTGATTGCTACGGATCATGCTCCTCATTTGCTGAGTGAAAAGGAGGGCGGATGCTTGCAGGCTGCTTCCGGTGGACCATTGGTTCAGCATTCTCTGCAGGTGATGCTGGAGCTTGCTAAAGACGGATTGTATTCGAGGGAGTTTGTGGTTGACAAGATGTGTCATGCTCCGGCAAAACTATTCGGTGTTAAAGATCGCGGCTTTATCCGTGAGGGCTATTTTGCTGATCTGGTTTTGATAAATCCTGCCGAATCGTATAAGGTAAGTACGGAAAATATATTATATAAATGTGGATGGTCTCCTTTTGAAGGCGAGACATTCCATAATACAATAAGTAAAACTTTTGTAAACGGAGAGATTGCTTTTGAAGATGGCATTGTTTCTGAAAAGCTATCCGGAAAAGCACTTGAATTTGAAAATAACTAAAACCTTTTTTAAGTGAAATTTTTGTTTACTGTTCAAGGTGAGGGCAGGGGCCATTATACACAGGCATTGTCGCTCTCATCTATTCTCAGAAAGCATGGACATGAAGTTGTAGCTGTTCTGGTAGGCACAAGTGAGACCAGGCAGATACCCTCTTTTTTCAGAGATAAGATTCAGGCTCCTCTGTATGAGTACAGCAGTCCTAATTTTACTTCTTTCTATAAAGATAGAAAGCCTAGTATTTTTCTTAGTGTAATGAACAACATCTCTCGTCCCTTTATTTACAGGAAAAGTATTCATCTGGTAAGGGATACTATAAGAGAGATCAAGCCTGATGTTGTGATTAACTTTTATGAGATGATAACCGGGATGGTTTATCAGATATACAAGCTGGATAAGAAGTTGGGTGTACCTATGATTTGCCTTGCACATCAGTATGTTTTGCTTAATTCTAACTTTAAAACTTCAACTGAGCAGGATGTAAAATATTCTCTGATAAGGATGCTTTCGATGATAACATCCCGCAGAGCTTCTAAAATTCTGGCACTATCTTTTCGTGATATGCCGGGTTCAGGTAAGATTGTGACTGTGCCGCCGCTTTTACGCAGGGAGGTTTTTGAAATTGAGCCTTCTGAAGGTGATTATATTCATGGATATATGCTGAATACCGGTTTTTATGCAGAAATTTTGAATTGGCATAAAAAGCATCCTGAGATACCTTTACGGTTCTTTTGGGATAAGAAAGATGCTGAAGAGGTGACTAAGATTGATGATAATCTGATACTATATACTCTGAACGACGAAAAGTTTTTACATAGCATGGCCGGTAGCAAGGCTTACGCTACAACTTCAGGATTTGAGTCGGTCTGCGAAGCACTATACTTCAGAAAACCTATTCTGATGATTCCTGTACATGTTGAACAGGAATTTAATGCTTATGATGCGGGACTATCAGGTGCAGGAATTACAGGAAAGAAGTTTAACCTGGGTAAACTGATTAAATTCATACCGGAGTATTCGCCGGATGAGAAATTCCATGATTGGGTGAATCAGGCTGAGGGGATTTTTATTAAAGAGATTACTGGCGAATAGTTGTAGTCCCTGATAATAGTTGTAATCCCTAAGAATAGTTATATTCCCAGAGAATCTTTATAACCCCACAGAATCTCTGTAGAAATCTAAAGCTTCGAAAAACATCTCTTTATCAGTAGTTTGATCTATCTGTACACTTCCTGTGTCGGAGAGGAGTGTGAAGTTGATTATACCTCCCTGATTCTTTTTATCATGTCCGGTTATTTCAAACAGCTCTTCATAATGATCACAAGTAATCGCGAATGCCCCATAATTTTGTTGAATAAAGCGAACTGTTTTAAGCAGTTTTTCCTTAGGGAAACCACATAGTCTGTGAGATAAATAGAGTTCAACAATAATTCCCCATGCTACTGCATAACCATGTGGAATTGGTTTGTTTTTGGCCATGGCAAAGCTTTCGAATGCATGTGCTGTGGTATGTCCCAGATTAAGTGCTTTGCGGATATTTTTTTCGAAAGGATCCTTTTTTACAATCTCTCTCTTGATTTCTACTGAACGGTAAACAAGATCATTTAATTGCGTGTAGTCGATATCCTCAAGTGAGAAATTAAGTATCTTTTCCCATTCATCATCAGATTCTATAAGTGCATGTTTAATCATTTCTGCGTAACCTGATAAGATGCCGGTGTGTCCTAATGTGTGAAAAAAGTCAGATGAAATAATGACCTGTTCAGATGGGTAGAATGAGCCTATCTCATTTTTATAACCTTCAAAATTGATGCCTGTCTTTCCGCCTACAGAAGCATCAACGGCTCCTAGAAGGGTTGTAGGGACATTTATATATTTTATGCCTCGCTTGAATGTAGCGGCAGCAAATCCCCCGAGATCGGTCACCATTCCGCCTCCAAGGTTTATGAGCAATGAGTGACGGGTAGCACCTTTTTCAGTAAGGACCTTCCATACCTTGCTAAGGTTTTCAATAGTTTTGTTATTGTCATCTGCCGGAATAACAATTAGGGTTGATTGCTGAATACCTTGACTGTCTTCGATTAGCGGGTAGCACTTTGAAAGTGTATTTTCGTCTGTAAGCACAAAAAGTTTATCATGACTGATATTCTTAATTGCTTTTCCCAAATCATCTGTCAGGTTATCACTCTTTATTATTTGTTGCATAGTGTTGAAATTGCTCTAATTTAAACTACTGTCCAGGGCTTTATACAGTTCTTCCTGTATTCTTTCTCTGATTTCAAGAGAAGAGAGTCTGTTGGGTGATCTTGACGGATTAACCCTGTTGGAAAGAAATATATAAATCATATTGTTGGTGGGGTCTACCCAAAAGGATGTTCCTGTGTAACCCACATGTCCAAATACTTCTAATGGTGTGCCCGGACTAACGGGGTTTGATCTTGAGTTTCTGGGGTCAGGTTTATCGAAACCCAGACCTCTGCGACTGATGCTGCTTTTGGTTGTGGTAAACAGTTGAACAGTTTCCTTACTTAAAAAACGCTCACCACCATATTCTCCGTCATTTAACCACATTTGATAAAGTTTGGCAAGATCGTTGGCATTTGAAAACAGACCTGCATTACCTGAAATGCCTCCAAAGAGTGCTGCACCCTCATCATGAACATAGCCACGCAGATGTTGTTTGCGGAAAAAAGGGTCGTTTTCTGTTGGAGATATTTTTTCTGCCGGCATATATTTGAGTGGTTGAAAAGTTGTAGTAGTAGATCCCAGTTTTTCAAATATATTAGTTTGAACAAAACTGTTGAGGTCGACTCCTGAAATATTTTCAATAGCTTCTTTTAATAACATAAAATTCAGACAGCTGTATCTGTAGCGACCAGATCCTTGTATAGGGGTGTCTATTACTGCCTTAAGTAAAGCGGAATGCATTTCATCACTTGCATACATGTTTTTGGCTACCGGCATATAAAACTCTTCTGATGCGTTTGAAGATATCATATTTGGATGGAACTTGTAATCTGTGCGACCCCAAGCTCCTGCATAACGTGCGTGAAAAGTGTGTGAGCGTGATCCGAAAAGGGAGCCTGAATAGCTGTTCTCATTTATTGCTGTGACGTAATAGGGTATGAATGATACAATGCCCGATTCATGCAAAAGAAGTGAGCGAATACGGATATTCTCCTTGTTAGTGCCTTTGGTCTCTTTTACAAACTTGCCAATATTATCCTGTAGTCTTATTTTTTTATCATCATATAGTTTCATTACTGCGGGAAGTGTAGCTGATGCTTTAGTAACAGAAGCCAGATCATATACCGTTTCATTTGTGACTTCAGGACTTTCTCCGTAATCTAATTTGCCAAAAGATCTTTCGTAAATTACAACACCATCTTTAGCTACAAGAATCTGGCATCCGGGGTATGCTCTCTGCCGAACGCCCTCTAATGCTATATTTTCGATATTATCTAATTGTGAAGTATTAATACCCACCTCTTCCGGTAAAGAGTAGCTCAAGCGGGTTTTTTCGGTATCAATACCTGTTCCTTCTTTAAATTTTTCGGAGGATACAGGCAATTTCCCGGACATACCTATTCCCCCAAATATTCCTTGGGCTGCACTTATTTGTGCAAACTCTGTATTGTCATAAGCAACAACCACAGCTTGTGAGGTGCCGGTAGTCATACTGAATTTGTTGAGTGTGTAAGGGGATGAGAACAGTACGAATATTGTTGTTTTTTCTGAGGCAAGCTTTTGAAGTGATGCTATATCACTTAGCTTGTCTGTGTGAACAGAAACAATTATAAGATCATGATTATTCAAATCACTTATCTGTGATACTCCCGCAGTTGTCTGTGATTGATAAGCAGATACGTTGGCATATTTTCTCAGATACTTCTGGAATGTGTTTGAGGCAGGTGCACCAATTGCAACGGATGCTATATTTTTATTATCTAATCCTTTTAATGGTATAAGATTACTGTCGTTTTTAATAAGTGTGACTGCTCCGTCATAAATTTTCCTTTGTATTAATTCAGCTGACGGTGAGTTTACTCTATTGTGAACGTTGGTTGTGTTTATGGTTTTGAAATTGTGTGCGCCCAGAATGTATTTGTATGTGAGGATCTTGCGGACTTTCTCTTCGAGGAGGGAAGCAGAAATCCTACCTTCTGCAACTGCTTTTTTTACCGATTCAAACTCCTTGCTCTGATTTACTACGCCTAGAATAATATCATTACCGGAAAGCAAAGCCTTAACGCTCGCATCATCTTGCCCTGAGACTCCTTTCATTGCCATGGCGTCTGTAAAGGATAATCCTGTGAATCCCATATCTTCCCTGAGAAGTTTGATACCTACCTCGGGTGATAGGGTTGCCGGTAATCCTTTGGTCTGTAAAACAGGAACGTTGAGGTGTCCTGTCATAATTCCCGAGAGTCCTGCATTAACATATTGCCTGAAAGGGTAAAGTTCTACCTTTTCTATTCTCTCGCTGTTATGAATTACTGTCGGCAATGTTAAATGGGAATCCTCTGATGTGTCACCATGACCGGGGAAATGCTTAGCAACAGCCATCACGCCGTTATTTTCCAATCCTTTTGCGTATGCTATTCCTTTTTTTGCTACATTTTCTGGATTTTCACCAAAAGAGCGGGTCCCAATAACAGGATTGTCAGGATTACTGTGTACATCTATCACCGGTGCAAAATTTATATGTATTCCCATCTCTTTACATTGACGGGCAACTTCTGCACTGTAAAGTTCAATAATTTCCTCATTCTGAATTGCACCAATAATTAAATTTCTTGGATATGCCGGGGCGTCCTGAAGGCGCATGGATAGACCCCATTCACCATCAAGTGATATAAATAAAGGAACATTGCTCAGTTCCTGTGCATAGTTTGTAATGCTTGCTTGTTGCGAGAGAGTGCCTTTTGAGAATAATAGTCCCCCCACTTTCTGTTTTTGAATATATCCTGCTATCCTGGATTTCCAGTCGTTGCGCGACTCAACAACAGGCATGAAGAGCTGTCCTACTTTCTCATCTAATGACATGGATGAGTATACTGAATCAACCCAACGCTCCAGTGATTGTTTGTCGGACTGCTTATACAGGTTTGTTGTGACTTGTGCCTGAGTGATTAATGCGCACAAGCTTATAATAAATAATAGTAATGTTCTTTTCATCTTATTCTAACGGGCTTTTTCCAGTTCGATATCCATTCTGCCGACAAAAACACCCCTTCCGTTTGTCTGGAATATCTTAACATCTTTATTCTCTAAGTTTTGCCTTACAGCCGGCTCTTTCAGATAGGTGTGACTGTGACCTCCTATGATGATGTCGATACCCTTTGTTGATTCTGCGAGATTCAGATCAGAAAGATAACCCAGGTGAGAAAGACAGACAATGATATCACATTTGTATTTTGATCTGAGTAGATTTGCCGTTTCGTTGGCTGTTTTTATCGGTTCATGGAATTTCATGCCTTCGTAGTTATTTGTTGCAATCAATCCCCTTGGTTGAATATTAATTCCTATAACACCAATCCGCAGGCCTCCTCTTTTTAGTATTACATACTGTTCAATAAGGTTTTTAAGCGGGGTTTGTGAGAAATCGTAATTACTTGAAACTATTGGGAAGTCGGCTTCACGGGCAACTTTTTCCAGTATCTCCAAACCATAATCAAATTCGTGATTACCTAATGTTACCGCGTCATAGCCCATCAGATTCATAGATTTAATCTCAACTTCACCCTTGAAAAGGTTGAAGTAGGGCGTTCCCTGGAGAAAATCACCTGCATCAAACAGAAGCACATTTTTGTTTTCCTTTCTTATCTGATCTATTAGAATGGCACGCCTCTCAACGCCACCTCTTCCCGGAAATGTTCTGTCGGTTTCAGGTAATGGCTCTATCCTGCTGTGAGTATCATTTGTGTGGAGTATGACCAGGCTTTTTTGAGGAAAAGCGGAAAAGCTGACGGTTAACAAAAAGAAAATTATATAATAGTGTAAAGTTGTTTTCATAATTCAACGTTTATTCTTATTCCATGTTTTATTCTTATTCCGTGATTTATTTTATCACCTCAATTCGTCCATCGAGAACTGATTTAATTTCATTTCCCTGCCTTGTTTGTTCTCTCACCCAATCAATCATAATATCTCGTAATGTTATACCCGTATCAGTTACTGATACTGCATTAAGGAATGCATTCATATTATCATTTCCTCCGGCAAGATAATCAAGTGTTACTATTTGATAAATTTTATCATCATCAATATGTTTGCCATCAATAGTCACACTTTTTACTTTTCCATCTTCAATTACAAGTTTGACATTTGACGATATGCCGGCTCCTCCAATACGTGCATAAGCATCAAACATTTTCTTAAGATCTGTTCCTTTTAACTCAAGAAATGTTATCGTGTTATCGAATGAGTATATCTCATAGAGGTTGCCCACTGTAACTGGTCCTTTCGGCATGGTTGCACGATGTCCGTGAACATTCATCACGCCGATATCAGCTCCGTTTGGAAGGTGTTCGTCGCCATATTCCTTCATAACATCAGATGTGAGATTTGTCAGAAGACTTTCCGGTCGTTTGTACTCCATCAGTTCAACAGAATTGCCGATAATCTCATTCATCTCATTATCCAGATCCACTTTGTATGAGTGAATAAGATTATGCATTTTTGTGTGTGACTGAGTGTCAAAGGTAGAGTCAACCTCAATAATGGTTCCATTAATATCTGCTATCCGGTATTGTGATTTGCATGATAGCAGAGAGATTGCTAGTATTACAATCCATATTGTCCTGATTTTCATTCGATTTATTTTCTATTGTGGTGTAAGAAATTTCAAAAATACATTATTTTCTCTAGTGAATCAAGGGTCAAAATAGAATAAACATTAAATAATGTTTTGAGTGGAAATTAAAATAATAATTACTATCTTTGCAACCGCTTTGCTCAATCTCTGTCGGAAAAGCTCCGTTATATTGGGTTCAAACAAGGTTAATTATTAACATAAAGCATTGTATAAGATGGACTTAATCAAAGTTGCGGAACAGGCTTTCGCAGGTGAAAAGAAAGAATTCCCAAAATTTAAAAGTGGTGATACGATAACAGTGGCCTACCGCATTGCCGAAGGTAACAAGGAGCGTATCCAGCAGTATCGTGGTGTAGTAATCAAAATATCAGGACAGGGTGATAGCAAACGCTTCACAGTTAGAAAAATGTCTGATAATATCGGTGTAGAACGTATATTCCCGATGAACTCACCTTTTATTGACAGTATAACACTAAACAGTGAAGGAAAAGTTCGCAGAACCAAACTTTATTACCTTCGCAGCAGACGTGGTAAAGCTGCACGTATTAAGAAAAAAGGATTTTAATACTCAGCAGTTGAATGAAGTAAATGCTCCGGTTTCCCGGGGCTTTTTTTATGCTTTATTTTTACATTAGATATTTTATTGTTTAACTTTGCTATGCTCACAGAATAATAAATTAATCATAATAAATCAATCAAAACGAATTAATCAAAACAGACTATGCTCTATAAAACTGAGGGTATAGTACTTGGCTCTTCCAGGTATAGCGACCGATATTCAATAGTTAAGATTTTTACACGCAACTTTGGAACAGCCTCTTACCTCTTACCTATATCACATAGTAAAAAGGCGAAGATTAAAACATCGCTTTTCTTTCCTCTTTCAGTACTTAATCTGGAGGTTGAGCATATTCCGCTTCGTGATGTTCACAAACTTAAAGATGCGGAGAGGCAGTTTCCTTTGTATAATGTTTGTAATAACATGACAAAAGTATCACTGGCATTTTTCTTGTCAGAGTTTCTACTTCGGGTGCTCAGAGAATCTGATAATAATGAGTTAACTTATGATTTTGTGAAGAATTCAGTGGAGATGCTTGAAGCGGCTGATAAAGGGTTGGCGAATTTTCATATTGCATTTATTATAGGCTTGACACGATTTACAGGTATTTATCCTAATTGGGATAATGTACATAATCAAGGTTATTTTGATCTGCTCAATGGTGAATTCAGAGGTAATGTGCCTTCTCATTCACATTACCTTAACAGGCAGTATAGTGCTTATCTGGCTAATTTGAATAGAATAAACTATGGAAATATGCATCTTTTTAGGTTATCACGTGAGAATAGGAATGTTATTTTGGATTATCTGATTGAATATTACAGGCTGCATCTATATGATTTTCCAAAGCTTAAATCGCTGGAAGTCTTGCGTGATATGGTATAAATTAATCTCGGAATATGCATCTACCTGAATGCTTGGTAAACTATTGTTCTGCCAGTAGTGTGAATTTCAAAACAATCTGCGAGTGATACGTTTAACGATCCTTCCCACCAATTATTCAGAGCTCTGTCGTTGAGAGGGTATTTGAGATTTTTGGTGGTTAATCTGACCTTATCAATAGAGAAAATTGATACTTTCTCCCCTTTGTAGCTTTTAAACTTTGTGGTGGATAATATTGGAGTGAAAATCCCCCAGTTTGTAACCATTATCACATTTACGTCAGAAATATACTCTGCCAGTAAAGAAATATTGCCTAAGGTGTGATCCTCACGTTTGCCCGTTCCTCCAACAATCACTATCTCTTTTTTACCCCTTTCAATACAAAACTTAACTGATTTGGTGAGGTCGTTAGTCTCTTGATCACTATTTGGATATAATATATCAGAATAAAGCTTTTTGTTTTCTTTTGAGATTGAGTCGCAGTCACCAACAATAGCGTCAGGTCTTCCGCCCTTTTTTATAAATTCATTTGCTGCCCCATCACTGCAAACAATATATTCAGCTTTTTCTATATATGAAAGAGGTGTAGGATGAGAGGGAAATCGTCCGTTTGCAATTATTACAGTAGAAGCTCTGCTTAATAGACTTGTCATTAGAGAATCTTTAATATGCAAAGATAATCACCTTCTTAATATAAATGAAAAAGAGAGACTCTAAATGAGCCCCTCTTAAGTGTTATTTGTAAGTTACACCAATTTTGTTAATCTGTCATTGCTTCAGTTAAGGCAATTGCTTTTGGGAAAAGAATATTATTCTCAAGATGAATATGACGATGCAGGTCCTCTTCAAACTCCTGAAGCAAGCTTAATGTGACTCTGTAGGTATTGCATGCGTCAGAGGGTGGGGTGTAATCATCTGTAAGTTCGCTGATATTTCTGAATCTTTCTCCTTCCGTTTCGTGCTCATCCTCCATCAAAGCAATATATTCAGCTGCATCACCTATTTTTGTAACAGGCTTTTTTCCTCCTGATATTTGCTCTTTAACCAGTTGTCTGATATATGGGAATAACATTAACTCTTCTTTTCTGAGATGAGCCGTAAGGTCTCCCGCTGATTCTTTAAATAACCGTTCTACCTCATAGAGCTCAGGATGATTGTCGCCATGTACACTAACAATTTTATCGAGATAGGGGGTAATCTCCGGTATTTTAGAATCAATATAACGATGATGGGTTTTCTCTATATAATCAACCAGCAAATCAAGAGGAAAAGATTTAAAATCAATTTCACCCTGATTCTTTTCGCCTGTTGCCTCTTTAAGTTCGTTTATAAGAGTATCTTCGTCCATCTGCTTTTTTCTGCTTGCATCAGCAATTGATCTGTTTCCGTTGCAGCAGAAATCTATTTTGTATTTCTTGAAAACTGAAGCTGCTTTGTAGTTTTCAGCAACAATCTTTCCAATTATACTTTGGTTGTTAATTTCCATTTAGCTTGATCTTTAATTTGTTAATATTGTAATGATCTCTAAAAACTGAGATCATTTTTCAATGTTTTCTGCAGGATTCCTTTCAATAGGATTCCTTTCTGTAGGTTTTCTTTTCTTCATTATGGTCAGTTGATACACAAACAGGAAAAGTGTGATACTTCCTATTGCAAAAATAGTGTCGCCAACAGTACGGAGCCATTTAAATACATTTAAAAGAGGCTGCTGCATAAACTCTGCCGATCTTGCCCACCACATTCCCTCTTTAACACTGGCTACAGTTTGCATAAGTCCTACAGGGAGCAGGCTTAACACAACCATCAACAGTAATCCAATATTCAGTGTCCAGAAAGTGAACGAAATAAGCTTGTCATTCCATTTATGTTTACGGTACATACTACGTAATACAAAGAGTATTAATCCTATTCCTAACATTCCATAAACACCGAACAGTGCTGCGTGACCGTGAACAGGAGTAGTATTTAATCCTTGCATATAATACAATGCAATTGGTGGATTTATGATAAATCCAAAAATACCGGCACCTAAGAAGTTCCAGAAAGCTACGGACAATAAGAAGTATATAGGCCATTTGTAGTCTTTGAGCCATTCAGTTGCTTTGCTTAGTCTGTAATTATGATATGCCTCAAATCCTATAATTACGAGGGGAACCACTTCAAGTGCACTGAATGTTGCACCTATAGCCATTACGGCAGTTGGCGTTCCTGTGAAATAAAGGTGATGGAATGTTCCTAGAATACCTCCTGATAAAAATATAACAGTTGCAAATAGCACATTATTTGTTGCTGATTTTATTCCAAGAAGTCCGAGGCGTACAAAAAGGAATGCAGCAACTACGGTAGCGAATACTTCAAAAAATCCTTCTACCCAGAGGTGAACTACCCACCAGCGCCAGTATTCTGCAACGGCTAAGTTCGTGGTGCGGCCCCACATAAGACCTGCTGCATAAAAAAGAGCAATTGCTGCACACGATATCAGGAATAGTATGAGTAATCCCTTTTCCGAAGTGCCCTTTTTAATTATCGGCAATACCGGTCTCATCATCAGCCCTAACCATAGGAACAGGCCCACGACGAGTAATATTTGCCAGAAGCGCCCAAGATCTACATATTCATATCCTTGATGGCCGAACCAGAAATTGTTAACCAGATCGAGGCGTTGCATAACTCCAAACCACTGTCCGATTAATGATCCGGCAACTACGATCAGTAATGCAACAAACAATACATTGACTCCTGTCTTTTGATATTTAGGATCTCTGCCACTTAATGATGGAGCTATGTAAAGTCCGGTAGCCAGCCATGATGTTGCAATCCAGAAAATTGCCAGTTGTACATGCCAAGTGCGGGTAATCGAGTAGGGGATAAAGCTTGCGATATCAATGCCGTAGAATCCATCTCCCTCTACTGAATAATGGGCAGTGATAACTCCAAGTAGTACTTGTGCCAAAATCAGCAGGTTTACTACCCAGAAGTATTTTTTTACAGCCCACATTGAAGGAGTGATGGTTTGGTTCATAAGTGGATCGTTAACCGGTCGCAGAATTTCCGTCTCTCGTGTGCGTGCCTGTAAGAAAATCATTATTCCGATACCAATTAAAAGCATAATGATACTGAAGCCGGTCCACAGGATCAGATCACTTGTAGGTACATTGCCAATTTGCTCATCCGGCGGCCAGTTGTGAGTATAAGTAATATCTTCACCGGGTCGGTTAGTGACACATGCCCATGAAGCCCAGAAAAAGAAGGATGACATTTTATGCATCCTGTCCTCACTTTTAATAGTGTTCTTGGCGATAGCATAAGATGAACGCAGTTTGTCCAGTTCGGGATTATCCATAAACAGGCCGGAGTAGTGATCACTGAGATGCTGAAATGCTTCATATCTTTCATTATCTATAATAAGATTCCCTGATGCTTCATCATAAGTGTTCTCTCTCAAAAATGTTTGCAATCTGCTTTCCATAGATGCCTTTTCATCTGCTGTTAGTGTTTCGAAATCAACACCATGATTTTCCTGTGACCATTTATTTAAGAGAAACTGAGCCTCTCTGTGCAGATAGTCTGCTGTCCAGTCGGGTGCAACATAAGCACCATGCCCCCAAACGGTACCAATTTCTTGTCCGCCTATACTCTGCCAAATATTTTGTCCATCTTTAATGTCCTGACCGGTGAAAAGTACAGTACCTGATGAGTTTACAACATTTTCAGGAACCGGTGGTGCTTTTTGATAGATTTGATTTCCATAATACAGCAGTACTGCAAACGAAAAAAGAATAACCGCTGAGAGTGCAATCCAAAGCTTTTTCTGTGACATACTGATTGATTTTTAAAAGTTAGAAATTATTTTCTTTTAATTAAGCTATGATATGTTATATGTGATTAGTGATAAATCTCAAGTTTAATTCTTAAAAATAAACGTTATATCTTATTTAAGACAAAAACATCGGCAAATAAAACAGAAGAATTCCAAATAAATACTCGAAATAATAAGCAAAATTTTGTTTAACGCGCAAGCATGAACTCTTTGTTTCCAATACCTGTTGCAAGTTCAAAGAGAGTAGTTGTTTGCAACACTTCTCTCATTTCATTTCTTATAGATGTTACTGTGTTATGCATCGGACATGGTTGGTTCTCATCACAATGGCTTAATCCAAGTGCACATCCTTTAAAAAAACTCTCTCCATCTATAGCTCTGACTATATCAGCAATTGTAATTATATGCAGATTTTCCTGTGAGATTTCAAATCCTCCGTTGGGACCTGTGTAGGAGTCCACTATTCTACTCTTTGAAAGAACTCCCAGAATTTTTCCTGTAAAGGCCTCCGGAGAATCTATATTACGTACAATATCACCAATTTTCACTCTTCTCTTTTCGAGAGATTGAGAAGCGATATACAACGCTGCTTTGATTCCATATTCACAAGACTTTGAAAACATATATTCCAATTAACAATAGCAATTCCTATTTACAAGAGCAAAGATATGTTTATTTTTTAATTTCCGACAAATTAGTAGTTAATTTTTTTGTTGAGTTTCAATTTGATAGTAAAGTAGTTCAGTAAGTGCATTTATGCAAATTGGCGCAAATGTTTAATAAAATATAAAAAGAAGCATCCATCAAACAATAGGTACGAGAAACTGTTCTTAAGTAGATTCATTCTAATTTATTAAAACAAACAAAAAGAATATATTAAAGGAGCTAATATGGCAAAGACTAATGCTAAAGATAAGACTAAATTGTCTAAGGATAAGTTGCTGGAAATGCACAGAATGATGCTGGATATCCGCAATTTTGATAATAAAGTTAACCGCTTGGTAAAAAGAGGTGTAGTACCTGGTATGACACATTTCTCGGTGGGTGAAGAGGCTGCTAATGTTGGTGCAGTTGCTGCTATAAATATTGGATCAGACCTTATCACATCAAATCATCGTGGACATGGACAGAGTATAGCTTTGGGGATTGATCTCAACGAAATGATGGCTGAGATTATGGGGAAAGCGACGGGTACTTGTAAAGGTAAAGGTGGTTCAATGCACATTGCTGACCTTGACGGCGGAAATTTAGGAGCTAACGGTATTGTTGGTGGTGGTATGGGAATGGCCATAGGTGCTGCACTGACACAGAAGATGAAAAAAACCGGTAAGATTGTTGTTTGCTTTTTTGGAGATGGTGCAGTTAACGAAGGAACATTTCACGAAACGTTAAATATGGCCTCTATTTGGAAGTTACCTGTTATTTTTTATTCAATTAACAATATGTACGGAATTAGCACTCCAATTAGCAGTGTTATTAATATCGATTATAATTATAGACGTGCTGCTTCTTATGGAATTCCCGGACATTTTATTGAAGATGGAAATGATTTGATGGCGGTATATAATAAGTTTGAAGAACTTGTTAAATATGTACGTGATGGTAATGGTCCCGTTTTGGTTGAATCAATTACATATCGTTATTTAGGTCACTCTACTTCTGACCCGGGTAAATACCGTACTAAAGAAGAGGTTGATGAATGGAAAAAGAAAGATCCGATTCCCCGCTTCAAGAAATATCTGTTAGATAATAAACTTGCTACTGATAAAGAGATAGAAGCCGTTGAGAAAGCTTCAGAAGACGCAGTAGAAGAGTCGGTTAAGTTTGCATTAAGTAGTCCTGAGCCAACATTAGAGTCTGCCTTTGAGGACGTTTACGCACCTTGATACTTACTTACATCAAAAAAGAGAATGACCTTAATGGTCTATCACAAAAATATAAAACAGCTCAGTAAAAAATAAATGGAAAAAGAAACTAAATTAATGTCTGTCCGTGATGCAATAATCATGGCAATGTCTGAGGAGATGCGTCGTGACGAGAACGTTTTCCTGATGGGAGAAGATGTGGGAATTTTTGGAGGTGATTTCGGTACATCTGTCGGTATGCTTGAAGAGTTTGGAAAAGAGAGAGTACGTGATACGCCAATATCTGAAAATGCAATATCAGGTGCCGCTATCGGTGCTGCTATGACCGGTATGCGTCCTATAGTGGATGTCACTTTCATGGATTTCATCGTTTACATGATGGATAATATAGTTAACCAGGCTGCTAAAACCAGATACATGTATGGCGGAAAAGGTCAGATACCTGTTGTATTCCGTGCAGCTGCCGGCGGAGGAGTAGGTTCAGCAGCTCAGCACTCACAATCACTTGAAGCCTGGTTTACACATATTCCGGGATTAAAAGTAATTGCTCCCGGTACACCAGCCGACGTAAAGGGCCTGCTTAAAGCTGCCATCCGTGATAATAATCCGATAATTTTCCTTGAGTACAAGGCTCAGTATAATATGAAGGGAGAGGTTCCTCTGGACCCTGATTTCGTTTTACCAATTGGTAAGGCAGATATCAAAAGAGAGGGAAAAGATGTAACGGTAGTAACTTATGGCCGTATGCTTGAAAGAGTAATGCAAGCTGCCGAAGAGGTTCATGATGCCGAGGGAGTAGAAGTTGAAGTGGTTGATTTAAGAACCCTGTCTCCCCTTGATAAAGATACCGTTATACAGTCAGTAAAGAAAACCGGTAAAGTTCTTTTGGTTAATGATGCACATAAACAAAGTGGATTTATTGGAGAAGTAGCTGCATCGATTGCAGAAAGTGAAGCTTTTGATTATCTGGATGGCAGAATCCTTCGATTAGCAGGAGAAGATGTCCCAATTCCGTACAATCAGACTCTTGAGTCTGCAATGATTCCAAGTGTTGAACGTATCAAGAAATATATCCTCAAGCTAGTAAATAACAGGTAAAAAGCTGATTTGATGGAAAATAGAAAATTAAGAGCAACACCTGCAGCAAGAACCCTGGCAAAACGTCTGGGTGTGGACCTGTTTAATGTAATCGGTACTGGTTACAAAGGACGAATTCACAGAGAAGATGTTGCAGGTTTCAATTACGAAGATAAAATACATGTTTCACCCCTTGCTCAAAGGATTGCTGATGAGCACAATATAGATCTTAAAGGAGTTGTAGGTACAGGTTATGGCAATAAGATCATGAAAGATGATGTTCTCAAACTGATAAGTGATCCTGCAATTATATCGCGCTTTGAGCTTGATGATTTCGGATATCATACAGTGCCTGCAACAACTATGGCTTCAAAGCAGCCGAAAGTGCAAGAGTCTGCTTCAGCAGGCAAGCCGCAGCCGGTTCAGGCATCAACACTCGAGGGGGAATCAGAAACAGTTCCGATGACGCAGATGCGAAAGATCATTGCAAAACGCATGTCGGAGAGCTATTTCGGTGCACCTACTTTTATTCAAACCTGGGAGATTGATATGACAGAGCTCTTGGCTTTGCGCAAGAAGCTGATCAATCCAATTATGGAAAAGACAGGGAAGAAACTTACTGTGACCGACTTAATCTCTATGGCGGTTGTGAAAACTTTGTTGAAGCATAAATATATAAATGCAAGTCTGAACAAAGAGGGTACCGAGCTTACTTTCCATAACTATGTAAATCTTGGAATGGCCGTAGGTTTGGAAGAAGGACTGCTTGTGCCTGTAGTTAAAGGTGCAGATAAGATGTCGTTGAGTGAATTTGTTGTTGCAATGAAGGATTTAACCGAACGCACATTCGCTAAGAAACTACTGCCTGATGAGCAAAGCGGAAGTACATTCACTATAAGTAATCTAGGTATGTATGGAGTGGATGAATTTACTGCAATTATAAATCAGCCAAATTCAGCTATTTTAAGTGTTTCATCAACTCAGCAAAGAGCAGTACCCCGTGATGGTGAGATAGTTATTCGTCCAATAATGAAGATTAGTCTAACTGCAGATCACAGAGTAATAGACGGGTTAACCGGGGCTAAGTTTATGACCGATCTTAAAGCGGCTCTTGAAGATCCGTTGATATTATTTGTTTAGCAGATTAAATATATAAGAGCCTGATATAAAAATGTCGGGCACTAATGGCAATAGAAATTAAAAAATAAAATATGGCTTTTGAAATAATAATGCCCAAAGCAGGTATCGACATGACCGAAGGGCAAATTGTAAAATGGTTAAAGAAAGAGGGTGATCCTGTAAAAGAGGGTGAGATCATTCTTGAGATTATGACAGATAAAACAAGTATGGAGATAGAGGCTGAGGCTTCAGGCATACTTTTAAAAATTGTTCATAAAGATGATGAGACTGTACCGGTTACAACTGTAATTGGTTACATCGGTGATGAAAACGAGTCTGTTGATACTCTTATGCCTGAAGAATTTGAAGAAACAGGGGCTGAGGAGAGTCAGGAAGAAAAACGTATGATTCGTTTGGAAGACAATTACAATGTAGCTGTTATCGGTGGAGGTCCTGCCGGTTATGTGGCAGCCATCAGAGCCGCTCAGCTGGGAGCTAAAGTAGCCATTGTTGAGAAGGGTGTATTTGGCGGAACTTGTCTGAATGTTGGTTGTATTCCATCAAAAGCCTATTTGAAAAATGTAGAAATAGTTGAACATATCAAGAATGCTGCATCAAGGGGTATCATAATTGAGAATCCTGAGATAAAGATTGATATGGAAAAAGTTGTTGAATTTAAAAACGGGGTTGTCAGAAAACTCACCAGTGGAGTTGAGGCTCTCCTTAAATCCAATGGAGTAGATATCTATAAAGGATTCGGCAAGATCAATAAAAACAAGGATGTTGTTGTTGATGATAAACAGATTATTAAAGCCGACAAAATCATACTTGCAGGTGGTTCAAAAGTGTTCATGATAGATATTCCCGGGATAAAGAATGATAAAGTTCTTACAAGCGACGATCTCCTGGGTATCAAAGAGGTACCTGAAACAATCGTCGTTTTGGGTGGTGGCGTTATTGGTGCTGAAATGGGACTTTCATTTGCAGGTCTCGGTTCTAAAGTAATTATCGTTGAGATGCAGGATCAAATTGTATCTATGTTTGATGATGATGTTACTAATGAACTGACCAAACTGATAAAGAAAAAAGGAATTGAAGTAGTAACTTCAGCAAAGATTACCGAAGTGGTTGATAAAGGCAATAAGCTTGAGATAAAGATTGAAGGTCGTGAGTCTGTATTTGCTGATAAAGCCTTACTTGCTATTGGCAGGGTGCCAGATCTCGAGTCTCTGGGTGAAGTTAAATTTGAAACAGAAAGAGGCAGAATAAAAGTTGACCAGTATATGGAGACCAGCGTCAAAGGTATTTATGCACCTGGTGATATAAACGGTATTAAAATGCTGGCTCACGTTGCATTCCGTATGGGTGAGGTGGCAGCTGAGAATGCAGTAAAAGGAAATCACAGGTCAGTGAAACTATTATCCGCACCTTCAGTTGTATACACACTTCCTGAAGTAGCCATGGTAGGCCTGACAGAAGCGCAAGCCCGCGAAAAGTATGGAGATGATATTCGTATTGGCAGGTTTAACTTCTCTGCCAATGGCAGAGCGCTTGCATCGAGTGAAGCCGACGGTTTTGTTAAAGTTATTGCTGATAACCGTTATGGAGAAGTTCTCGGTGTTCATATCATCGGTCCTGCCGCAGCTGAACTGATAACACAAGCATCATTAATAATGGAAATGGAGATTACTGTGGATGAGGTGGTTAATACTATTTATGGTCACCCGACATATTCTGAGGCAATCTTTGAGGCGTTTGCTGATGTGCTTGATGAAGCAGTTCATATTCCTAAAAAGAAGAAAAAGTAGTCATATTACAAAAACCTTAACATACGTTCTTTAATCTTAAAGAAGATCAGTTCAGACTTTAATAAAAAGTTCAGGGCTGATCTTCCTTACTTTTTTTGTAATTTCGTTGAAGCTAACATCTTATACTTTATTTAAAAAGTATAGTAAGAAAAATTTTAACATTATGATATATATAGTAAACAAATCAAATAAACCTGATTATAATATTTCTCTTGAGGAGTACTGTTTTAAAAATCTTACCAAATACGAGAAAATATTTATTCTTTGGATAAATGAGCCCTCGATTATTGTAGGTAAAAATCAAAATACGCAAGCAGAGATTAATGAAAAATATGTGCAGGAAAACGGAATACATGTTGTACGCCGAATATCGGGAGGTGGCGCAGTATATCATGATCTGAACAATCTTAATTATACTATAATTTCAAATGAAAACAACGGGAGTCGCACCTTCGATTTCAAGGCATTTTCCGAGCCGGTAATTAAAACATTAGAAGAGTTGGGTGTCAAGGCAGAATTCTCAGGAAGGAATGATATCACAATTGACGGGAAAAAAATAAGTGGAAATGCCCAGGCTTATATCGAGGGCAGGGTTATGCATCATGGGTGTATACTCTTTGATGTAGATCTGTCAGTTCTGCAAAAAGCTCTTGAAACATCAACAGAAGTGGTTGAAGCAAAAGGGGTAAAATCGGTACGCAGCAGAGTGGATAATATTCTTCCGAACCTCCCGGAGAAGATCACAGTTACAGAATTTGCCGATAAAATTCTTGAGCAGATGAAGAAAAAGTATCCCGAGATGACGGAATATGAGTTTAGTGAGGATGAACTACAAGCAATAGAAAAAACAAGAAAAGAGAAATTCGGTAACTGGAATTGGAACTATGGTTCAAACCCTGTTGCTGAGATTGTACGAAATCGTCGATATCCTGCAGGTAAAACACAAGTATTTATAAATACAAAAAAAGGAGTTATCGAAGAGATTACCTTTTTTGGTACATTCTTTGGTGTAATTAGCGATCTTACAGAGGTGCAGAATCATCTTAAAGGAGTAAAGTATGATCAGTCTGAAATTAGTAAAGCCCTTACCACGATTGATATATCTCCCTATTTTGCAGGGTTCTCTGTTGAAGAGCTTACAGATGCTATTGTGGGTTGAGACTGATTATGCATCATCTTCTTCCATTTAAAGTAGCCAAACACAGAAATTACTGAATAAATAGCAAAAAGAATTGATGTAGTGTGCAGACCTTTCCAAATATACAGTCCACACGATACAATATTTATGGCAAACCAGAACCACCATTGCTCTACATATTTTTGAGCAAGAAGCCACATGCCTAGTATGCTTAGTGCCGTTGTGAGGCTGTCACCATAAGGAACAGGGCTATCCGTAAAACGGGCTAATATAAAAGCAATAAATGCAAACAGTAAAATGCCAAAAACTGTGAGTGGCAGAATATACTTTTTTGGTGTATGTGTAATTGGAAGTTCTTCTAATTCGCTTTTTTTATGTCTGTTCCAATGTATCCATCCATAAATACTGGCAAATAAGTAGTAGATATTTACTCCCATATCGGCATAAAACTTGCTTTGAAAGAAAATCCATATATAAACAACCGGCATTACGACGCCAACCGGCCAAAGCCATTTACTGGCTTTGAATTCTAGATACAGGTACACTAATCCGATAATGGCTCCTATGATTTCTACTGTTTGCATTTCTACTGTTTTGTTTTATTCAAATATACTAAGTTAATTTTCTTATTCTGTGAACAAGTATTTATTGTTTTTCCAATTTACACATATTCTTTCACCCGTTATCTGTTTGCTCACTATTTGATTTGAACTTGCAATCTTCGTTACACTTAGATTGCTTCAAACAGCAAATCAAATTTAACGTTCACTTCACAGATCGGGTCCCGAAAGAATAATGTTAGACTTGGAAAAACAACACATACATTGATGGTGTCACAGAATAAAAAAATTACCCCGCCTTATTAAAATGAAAGTGTAAGACGCATCATATAATTACGAGCTGCCTGAGGGTAATAGCCAATCCAGTTGATACTACTGCCATCAGAAAATGTATCTGTTGCAGCCCATCCATTTGCCACATACTCTTTATTAAACAAGTTGTTTACATAAACCTGCAGATTGAAAGTACCGATTGAAGTATATTTAAATGTATAACCGGCAGAGATATTGCTGACAAAATATGCATCAATAGATTTAGCATCATTAGATGTGTTGTCCATATATTGCTTGCTTACGTACTTACCCATAAGATTGAGATATAATGCAGTGGAAGGTTGCCATGTAACCGATGCGGCACTCACGACATCAGGAGAAAATGAAATATTGGTAGTACCATATTCCTCAGAGATCTGACCCTCCCAGTTCCAGTTATCCTGATTATCATAATGGTCAAACCAGGCCACATAGTTTTTTATCCTGTTGCGGCTGAAGGTTGCGTTTGCATCTAAACGCAGTTTATTGCTCCATAAAGGTAATGCAGCCTCAAGCTCCAGCCCGGTACGGTAACTGTCTTCCACGTTCTCCATCAACTTGTAGCCAACATCATTAAGTTTACCTGTCTGCACCATCTGATTGTGGTAGTCCATATAATAAAAATTAGCTCCCAATTGCCAACCATTTGTGCCGGTGTATTGGTATCCCAACTCATAATCAATCATTCTCTCAGGCTTTATAGGATTTACAGATTCTCCTTTTATACCATCCTTAAGATCATTACGCAAGGGTTCGCGTTGGCCAACAGCTGCTGAAGCGTATAATCGACTGCTATTATTCAATTTGATATTAATGCCTGCTTTGGGATTGAAGAAATTATACAGGAAATCTCCTGTAAGATCTAGCAAATCATCATCTTCGCCGGTGAAGATATAATTAACTCTTCTATACTGTATATCACCAAACAGAGATAATTTATCATTAAGTTGATAATCAGCCTTTGTGAAAAAGTTGAATTCAGATTTTCTTCCAATATTACGATACCATTCAATTTCAGATTCATCACCTGACCAATGTTTTATCCAGGGTAATCTGCCAAAATGATCGCCGTCATAATAACTGTACATACCTCCAAATGTCAGTTTCAATCTGTTTAATGAATAATCAAGACCAATGTTTGCAACGTAGAAATCATTTTCCATCATCTTCTGACGTACAAAGTCACTTCTGCTATAAGTTACGCCATCAATAGATTGATCTTCAAGACCAAATTCAGAAAACTTTCTGTCCTCTCTGTAGTTCTCATAATAACCGTAGCCATAATTATAACTCAGTCCTGCACTTAATGTCATGAATCTGTTCAATTCTCTGGAAAGAGTAAGCTGAATTATATCTGAGTAATAATTATCGGTTTCATTATCGTAATATAAACGGTTTCCAACCTCATCATAATATTCTCCCGCAGGGTTATATTTACGTCCATATTCAGGGTCTTTCATCTGTTCTTCTGATACACCCTCCCAGGTTATGCCTGTGTGTTGAATCCCTTTAAGGTAGCTTAAGCGTATCAGTTGTTTATCTGTATAATGAGATAATACTGAATAAAAACTGGTGTGATCAACACTGCCGTTTCTTATATAGCCATTGCCAAGGACACGTGAGTAACGTGCATCAAAAGATAGTCCATTGTTCAATACCCCTGTTCCTGCTGCAATATTTGACAAAAATGTACCGTAGCTGCCTACAGCTGTAGATACCTCTCCAAAAGGCTTAGAACGAGCTCCAGCAGTCTGTAGCGAGATGCTTGCCCCGAAAGCGGCAGAGCCATTGGTAGACGTGCCCACACCACGCTGAATTTGTATATTTTGCAGAGAATTTGAGAGGTCAGGCAAGTTAACCCAGAACACCTCCTGAGTTTCCGGATTATTAAGTGGCATACCGTTTAGTGTCACGTTTATACGGGTAGCATCTGTTCCGCGTATTCTGAAATATGTATTTCCAACTCCGAGCCCGTCTTCCGTAAAAGATACCAGCGACGGACTGTTTTGCAATATTGCAGGAATATTTCTTGCCGCATTATCTTTCCTGATATCCGACATAGAAATGTTTGAATAAGATACCGGAGTATTTACTCCTGCTCTTGTGCCTGAGACAACCACTTCCTCCAGTTGAATATGACTCAGACTGTCTTTTGACATTGCAGTCACTTGATAACCTACTGCTGAAAAGAATATCAGCATTAACAATAAAAATACCTTTTTCATTTACATAAAATTTAAAGATGTACAATGTGCATACAATTTTGCATTACACTGTGCATAACGTTTGTTAAATAAAAAAGGGGATTAAAAAAGATATATACCATCGATCACTGAAATGTGATCTTATTTCCCTCCGCCGGCATTATCCGGATCAGGTATTTTGGGTATGATCTCAGCCCGTTATATTGGGCACCCCCGTTGAATACAAACAAAGGTATATACTTTTTGTTCATTATCAAAAATATCTGTATTCATTTATTAATATCTGAATTTATTAGTAATTTCGTTTTTGAAAGCTTGTTAAGGTTTAAACTTATAATAAATTAAAAGGTCTGATACATTTCGATGTAAATGGAATTAATAGAGTGTAATTATTTAATATGATAGATGAGGGAAAATTAAATGATGAAGATCAAATGATTGAAAATGAGTTTCAAGCACTCCTAAACGATTATTTGAATTCTAATCACCGGCGAAAGGTAGATGTGATTACCCGTGCTTTTAACATGGCGAAGGAAGCTCATAAAGGAGCGCGCCGCCGCTCAGGAGAGCCGTATATCATGCATCCGTTGTCGGTTGCCCGCATTGTATCTAAAGAGATCGGCCTTGGCTCTACATCTATCTCTGCATCGCTTCTTCACGATGTGGTAGAAGATACTGAATATACAGTAGAGGATATTCGTGCACTTTTTGGAGATAAGATAGCATCAATTGTAGACGGGTTGACCAAAATATCCAGTGGTATGTTTGGTGAAAACGTTTCAACTCAGGCTGAAAATTTCCGTAAACTGCTATTAACGATGTCGGATGATATTCGTGTAATCCTGATAAAGATAGCCGACAGGTTACACAATATGCGAACGCTTTCATCTATGTCGTCTACCAAGCAATATAAAATTACAGGTGAAACATTATATATATATGCCCCTTTAGCACATCGTCTCGGACTATTTGCAATTAAAACAGAATTAGAAGAGCTCTGTTTTAAGTATGAGCATCCGGAGATATTTGCTAACCTGACCAGGAAAATTGAGGAGACTGCCCCGGAGAGAAATAAAATCTATGAAAACTTTGCTGTACCTGTTGTAGAGTCGCTTGATAAAATGAATATCGAGTATGAAATGCGTGCACGGGTAAAATCTGTTTATTCTATTTGGAATAAGATGGAGAAGAAAGGCATTGAATTCAACGAGGTATATGACCTGTTTGCTGTTCGCATAATATTCGAAATGACTCCCGGAATTGATGAGAAAAAACAGTGTTGGGACATATATTCTGCAATTACTGATATATATAAGTTGCGTCCCGATCGCATCAGGGATTGGGTGAGCCATCCGAAGGCTAATGGTTATCAGGCACTGCATCTTACTGTGATGGGACCAGACGGAAAATGGATTGAGATACAAATCAGAAGTCGACGGATGGATGATATTGCAGAAAAAGGGTTTGCAGCGCATTGGAAATATAAAGAAAATAGGATAGAAGAAGATAATGAACTTGATAAATGGTTAAAAACTATCCAGGAAATATTGGCAAATCCAAATCCTAATGCGATTGATTTTCTGGACACAGTAAAAATGAATCTTTTCTCTTCCGAAATATTTGTATTCACTCCAAAGGGAGAAATTAAAACCTTACCACAAGGTGCAACAGCATTAGACTTTGCATACTCCATACACACGCGTATTGGTGATCATTGCCTTGGTGCCAAAGTGAATCATACACTTGTGCCACTGAGTCAAAAGCTCAGGAGTGGTGATCAGATTGAGATATTAACATCACAATCAGTTAACCCGCAGCCTGAATGGATTAATTTTGTAACTACAGCCAAAGCGCGTACCAAAATTGAAGCTTCTTTGCGTCGTCAACGTCGCCGTATTGCTGATAAAGGCAAAAATATGCTCGATGAACTTTTCGATCAGGAGCCAATTGATAATACTACTTTCAATAAAATACTTCATAAGTATAAAGCAGAAAATAAGGATGATTTGTATTATATGATAGGTAATAGCGAAGTGGTGCTACCTACTGACAAAAAAGCTTTTATAAAAATCAAGGAGGAACCTGAAAAGAAGGATAATCTTTTTGTGCGTTATGTCAAACAAGCAATGAGCGCAATAAAGAAACCGGCTACTGACCAGAAAACAAAGAAAGGAGAGGATGAAGAGTTAATATTAGATGATAATGAGTTAATTACGCCTATTCCAGTATTACAGACAAATACAAAAATTGACAGAAATGCTGTTTATGATCTAAAGGAGAACAACTTCAAAAAGAATTTTATTGTGCCTTCTTGTTGCAATCCATTGCCGGGAGATGATGTGTTTGGTGTAGTTACGGATAAGGAGGAAGTTGAAGTACATAAACGTTCTTGTCAAACCGGACTTAAATTAAAGTCCAACTTCGGTGACCGGCTTGTTGATGTAACATGGGGTGATTACAGGCAGTATTCATTCCTTGCTTCAATTGTTTTCACCGGAATCGACAGAATAGGAATACTCAGCACAATACTTGCAAAGCTTGCTGAAGATGTAGTCCTTAATATACAAAGCGTTAACGTTTCCTCAAATGATGGTATTTTCGAGGGAGTCTTTAATGTTCATGTTCATAGTGCTGAAGAGGTTAACCAGCTATGCGCTAAAATAGCAAAAGTGAACGGTGTGACCACCGTTCACCGATCTAATCTATAAAAATTAAATATTATTTCTTCCTTTTTCTGCCGAAAAGTATCGATGTTATCTTTCTGGCTCCAAAGGCAATAAGGGCAGGTTTTGCTATATTCCACGTGACGGAACCTATAAGTGGCAGGTTCGACAAAATAATCTGTGTTATAGTATTATTAAGCCATGGATTGCTTACTTTAGTTATAAATGGCGTGACTGAAGTGGAAGAGGACGTTGAAAAGTTATCCATTGTATCTGAAAATTTCGATTTTATGGATGAAGTAACACCCTTTGTAAGCATCGAGCCCCAGTTGTCGTTTAAATACTGAAGCTGATATGATAATCGCTGACTTGCTATCTTACGCTCCTCCCTTTGGCGTTTCTTTTCAAGTCGAAGTTCTTCTAGCGGGTCTAGTTTATACTTACTCATTTGTTACTGTTTTGTTTCATCTTTATCATCTTGTTTCAAGAGGAAACGAATGATTTTGTTGGTGAATTTTTTATTTAATGGCTTTTTAATTATTAATAGTACTATTACTATCAATAAAGCAAAAGCTGCTACTATACCGAATCCTATCCAAAGACTGCCAAGCAACTCTGCCAGATACAGTCCTGCTGCCACCAGTATAAAAAGCAATGCCATGAGGCAGACTCCGGCTAATATCAATCCATATAAAAATGCCGAAGAGCCTAAACTCAACTTCTCATAAGCTTCCAGCTTTCCGAGTTCGAGTGTGCTGTTGATATATTTACCTATATCATCTCTCATTTCCTCGAACAACGTACTTACCTTTTTTTCTTCCATTATTGTACCTTTTTAGAGGATAATATTATTGTTTTGCAAGTTCTTTCTTTGCAATATCTGCAATATCATCAATATCCTCTTTCAAATCCTGAACTTCACTTTTACCTTTATAAACAGCTGATTTTACATTTGCTTTGACTTTATCTGCAAATTCATTTGCTTGCTCCAGCCACTCTTCTCTTTTATCTGTTCCCATGATATAGCCAACTGCTGCACCAAGTGCGATTCCAATACCTAAACCTAATAATAATTTTGCTTCTGATTTCATAATTCTTCGTTTAATAGTTTGTTATTTCTTGATTAATCTCAATGATATTACCTCATGAATTTTCGGCGAACATCCTTGTACAGACGTTTTACGGGTCTACTTAAGTAAAACGCTTTATTAACAAAATTGTTTAAGTAATCAATTATTTAATCAATTTGAATCTATTGTTTCGCCGAAAAGAGTTGCCGAAGTAAAACCGGTTATCTTAACTTTTACAAATTCCCCTATGCGATGGCTATTCTTGTTGAATATAACCACTTTATTCTGCTGATTACGACCAAATAACTGCTCTCTTGAACGCTTGGAGAATCCCTCGATAAGTACTTCGAATTCCTTACCCATATCTTTTTCATTACTGCTGCGTGAAAGCTCTAGTTGTAAATCTATTATTTCCTGTAACCTTCGTGTTTTAATATCTTCAGGTACATTATCCTCAAGTTTTTTAGCTGCATACGTTCCCGGGCGCTCAGAATATTTAAACATGAATGCAGAGTCGAATCCAACCTCTCTCATAAGTGAAAGAGTTTCATTGTGATCCTCTTCGGTTTCTGTATGGAATCCGCACATAATATCTGTGGAAATACCGCAATCAGGGATAATCCTTTTAATGGCTGCAATTCTTTCCATATACCACTCTCTGTTGTATCTCCTGTTCATCAGCTTCATCATTCGTGAGCTTCCTGATTGAACCGGTAAATGAATATAGTTTGCAAGATTTTTGTATTTTGCAATTGTTTCCAATGTTTCATCATTCATATCCCAGGGATGTGAAGTGGTAAATCTAATACGCATTTCCGGCGCTGCTTCTGCCACCATTGCCAGCAGATCGTGAAAGTCAACTTTTGTTTCTCCGTTCCTATATCTGTATGAGTTCACATTTTGACCTAAAAGTATTACTTCCCTAAACCCCTTCTCCTGCATATTCTTAAGCTCATTAAGAATACTTTCAGGCTCTCTGCTTCGCTCGCGTCCTCTGGTATATGGCACTATACAGTAGGTGCAGAATTTGTCGCATCCGCGCATAATTGAGAGATATCCCGATATGTTACTGCCATTCATTTTTAGTGGCATTACATCCTTATATGTTTCGGTTTTGGAAAGCTCCACATTCATGGCTTTTTCACCCTGTTCGGCTGCACCAATAAGATTTGGTAAATCGAGATATGCATCCGGACCAACCACCACATCAACATTATGGTTATCAATCAAGTCTGATTTTGCCCTTTCAGCCATACATCCCAATACTCCAAGAATGAGATTATTCTTTTTCTTTCTTCTTAGTGAATTAAAATATTCGAGCCTCTGGATAACTTTTTGTTCTGCATTTTCTCTTATTGAGCAGGTGTTTACGAAAATAGCATCTGCCTCACTATCCTTGTCTGTAAGGCTGTATCCATCCATTTCCATAATAGATGCAACCACCTCGGTGTCGGCAATATTCATCTGGCAACCGTAGGTCTCTATGTAAAGTTTTTTGTCTTTAATTTCAGAATTCATCTTCACTCTGTTAATTAATAATATACTGTGATTTTTGAACTAATGCTATTAAAATAGCATTTTTGCAGTCTAAGAAAAGTTAAATACAAAGATTAAAAGCATATTATGTTGCATAATAATCATTCTTGTCTTATTTTTGCATTAAGGAAAAAATAAAAATTTTTTCATAGTTAAGGTTTTGGTTAAAGTTTCGAGAGTGACTGTGAAGTTGCTCTCGATTTTTTTTATCACCAAACTCACCTTAATTACATAAAAATAGACTATTTTTGTCTAGTTGCAAAATTAATAAAATTATGGAAATAGGCGACCTTATTTATGTAATCCTTCTGTTACTTTTTATGATATTGGGGTTTTTTAATGATTCCAGGAAGAAAAAAGAACAGCAAAAACAGCAACAGGAACCGAATCCCAACCTCAGACCGGTAAATAGGGATATTACAAAATCTATACCTCCTCTTTTGTCCGAAGATCAACGGAAGATATTTGAGTTTGAAAATGAGAAAAGATTAAAACAAATAAACCGGGAAAAAGAAAAACGTGTTAAAGAAGGTGGCTTTGCATTTACTTCCTCTATGGAACTAACTACAGATTTTAAGAAAGAGTCGTCTTTAGAAAACTCTAAATTCAGTAATTATGCAGATACATTATATGATCTGGACTCAGATATGATCGAATCAAACAACCCTGAGCCTGACAATCCCGAAATGCCTGAAGTACCCGGTGATAACAGTTATGTAATGCATCCCGTAGTTGAAGAACTACATGGGCCTGACAAGAAAAAGGAGTTGGTAAATGGAGTTGTTTTTAGTGAGATCTTAAAAAGGAAGTATTGAGTGTGATGCTACACAATTTAATCGGTAAATCAGATAATCAATAAAATAGTAAATAAAAAATATTCTTATGGCTTTAAAATTTATTAGTGCTGAAGAGGCTGCATCACTTGTTAAAGATAATGATAACGTCGGTTTCAGCGGATTCACTCATGCAGGTTGCCCAAAAGTTGTACCTGTTGCAATTGCCAAACAAGCTGAAGAAGAGCACGCAAAAGGCAATTCTTTCAAAATTGGGGTATTCACCGGTGCATCCACAGGTGATTCAATTGATGGTTCACTTACCAGGGCAAAAGCTATTAAAATGCGCACTCCATATCAAACTAACAAGGATATGCGGGCAGCTCTTAATAACGGAGAGTTTGACTTTTTCGATCTCCATCTTTCCCAATTAGCTCAGGAGATACGTTATGGTTTTCTAGGGAAAATAAATGTTGCAGTTGTAGAGGCATGTGATGTAACTGAAAGTGGAGAAATAGTTCCTACAACCGGAGTTGGCATCACACCAACTATTTGTCGTTTGGCTGATATTGTAATTGTTGAACTGAATAAAAAAGTTCCAACTAAACTTCGCGGGATTCATGATCTTTATGAGTTGCAAGATCCGCCAAAGCGACGTGAAATACCAATTTATGAAGTTCAAAACCGCGTTGGTCTGGAGTATGTAAAGGTAGATCCTTCAAAGATATATGTGGTTGAAACAGACAAAGAAGCTGAAGGAGGAGGTTTTGCACCTGTTGATGAAGTTACTGCCAGAATAGGTAATAATGTAGCAGATTTTTTTGTTTCAGAACTTAAGGCAGGCAGGATCCCGGCACATTTTCTACCCATTCAGTCAGGAGTAGGTAATATAGCAAACGCAGTTCTTGCATCTATGGGAAGTAACCCGGCAATACCACGTTTTGAAGTCTATACGGAAGTTATTCAGGATGCAGTAATTGATATGATGCAACAAGGTAATATATCATTTGCCAGCGGCTGTTCACTGACAGTGAGTAATAAAGTTTTGAATAAGTTTTATGATGATCTGTCGTTCTTTAAAAATAAACTTGTACTAAGACC
>Ga0209075_1000238_pt1 | contig 52163 bp, 48 predicted proteins | sample Stecom2011_FD_187523 | JGI IMG/M metagenome (GOLD analysis project Ga0209075, IMG submission 187523) | Agricultural soil microbial communities from Utah to study Nitrogen management - Steer compost 2011 (SPAdes) (version 2) | ecosystem: Environmental > Terrestrial > Soil > Agricultural land...
ACGCCCTACGCCATTGTCACCGCCTAACTTGTTCAGTTTTTCAAGCACTGTGGCGGGCGACAAGCGCTCGCCATCAATGGCGACAACATCGCCTCTCTCAAAGGTTAAATCAACATAAGTGGGTTGCTCGGGGGCGTTCTCGGGCGAGACACTCCAGCGCCACATGTCGTCCTCGGCTTCTGTCCACGGATCTTCTAATACACCGCCCTCGTAAGAGATGTGCAGTAGGTTGGCGTCCATGGAATAGGGGGATTTTTTCTTTTGGCCGGCAAAGTCTACCGGAATATTGTGCTGCTCGCAGTAGGCCATCAGGGTCTCACGAGAGGTCAGGTCCCACTCGCGCCAAGGGGCGATCACTTGAATGCCGGGCTTGAGTGCGTAGGCACCCAGCTCAAAGCGCACCTGATCGTTGCCTTTGCCGGTGGCGCCGTGAGAGATGGCATCGGCGCCTGTCTCATTGGCGATCTCGACCAAACGTTTGGCAATCAGCGGACGGGCGATGGAAGTACCCAGTAGGTACTCGCCCTCGTAAATGGTGTTGGCTCGGAACATCGGAAACACGTAATCGCGGACAAACTCTTCGCGCAGGTCTTCGATGTAAATTTCTTTAACGCCCAGCGCTTCGGCCTTGGCTCGGGCTGGCGCTACTTCTTCACCTTGACCGATATCGGCCGTGAAGGTCACCACCTCACAGTTGTAGGTCTCTTGCAGCCATTTAACGATAACCGAGGTATCTAACCCCCCAGAGTAGGCCAGTACAACTTTTTTGATGGACGACATAGAGAACTCCCGCAGTTGGTCAGCCGCACAGGCCAAACAGTCCAATTACATAAGCGCCTCATACAGCGCGGCGAAATTGTACCCGAAACCTTGGCCTTTTCCCACTCCAATGTCACCCATATACTCAGATAAGCCGATCGGTAACAAAGTTACCGACGGCAACCCTTTACCCCCGCGCGATCGCTTTACAGGCAAGGCTGTGAGCTAAAGGCTACAGACGAAAAGTCGATACCTTGTCGGTCAGTGCCTCTGAGTGCTGCTGTAAAACCCTGGCGCGCGACTGCTCTTGCTCGACCTCTGCCAGCGACCGTTCGGCCACATCAGAGATAGTTTGCATGTTTTGCATAACCTCGTGCACCACATGGCTTTGCTGCTCGGCGGCGGTGGCAATCTGCGCGGCCATGGCATTGATGGCCGTTACCGCATCGTTGATTGTCACCAGCGAGCCGGAGGCCTCGTGGGCGTGCGTAACACTGTTAGCGGCAAGCTCGCGGCTATCATCCATGATGGTAACGGCATCTTTTGAGGTGTCGTGCAACGCACTGATCATGCCTTGGATTTCTTCGGTACTGGCATGGGTGCGCTGCGACAGCACTCGCACCTCGTCGGCGACCACGGCAAAACCACGCCCCTGATCGCCGGCACGGGCCGCCTCTATGGCGGCATTAAGGGCTAACAGGTTGGTCTGCTCGGCGATCCCCTGAATGGTTACCAGGATACCGTTGATCTCTTGCACCCGATCGTTTAACGAGCCTACTACCGTGCCCGCTTGCTCTAGCTTTTGCGCTAACGAGCTGATCGACTCGGCGGTTGTGTCCACCTGCTGTTTGCCCTCGCCGGCGCTGGCCACCACCTCGCTTACCGAGCTGGCGGTATCCTCGGCGTGTCGCGCTATCTCGCCGGTGGCGTTGGTTACCTCGCTCATCGCCCGAGCAACACTGTCGATCTGCTCGCGCTGGTGCAGCATTTCGCGCACCGAATCGGCGGCTCGCCCTGCAGTGGCAGTGGCGTTGTCATCCAGCTCGGTGGCCTGCAGTCGAATATGCTCGACTAAGCTGTGCATATGCCCGACAAACTCGTTAAAGCTGTGCGCCAACGAGCCCACCTCATCATCGGCGCTGATCGGTAAGCGCTGGGTCAAATCGCCACCCCCAGCGGCAATCTCGTGCAGCGCAGCCGACACTCGATGCAAAGGTCTAAACAAACAGCCAATCAACCAGTTAAGCGCCACGATGCAAACCGCCACCAGCAGTAAAATCACCACCAGCTGCTGCGTCAGACTTTTTAATACGGGCGCCATCAAAGCATCGCGCTTGAGCATTAGCAGCAGCACTAAATCAGTGCTTGGCACCTCGACGGCAAACACCTGCAAGGTTTCGCCATCGGCCTCTAGCAACTGGGTGCTACTGCCGTTTTGCAGCAGTTGCTCGACATAAGAGACGCTCAGAGCTGGCGCCACCGAGCTCAAGCTGGCGTTTAACAGCGCCGGATCACTGTGAGCAAACACTGTGCCCTTGCGCTTGGCGATAAACAGGCTGCCATCGCCGGGTAAGCGGGTTGTGCGCAGTTGTGCAACAATACTGTCCAGCACTACGTCGGCGCCGATAACCCCGACCATCTGGCCGTTGGCGTCTTGCACCAAACGCCCCAGCGACACCACATTTTTACCGCTGGCCGAGGCCACCGAAGGATCTTCGATCACGGTTTGATCGGGCAACCGCTCGGCATTGATGTACCAAGTCCAGATGCGCGGATCGTTATTGTCCTCGGGCAACACCAGCTCATTGGCGTTAACCAAGCCGCCGTCTGCAAAGGCTAAAAACACATTGTCGACATCGGCAGCGCGCTTAACTTGGTTGAGGTGAGTGATGTAATCCTCTGGCGGCGCGTCTGCGGGGAAACTTTCCAGTGCACGGCCTTTGCTGATAAACCAATCGCTAACGTATTGCGAAAAAGTGCTCGAAATCCCTTCGACTTGGCTTTTGATTCGCTCTTCCATCTGCGCCATGGCGGCCGAGTAAGCCAACCATGCGACCACAGAACCCACCACAATTAACGCCACAGCGGCCGAGCCACTGATCTTTTTTCGTAAGGACAATCGCATAAGGTGTCACCTTAAATTGGCCGTTTTTGTTATGTGTTATTCGCATGGGCTTGGTAAAGCCTGCTCGCCTCAAAAACTTCAACCTATTGTCTATAGCGACCGATCGCGACACCTCTTTAGGCTTAAGCCCCAAAGATTAAAGTTAAACTGTGGCGATGTAACAGCAAGCCGCCGCGCTTTAGGTGGCAGTGGCGCGTTGCAATTGCGCCTCGGCGTAATCTTGCAGTTGTTGCAACAGCTCCCGTTGCTCGGGCGGCAGCTGCCCGGCCAGCAAATCGGATATTTTTTGATCGAACTGCTCTTTCACTATACCGGCCCCTGCCGCCGGATCGGTGAGGCGGGCAAAACAAAATGCTTGCCAGCGCTGCTGCTCATCGGGGTTAAGGCTGTCGGGAAAGTTACGCGCGCGGTAGCGCCACAACAGCTCTGGCAAGCGCGGATCTTGAAACTCAAACGGGTTGGCGGCAAGCTCAGCCCCGCTGCTGCGTCGCACCGCCGACATCAAGCGTTTGTCGTTATTGTTTAAAAAGCCATCGTACAGTTGTTGCTCGGGGTCAGTACGCGGGGCGAACGGGTTGTCGCGGTACAGCTTAGTGAGCTTTGCGCGCAGAGCGCTCGATTCCACCAACGTCATATTGCTAAAGCGGCGCCAGTGCTGCTCAGCTTGGCGCCGGTCGATGCCCAGGCGCTCGGCGGTGGCATCATCCAACATCGCCGGCGGTAACAGCATGGGGGATTTATTAAGATGAATCTCTTTTAGCGCTAGGCGCGTGACCCCCTCGGGCAGCTGGTCATTGCGCACAAATAAACGCGCCACTAGGGCCTCGGCATCAAGACTCAATAAATCATCGGGTGCGGCGCTTAAATTATAGGCAATCACGCTATTGTTGTTGTGCGGGTGAAACGCCAGCGGCAACACCAAAGCGCAGTTGCCTTGACTGGCCGGAAACATAGAGGAAATGTGCAGCAGCGGCTTAAAGCCGTCGATATCGATCATAGCCGCGGCAAAACGCTTACTGCGCAAGCGGTAGGCGTAATCAAACAGTTTCGGCTGACGGCGTTTGATCAAGCGCGCCAAGGCAATGGTGGCATAGACATCGCTTAGGGCATCGTGGGCCGCGCCATGCTCGAGGTTATTGGCGGCGCTTAAGGCCTCGAGCTTCAAGCATGGTGTGCCGTCGTCGTAAGTGGGCCACTCGATACCGTCGGGGCGCAAAGCGCGGGTCATGCGCACCATATCGATAATATCCCAGCGGGAGTTACCGTTTTTCCACTCGCGCTCGTAGGGGTCGTAAAAGTTGCGGTATAAGCCGTAACGGGTAACCTCATCGTCGAAGCGGATCGAGTTATAACCCACGCCACAGGTGCCTGCTTGGGCAAATTCAGTGGCGATTTTTGCCATAAACTCGGCTTCGCGCAAACCATGGGCCTCGGCGTACTGCGGGGTGATACCGGTAATCAGGCAGGCCTCGGGTTTGGGCAGCAGATCGGGCGCCGGTTTACAGTAGATCATCAGCGGCTCACCCAGCACATTTAGCTCGACATCGGTGCGCACACCGGCAAACTGTGACGGCCGATCAACCGCCGGCACCTCGCCCCAGGTTTCGTAGTCGTGCCAGTAAAAAGTATTGCGCCCTGCAGTATTAGCCACCACACGCTTCCCCTTGGCGTTGCTTATTTGGATCTTACTGTACCATTTTAACCCCACATTGAAATATACTGTGGCCACTTAACCAACAAGGGGCCAGGATGAATAAGCTGAAGCAACTTTTTGACAACAACGCTCGCTGGGCAAAAAACATTAAAGAAGAGGACTCAGACTTCTTCACCACTCTCTCGCAGCAACAATCGCCCGAGTATCTCTGGATCGGCTGCTCTGACAGCCGCGTACCCGCCAACCAAATTGTCGATCTTTTACCCGGTGAGCTTTTTGTCCACCGCAACGTTGCCAACCTAGTGGTACACACCGACTTAAACTGTCTTTCGGTCATGCAGTACGCGGTCGATGTGTTAAAGGTGAAGCACATTATGGTAACGGGCCACTATGGCTGTGGCGGGGTTAAATCCGCCATGCAAAACCAACAGTTTGGTATTGTCGACTATTGGATACGCAACATTCGCGATGTGTACTTTAACCACCAGGACGAGCTGGATGGCATCGACGACGAGGTATGCCGCATCGATCGGCTGTGCGAGCTAAACGTGATTCAGCAAACCTGCAATGTGGCGCACACCAATATTGTGCAAGACGCCTGGAAGCGCGGCCAAGAGCTCACCCTGCACGGCTGGTGTTACAGCATTAAAGACGGCATCCTGCGCAATCTTATGCCAGCAATCGAGGATATCGACGATATCAGCGAGCGCTACCGCATTGTTTAGCCTCACCACTCAATAACGCGGCCTAGGGCTGCCTAAGGACTTTACGTGGCCCGTTTATTTGCCGAACTCGACAGTCAACCCACCGCTTTAGGCGAAATCTCTCTGCGCCGGCGCAAGATTCCAACCCTAGGCGAGGAGGATATTTACGAGGTCAAGCTCGGCGATGAGTTTTTAATGTCGAGCTTATTTGTCGATGCCGAGGTGGCGCTGGCCGATTTGGGTTTGGCCGCTACCGAAGGCGGGCAACTTAACGTCGTGGTCGGTGGTTTAGGTTTGGGTTACACCGCACAAGCGGCGCTAAATGATCCGCGTATCCAGCAGCTATTAGTGGTAGAGATACTCGAGCCTATTATTAACTGGCACAAAAACGAGCTGGTACCTGTGGCAAAGTCTTTGAACTCAGACCCCCGCTGCCGTTACGTACTGGGCAGTTTTTTTGCCATGGCCCAGCCCGATATTGGTTTTGACCCGAGCGCGCCGGGAGCTTTATTTGATGCGATATTGCTCGACATAGACCACTCGCCCAGCGAGTTTCTTAACAGCGACAACGCCGGCTTTTATACCCGCGCCAACCTAAGCGCCATGGCGCAGCAATTAAAACCCGGCGGCGTATTTGCCATGTGGAGCCAACGCCCTGCCAGCGTTGCATTTACTGAGTTATTACAAAGTGTGTTTGCCCAAGTGGACAGCCAGCTGGTGAGTTTTTACAACCCGTTTGCCCAGGTAGAGGCGAGCAACACTGTGTATGTGGCGCACAACCATAAAGCTGACTGCTAATTTTTATCGCAGCTGTAAAGGCCGTCGCCGTTAACTCACAGGCAAATGGCTGTACTTGTCAGCTATTGCCGCGACGCTAACGCCCCAGCCATTCTGAGGTGTATAAGCTTTACAGAGGCCGTAGCGTTAAAGCCTGCTGGTTTTTGCTGCCATAATAAAATCGTTAAGGTGCAGCCCGTTAATTTTATGGGTCCACCAATCGACGCTGACGTTGCCCCACTCGGTAACTATTTTAGGGTGGTGTTGCGCCTGCTCGGCCAACTCGCCCACACGGTTGGTAAACCGTAAAGCCTCGGCAAAGTTTTTAAACTCAAACTCTCGGGTCAGCACCGCAACACCCTCGACAGACTTCACCTGCCAGCCGGGCACGTCATTTAAGTGGGTTGTAATTTCTTGCTCAGATAATTTTTCTGCGTCGGCGTGACAGGCGCTGCAGGTTTGTTGGTGTAATGCCGTCATGGTGTAACTCCTTTGCTGTAGATGGGTTACTCAGACACCCGAGCCAAGCTCGCGTTCCGCCCACAGTAAAACACACAAGCGTTTAACGGTTGGGCGGCGCGGCTGCATTAACTCACGGTGACTACGCCCTCTTCTATTTTGGCGCGCCATAGCTGTGGGCCGGTTTTATGAACCGACTCGCCCTTGCTGTCTACGGCAACGGTAACCGGCATGTCTGTTACATCAAACTCGTAGATCGCCTCCATGCCCAGCTCGGGAAAACCCACCACCTTGGCGGATTTAATTGCTTGCGCCACTAAGTAAGCGGCGCCGCCCACAGCCATTAAATAAACCGACTCATGGTCGCGAATCGCCTCTATGGCCAGCGGCCCACGCTCGGCTTTACCGATCATACCCAGCAGTCCGGTTTGCTCCAGCATGGTGCGGGTAAACTTATCCATGCGCGTTGCGGTGGTGGGGCCAGCGGGGCCAACAACCTCATCGCGCACCGGGTCCACTGGGCCTACGTAATAAATAAACCGACCGCTCATATCCACCGGCAGTTGTTCACCGTTGGTCAGCATGTCGATCATTTTTTTATGGGCGGCATCGCGGCCTGTTAGCATTTTACCCGACAGTAGAATGGTATCGCCCGGCTGCCACTGTTTAACCTCTTGCGCGGTAATGGTGTTTAAGTTAACCCGCCGCACCGTGTCGGACACCTCCCAGCTGATCTCGGGCCAGTCCTCCAAAGACGGCGGAGTTTGCCGCGCGGGGCCTTCACCGTTAAGGGTAAAGTGCGCGTGGCGCGTGGCGGCGCAGTTAGGTATTAGCGCCACGGCTTTGTTGGCTGCGTGGGTAGGAAAATCCTTCACCTTCACATCCAACACGGTGGTTAATCCACCCAACCCCTGTGCGCCAATGCCTAAGCGGTTTACTTTGTCGTACAGCTCAAGGCGCAACTGCTCGCAGCGATTATCGGCGCCGCGCGCCTGCAGATCTTGAATGTCCACCGGATCGAGCAGCGCCTCTTTGGCCAGCAGCATGGCTTTTTCGGCGGTGCCGCCAATGCCAATACCCAGCATGCCCGGCGGACACCAACCAGCGCCCATTTTAGGCACCATCTCAAGCACCCAGTCCACCACCGAATCCGACGGATTGAGCATGGCAAATTGCGATTTCGCCTCGCTGCCGCCACCCTTGGCCGCCACATGTACCTCTACGGTGTTGCCGGGGACAATATTGTAATGGACGATGGCCGGGGTGTTGTCGCCGGTGTTTTCTCGCGCACCATCCGGATCGGCTAAAATCGAGGCCCGCAACAGGTTATCGGTGTTGCTGTAGGCGCGGCGCACCCCCTCATTCACCATGTCGGTTACGCCTTGGCTGGCGTGCCATTGCACATCCATCCCCACCTGCACAAATACGGTTACGATACCTGTGTCTTGGCAGATGGGACGGTGCCCCATGGCGCACATGCGCGAGTTAATTAGAATTTGCGCCATAGCGTCTTTGGCGGCCGGGTTGGCCTCGCGCTGGTAGGCTTGATGCACCGCCTGAATAAAATCGACGGGATGGTAATAAGAGATAAACTGCAGAGCGTCGGCGACGCTCTCGATAAAATCAGCTTCTTTAATAACGGTGGTCATAGCAAAATCTCAACGATTGGATTTTGCGCGTAATTTTACACCAAAGCCGATTACTTTGCCCTAAGCAGAGCAACACACCTGCACAAAGCAGCGCAACGGTTAAGGCGTGCTGCTGGCCCCGACATTACTGATTTGCCGCTTGAGCTGTAGGATGTCGTTATTGGTGTTGCGCCGATAAGCATCGATGGCGGCCACCGCCTCCTCGTTATTTTTAACCCGCGAGGCCAAATCGCGCAGCCCGGGTAATTGTTGCGTAACCCGCTGCACATCAATACTCAAGCTTTCGAGCTGATCGGCGCTGGATTTTAATTTTGCCATGGCGGCATTGGCCTGCGTCAACTGTGTGGTTAATTTGTCCAGCTGAGCCTGCAGCTCGCGCTTAACACTGGTGGCGCTGGCATTGGCGCCGGCGGCTGTTTTTTCAACGGCACTGAGCTGTTTTTTTAACACCACCAAGGCGTCTTCATTGGCGGTGATTTTTTTGCGGTTGGTGTCTTGCGACACGCCCCACAGTTTGCGAATCTCGGAGTCGGCCCACTTTAGCTTATCTTGGATTTCATCTACCGTTTGACTGGATTGATCGGAGTTAAGATCGAGCCGCGCCTCTAGGCCGGCAATACGCTGCTCGGCGCCGACCAAAACTTTTTGCGACTCGGTTAGCTGCCACGCCAAATAACCCCCACCGCCAACGCCCGCCACCGCGATCACAAGCGCGAGCACGGCCACCTTCCCCGGCCCCCGAGGCTCGGGCGGCGCTGCATGAGCCGGCGCAGTCTGGCTAGCGCGGCTGGCGGCGCGCGGCGCTGGCTGATCGAGCGATTGGGGGTCACGGTCGGGGATAACCCCCCCCAGTGTGGGTTCTTTACGTTCCATAACAATCCTATCTGGCAAGTCGAATATTCATGACAGCGCAAGCGATATCCACGCACTTTAATAGGGTACGTTTATAACAGTTATATCGCTAAAAAAGAAGGAATGCAGCAGCAACAAAAAACGCCAGCTTAGCTGGCGTTTTTATAGCGCGGATTATCGTAACAAGGTTAAGACAATCCACTACACTCGATCATGCTAAGCATTAGGCTGCGTTGGCGTTAACAAATTCCCAGTTAACCAGCGCCCAGAACGCGTCCATGTACTTTGGACGCGCGTTGCGGTAATCGATGTAGTAAGCGTGCTCCCAGACATCCACGGTCAACAGTGGAGTGACCGACTCATCGGTCAGTGGGGTTTCAGCGTTAGAGGTGTTGACGATGGCCACAGTGCCGTCGGCTTTTTTCACCAACCAAGTCCAGCCCGAGCCAAAGTTAGCCACGGCCTGGGCGGTAAACTCTTCTTTGAATTTGTCAAAAGAGCCAAAAGCGGCATCGATAGCGCCGGCCACTGCACCGGTTGCTGCGCCACCACCGTTGGGGCTCAAGCAGTTCCAGTAGAAAGTGTGGTTCCAAACTTGCGCCGCATTGTTAAATACGCCACCTGAAGAGCTTTTCACGATTTCTTCTAAGGTCTTGCCTTCAAACTCAGAGCCAGGCAGTGCCGCGTTTAGCCTATCGAGATAGGTTTTGTGGTGCTTGCCGTAGTGGAACTCTAGAGTTTCTTCTGAGATATGGGGAGCCAAAGCATCTTTTGCATAAGGCAGTTCCGGTAGTTCAAAAGCCATAATATTCTCCATTAACACGGTTAAAATAAAACCCAAAAAAAGCTGGGTTACCTAGCTTATTATCATCAACCGGGCAGAACCCTGCCGATACTTTTAATGTCGAGTTTAAGCGTAAGAGTATAGCGCTAGTAAACACGAAAGGCATCTTCCAACACTGGAAGATGCCTTTGGGGCCCTTAAAACACTAGGGTAAACAAATATTACAGAGCCCGGTGGCGCAGTGTTACATCATACCGCCCATGCCACCCATACCACCCATGCCGCCCATGTCTGGGGCAGAGCCACCTTCACTTGGCTTATCGGCTACCATGGCTTCGGTGGTAATCATCAAGCCCGCTACAGAACCGGCCGCTTGCAGCGCACTGCGGGTTACTTTAGCAGGATCGAGAATCCCCATTTCCAGCATGTCGCCATACTCACCGGTAGCGGCATTAAAGCCAAAGTTACCCTCGCCACGACGGACTACATCGGCCACTACAGAGGCTTCTTCACCGGCGTTGGTCACGATCTGACGCAGCGGTGCTTCCATGGCACGACGAGCAATATCGATACCGGCATTTTGCTCTTCGTTATCGCCTCTAAGATCAGCGATAGCGCTTACAGCGCGCAACAAAGCGGTACCGCCACCGGGGACAACACCCTCTTCAACGGCTGCACGAGTAGCGTGTAGGGCGTCTTCAACCCGCGCTTTTTTCTCTTTCATTTCCATTTCGGTAGCGGCGCCTACTTTGATCACGGCAACACCGCCGGCCAATTTAGCAACCCGCTCTTGCAGTTTCTCACGATCGTAATCAGAGCTGGTCTCTTCGATCTGAGTACGGATTTGCGCCACCCGTGACTCGATCTCTTTAGCGTCACCTGCACCGTCTACAATGGTGGTGTTCTCTTTGCTCATGGTGACGCGCTTAGCGGTACCCAAGTGCTCGAGAGTCACATTTTCCAGATCCAAGCCAACCTCTTCGCTGATCACGGTACCACCGGTTAGTACGGCAATATCTTGCAGCATGGCCTTGCGACGATCGCCAAAGCCCGGCGCTTTACAGGCCGACACTTTCACAATACCGCGAATGTTGTTAACTACCAGAGTCGCCAACGCTTCGCCTTCAACGTCTTCGGCCACAATGATCAGAGGCTTACCAGATTTGGCAACCGCTTCTAAGGTGGGCAGCAGCTCGCGAATGTTCGAGATTTTTTTGTCCACCAACAGGATGTAAGGCGTGTCCTGTTCAACCATCATATTGTCTTGGTTGGTGATGAAGTAAGGCGACAGGTAACCGCGGTCAAACTGCATACCTTCTACCACGTCCAGCTCGTTCTCGAGGCTGGTGCCCTCTTCAACGGTGATAACACCTTCTTTACCCACTTTGCCCATGGCTTCGGCAATAATGTCACCGATGTGAGAGTCGCTGTTGGCCGAGATAGTACCCACCTGAGCAATGGCTTTAGGGGTATCACAAGGCTGTGCGATAGAGCGAATATGAGCCACAGCGGCGATCACGGCTTTGTCGATACCGCGCTTGAGATCCATCGGGTTCATGCCAGCAGCAACCGACTTTAGGCCTTCATTTACAATCGATTGGGCCAACACCGTGGCTGTGGTGGTGCCGTCACCGGCGTCTTCAGAGGCTCTAGAGGCAACCTCTTTCACCATCTGCGCACCCATGTTCTCAAACTTATCTTCTAAGCTGATTTCTTTTGCTACTGAAACACCATCTTTGGTAACGGTGGGCGCACCAAAAGATTTTTCCAGTACCACGTTGCGACCCTTGGGCCCCAAGGTAGCTTTAACCGCATCGGCTAAAATATTAACGCCTTTTGCCATACGCTGACGGGCGTTATCACCAAACTTCACTTCTTTTGCAGACATAATTTAATTCCTTGCAATAAATCGTTCAACACTAGGGACGGGGGGATTAAACGAGAACGGCTTTAATATCGCTTTCGCTCAAAATCACCAACTCTTCACCTTCGATTTCAATGGTATCGCTGCCGGCGTATTTGCCGAACACAACGGTGTCACCCACTTTCACGTCTACCGGACGGACGTCACCGCTATCCAGCACGCGGCCATTACCAACCGCCAACACTTCACCCTGATTGGGTTTTTCTTTGGCAGATCCTGGCAAAACAATACCACCGGCAGTGGTTTTCTCTTCTTCCTTGCGGCGAACCACAACGCGATCGTGTAACGGACGAATATTCATGGACTTCTATCTCCAACTAGCAGGTTTAAATGCGTAGTAACAAAAAAGTATTAACAACAAAGTCAAACCGGGTTGCCCCGGAATTTTGCCGATCCCAGCAAAAATTCGGTTGTTGTGCGCAGGTTTTAGCCTCGCACTTACGAACTTGCTCAAAAGATGGGGATGACTGGTTGCTATTTCAATGGCCTTAACCAGAGAAATAGCAAAAAAAGAGGCAAATTAGGTTGTTTTTACCTAAGTCGCCGTAAGCTGGCTATTTTTTAGGCAAGGATGTGTCGTTTTTTGTCCGATCGGTGCGACGAAACTCGCCATCGTAAATATTGCCATGCCCGGGCGGGGGTTGGTTTGTGCCACCTCGGGTAGTCACTGTGCCCATAACCATGTGCTTGCTCAGGGCTTTAAACAAAGCGCGACGGCAAACCGGAATCAGCAAAATCAAACCCAGCGTATCGGTAAAAAAACCCGGCGTTAATAACATCGCCCCGGCGCAGGCGAGCATAATGCCCTCGACCATCTCGCGCGCAGGCACTTGGCCCTGCTGCATTCGGCTGCGGGCGCGCATCAATGTGGCCAAGCCTTGCCAGCGCAACAATAACACGCCAAAAACAGCGCTTAAAATCACCAAGGCCACAGTAGGCATCACGCCAATTTGGCTGCCCACCTGGATAAATAGGGCGATCTCAACCAAAGGCACTACTATAAACAGAACAAACGGTATTGGCATTTTACCTCTCCGCTGAGCGGTCGCGTTTAAGCGTTACCACTCGTAACTTATCCCCACCATCATGCGGGTATCTTCGCGTCGTTTATCCTGCTGCGGCTGATTATCGACGTTGTAATTAACCTTAAATTCAGAGTATAAATCGCCGGCCAACAAAGTGCTGATGCCAGTACCTGTGGTCAGACGCCAATCGCTGCTGTCTTCCAGCGATCGGGTAATCTCGTTCTCATGAAAGAAAGACACACCAAAAGGCAACAGATAGCGGAAGTTAGTTCCCAAACGCAACGCAAAACGCTCGTTTACCTCGCTAAAATCCGGCTCGGGGGTGGCCGGTATCTCGTAGCGCTCGTTTAAATACGTAACCCCTGCGGTCGTGGCTAAGGCGGTGTCTGAGTTTTCCCAAAACTGATAACCCGTACCGCTACCAAAAGTGTAAAACTCACGCACACCACGGGATTCGTCCGAGCCTACCGATGCATCGTTAGTCCAGAACCAACGCTCGCGAAAAAACCAGTCTAAGGTGTAGCGCCCCAGCCACAGCTCGTCGGGGGGTTTACGGTCAGAGGAGTAGCTGGCGTACTCTAAGGTGGTGTTGTGGCGAAACTCGCTGCGACGGTATTCGATGTGAGTTTTCATTTTAATGTCGCGCCGAACATCGTTGCCCTCGGCAAAAAAGCCCGACAAGCCAAACTTACCCCGGTAGCTGTACTCACCCTCTATGTGGCTTTCAAACGGCAACATGATATCCAGTGAGGCCAGCGGCACGCTGCGCTGGTCTGGGTCGCCGCCACAGGAGTAAAACAAATACTCTTGTTTCATGCCGTCAATCAGGCAAGGAGCAGCGCTGCCGCTTAATTTCATCGGCATGGTGGTGCTGATGTTTTTAATCTTTGAGCGGGCGATCTTTACGTCGCCAAAATTGCTGCTGCCCCACACCAGCGAATCGCCATCGAGCTTAACAAAGTCGCCCTCTATGCGATCTCCATTGTACAGCTCGACATAGCCGGCCTGTGCCGTGCTCAGCTGCAGCAACAAAAATACCATGAGTCCTAGGTTTCTCACACTCGCAACCACTCTCGCATTACACTATCCATACAACTGTCAAATATTAAAGGATTTTTATGCGATCCCTGCAGGCGCCTCACTGCTCCGAGCAACTGCCCGACCCGCTTTACACGGTACTGGCCCGCGTTCCCGCTGGGCGAGTTGTCACCTACGCGCAACTGGCGGCGCTGGCTGGCCGCCCCGGTGCGGCACGCTGGGTGGGCAGCCGACTGCGCGCTTTACCAAACGACAGCCAACTGCCTTGGCATCGTGTCGTTGCCGCCTCTGGCAAGTTATCACTGCCAGCCGACTCGCCGGCTGGCAGGTCTCAGCGGGCCCGGCTCGAGGCCGAAGGCGTTGTGTTTCGGGGCCAGCGTATTGCGCTGGCCGATTACCGTTGGCTTAAAGCGTAACCTGAATTAACCGCCCTTGCCCACCGGCTGACGTGCTTCGTTGCCCGGCTTCAGTTGTCGCCCAATCAACAGCAACAGCAACAGCCCCGGTATCACCATCAGCGCCGTTATCACAAAAAACAACGCCCAATTGCCCCCCAGCCAATCGACCAAGGTGCCACTGCCCGAGGCTAAGGTAGTTCGGCCCAAGTTACCCAAAGAGGCCAACAGCGCGTATTGCGCGCCAGAAAAAGCCCGCCCGGTCAGCCACGTTAACAAAGAGACAAAGGCCACGGTGGAAAACGCCGCGCAAAAGTTATCCACCATGATGGCCGCCATAAACAAGGTTTTATCGGGCCCAACTAAGGCAATCCAAGAGAACATAAGATTGCTGGCCGCCATAGCCACACCGCCAATAAACAAACCGCGAACAATGCCGTAGCGGATATTAATGGTGCTGCCAACCAACGTGAAAATAACGGTCAGCCCCCAGCCAATCAATTTAGAGTAGTGGGCTATGTCTTCATTAGAGAAACCGATCTCGCGATAAAATACAATCGACATACGGCCAAGAAACGCCTCGCCAATTTTAAACAGAAAAACAAACAGCAATATGGACACCGCTAAGCGCCAGCCGTTACGCCGAAAAAAATCGGCAAATGGCTCCACCACCGTGACACTTAACCACACCAGGATACGATCGAGGCGACCACTACTGGCTTTAAGCGCGCTGGCGTAACGCAGCTGCGCCGCCGCTTGCAGTTGTGCGCGATCGGTAACCGGCTCGCGCACGATTAAGGTGCAGCCCATCAGCAGCAGCATCACCACCGCCATCCATAAATACACGCCCGACCAGCCAATCGCATCGGCATTGGCAAACGCCAAATACCCAGGCAGTGAGTAGCCTGTCCACCAGCCGATAATGCTCACCGCCGAGGCGGCCGGGACGCGGGCTGCATCATCGCCAATAATCTCGATCCGGTAGGCGTCAATGGCAATATCGTGAGTTGCAGAGCAAGCGGCAATGCCCAACGCTAAGGCTCCCGTCCAAAACAAACTGACTGCCGGTTGGGTGCCAACCACGCCAAAAATAAGCAGCAGCATTAGCCCCTGCAGGCAAAATATCCAGCTGCGCCGCAACCCCAACCGGCGCGTAAAAAACGGCAAGTTGACCCGATCGAGCAACGGTGCCCAAAGAAAATTGATGGCGTAGATAACAAATACGGCACCGATCAAACCCACCTCGGCACGGGCAATACCCGCATCGGTCAGCCAACCGGTTAAATTAGAACCAATTAAAACAAAAGGAAAACCAGACGAGCAGCCCAGCAAAAACACGTACAGCAGGCGAATATCGCGATATTGTTGCAGTGCCGCGAGCCACGGATGGGCTGCAGCGGTACCTATAGTTTGCATAGCCCAGGCCGGTTGCTCAAATGCGTCACGTTAGCAGAATTACGCCTAAGGCGCAGCCTAGTTGGTCTGCCGCCGACGCCACACTCGATAAGTTTCGTAAAATGCCGTTAAGATGATTAACGGCGCGCGATGGATTTATCCCGGGCAATAACCCTGCCCCTGTAAAAATTAAGCCTTAAAAGCCACCAGCGCCAGCGGTTAACCCCGTGGCCGACGCCCGGCACCGGGGCCGCGATTACCGCCTCGGCCATGACTGCCTGAGCGGCCGCCATCGCGCGAGGAGCGCTCCGAGCTGGTGCGCCGTGGCGCTGGCGCCATGGGTGGCATGGGTGCTAATAGTGCCTCGGGGGGTTGCTCGCAGCGCAGGGGTTTTCCCAGCAGCTGGCCTATCGGCTCGAGCAAAAACGCATCGTCCTCGCAGGCAAAGCTGACTGAGGTACCGCTATTGCCGGCCCGACCCGTGCGGCCAATGCGGTGCACGTAATCCTCGGGCTCTTCGGGCAGGGTGAAGTTTACCACGTGACTGATGCCATCGATGTGTATGCCGCGGCCGGCGACATCGGTGGCCACCAACACTTTAATGCTGCCGTCTTTAAAGGCGTTAAGGGTAGATACCCGTTTATTTTGGGCAATCTCACCGGACAACAAACCGACCTTAATGCTGTGGCGTTTAAGCTTTTCTTCTAAGCGGCGACACTCATCGCGGCGGTTGGCAAACACAATCATACTCTCCATCGATTCATCTTGAATCAGGTTGTAGAGCAAGGTGTACTTCTCCTCTGTGCTGGCCAAATAAACGTACTGGGCGACTGTGTCGGTAGCAACGCTTTCGGGCTCGATCACAATCGTCTCTGGGTTGTTGGTCCACTGATCCACCAGCCTGTGTACTTCGTCGGTAAAGGTGGCCGAAAAGAACAGCGTTTGGCGCTCGGTGCGCCGCGGTGTTTGGCTGACAATTTGACGCACCTGGGGGATAAAGCCCATGTCCAGCATGCGATCGGCCTCATCGATAACCATGATCTCTAACTGATCTAAATGCACGTCTTTGTTGCGACAAAAATCCAACAAGCGGCCAGGGGTTGCCACTAAGATATCCACTAAACTGTCGTTTAAACGACGCTGCTGTTTTGCGTAGTCCATACCGCCCACCAGCGCGTGAACTTGCAAGTTGGTGTACTTGCACAGCTGCTCGGCGTCTTGCGCAATTTGCATCACCAGCTCACGGGTCGGGGCAATCACCAGCGCCCGTGCCTCGCCGGCGTAGCGTTGCTCTTGCAGCGGGTGTTTAAGTAAATCCTCGATAATAGCGGTTAAAAATGCCGCGGTTTTACCGGTGCCCGTTTGGGCTTTGCCCACCACATCGCGACCTTTTAAAGCAAAAGGCAGTGATTGACCTTGGATCGGCGAGCAGTACTCGAAGCCTAAATCGGCGATCGCGTGCATTAAATCGGGCTCGAGGTTAAAGTCGTGAAAGCGCACCTTGCCCTCGACCTGCGCCACCGGAAACTGTGAAATATCCCACGGCTGTTTTGCCGGGCGCTTAGCTTGGCCATTGCCGCGACCGCCACCTGGCGAGCTGCGCTGCGGTTTGCTAGCACTACCAGAGCCCTCTTGGGTACGCTTAGCACGGTTGTTTGAGGCGCTTTTAGCCGCCGTTGCACGCGGTTTAGCGCTGGATGTTTGCGCCGATTTAGGGGCTTGGCTGCGCTCGGCAGGGGGTGCGCTGGCCGCCTGGCTGGGTGTAGTCGTCTGTTTCGGGGAACCATCGCCACCGATTATTTTTTTGAACAGCTTTACGATCAAAATAAAACACCTGTTGCTTAAAATGTGGGCGGAGTATACACGAATATGCGGTTATTAGCCCTTTTCTTGAGCCATAACCCTGCCGCCCAAGCCTACTGCAGAGGGCTTCTGGGCCACTTATACGATCGTTTAATGTGCTGTTATCACGTTAATATAGCGGTGCTGATGAGGCGCGCCCAACGGCGGCTTTTATCGGCCCTGCTGCCAACACCCATGGCTTAAAAGAAACCTAAAATGCCTAGTAAATGACACAGTTGCGCCGACATGGTTAAATATCAACCAACAGAGTGGGTCGCGGCGCACTTTAATGAACAAGTTAAAGCAACGAATAATCGAGGGTAAGTAGTCGCTATGGCGGGTGGTTGGACTCGTGATGGGGCGGTACAAGATCAAATTGACGCCAGCTTAGAGGATGCGGTAAAGCGCGCCAGAAGCAATTTAAGCTCCGGCGAGAGCGCCACACACTGTGAGGAGTGTGAGGCCGTTATCCCCGAGGCGAGACGCGCCGCTATCCCCGGCGTGCAGCTTTGCGTCGCCTGTCAGTCAAAGCTCGAAGCCGAGCAGGTAAGCAGCGGCGGCATAAACCGCCGCGCCAGTAAAGACAGCCAACTTAGGTAACCGCTACCGAGCCTTACAAGGCACGATTAAAGGGCACCTCTGTTAATTAAGAATTGCCTCTCGGCAGCGACTCCATGTGCTGCTCTATCTCCTGCGTCCTTGCAGTCGTGCGCGAGCCCAAAACGTTCAGCCGTTAGGCGCTCTTTGCAGGCAATGGCCGTAGCCCTTGGCAAAAAGAGCAACGACGCGGATGGGCGTTTTGGCCGCGCCCTTCGGGGCGGTTCCGAATTAATAGAGGTGCCCTAAAGGTGCTCCCGCGTCACCTCCATCAGGCGGGCATCGACGCTGCTTTGCACCTTGTCTTCGATCTGGCTGCAGATGGACTCTACCTCGCGCTTAGAGCCCGCCACCACCACAAACGACCACTGACTGGCATCGTGTTGGTTGTGCTGACCACTTTCACAGACGGCTACAGCTGGGTTGCGCCCAAAACGTTCGTGCATACCGCCCATACGCTGGCGCTTTTCTTTTAACGAGCCACAGCCGGGCAAAGAAAACACCATATTTAACATGCTGATGTGCACATCACTCTCCTAATAAAATCCACAAACCAGTTACCGGCGCTTTAAGCTATATAACCTCGGCAATAAAATGCTGCGCCGCCGGTAAACCCCAGCGCGCATCAGCTCTCCAGCGGCCCGGTTGAGTCGCGCTCTAAAATCCAACAGCTCATCGTGGCCGCCGCTAGCGGCACAGATTTACCTTTAAGTTGTTTTAATAATAACTCTACGGCTTTGGCCGCCATCTCGGCGATGGGCTGGCGCACTGTGGTAAGCGATGGGTAAATTTGATGGGCCACTGGGGTATCGTCAAAACCCGCCACCGACAGTTGCGCCGGCATAGCAATACCGCGATGGTGCGCCTCGATAATAACGCCTGCTGCCATATCGTCGTTACTGGCAAAAATGGCGCTGGGGGGATTGGCTTGCGACAGTAACTGGCGGGCGCACTGGCGGCCCGAGTCAAATGAGTTATAGCCCTGGGCCACCAATGTTGTATCCAGCGGTAGCTTGTGATCGGCCAGCGCCGCAACATAACCGCTGTAACGCTGAGTCACCGCACGGTGCTCTGGGTGGCCCGCGATAAAACCAATGCGCCTGTGCCCCAGCTCGATCAACCGGCAGGTCATATCGTAGGCCGCCGCTTGATCGTTGGTTTGCACATAGGGGCAAGCGTCTTTGTCCTCGACCGGTGATAACCGTACAAAGGGGACATTAGCGCTAACCAACGCTTGCACCAACTCGCTCAGATCGGACAGCGGCGGCGTGAGTATCAAGCCATCCACACGAGCTTGTCGCACCAGTGCTAACACCTCATCTAACAGCTCGGGGGCGGTGCGTTTGCAGGGGTGGATCAGCAGGTCATAGCCGGCCCGGCGACAGCTGGCCAAAGCGCCATCTTGAACATCGATGACATAGCTGGCACTGGGGTTGTCGTACAATAAGCCCAACACATAAGAGCGATTGGCCGCCAGCGATCTGGCCGACTGGCTGGGTCGGTAACCCAGCTGATCGATAGCGGCTTGAACTTTCTCGCGGGTACTGGGCCGCACATTGGGCTCTTTGTTGGCCACCCGTGAAACGGTCTTCATAGAAACGCCAGCAAGCGCGGCGACATCGTCAATGGTTGCCTTAGCCAAAACTCCCTCCCTCCGTAAACTGCATTGTACCTTATGGCGCTATTCTACCTGAAACAGGATGACAGCGCTGTCAGTTTGTTTTATAGTGAGCGCGCCTAAAAGCGGCAACAGCTGGCCTGTTGCCGCACCCTGAAACACATAATAAAGGGTACTTCTATTAATTAAGGATTGCCTCTGCGCGAGCCCAAAACGTTCAGCCGTTAGGCGCTCTTTGCAGGCAATGGCCGTAGCCCTTGGCAAAAAGAGCAACGACGCGGATGGGCGTTTTGGCCGCGCCCTTCGGGGCCTTCATTGCTTCCCGCTCTCTGTGTTGGCTTCGCTAGATGGGCAATAAGCCCATCGTCGCAAACCCGCCTTGATAGCGAAAAGCAATGAAGGCCAGAGGCGGTTCCGAATTAATAGAGGTGCCCTAAAGGCACACCTGACGCACACTATTAGGGTCTGCTCCCCCTATCGATTCCACTGCGAACACAAACGAAAGGACATCACGACTCGTACAAAGTTTTTTTTGGCAAACCCGCACGATCTTATGGTTGCTCAACACGAGCTTTGCCAAACGTTCATTAAAACATTGGCAAGCCTCGGTGTTTTTTAATGCGCGCTATTGTTGATAAACAGCACAGCGCCGCGAGTGTTTGCTATTTGCTCCCCAGAGCGATCAAAGCTTTTGTACTGCCAGGATGACCTAATAACAATTTATTCTTGAGGTGTATTTATGACAACTGCCCCCCACAGCGCTGAGGCTAGCAGCAACAAAAACTATACCGGCCCGCTGGTTATTATTACCATTTTGTTCTTTATGTGGGGTTTACTCACAGCGATGAACGATGTGCTGATCCCCCATTTAAAAAACGTTTACACCCTCAGTTACACCCAAGCGATGATGGTGCAGTTTTGTTTCTTTTTTGCCTACGCGGTAGTGAGTTTGCCGGCCGGTGCACTGATTCGTAAAATCGGTTATCAAAACGGTGCCGTTACCGGTTTGCTGATTGCAGGCTTTGGTTGCTTTTTGTTTTACCCGGCGTCCATGAGCACTTACACAATGTTTTTGCTTGCGCTGTTTATACTTGCCGCCGGTATTACCGTGCTGCAAGTTGCCGCCAACCCATACGTCACTGTGCTTGGGCCGGCCCGAACGGCATCCAGCCGCCTAAACTTAACCCAGGCCTTTAACTCGCTGGGCACTACCATTGCCCCGGCGCTGGGTGGCCTGCTGATATTAGCCGCCGCCGGTGAAATGCTGGACCCGGCAAACATGTCTGAGCTGGAGTCGGCGGCCGCTAAAGCCAAAGAGGCGGCCGCGGTGCAAATGCCTTATTTAGTCTTGGCCGGCTCGCTGATCGCATTAGCGGTATTTTTTAAACTCGCTAAGTTGCCGCACATCACCCATGAAGATGAGCCGGCAGAGCTGACCGCTGCCAGCGACTGCTTAACCCCCCCCAGTGGTAACGACTCCATCATCAGTAAAACCCACCTGATGCTTGGCGCGCTTGGCCTGTTTATGTACGTAGGCGCCGAGGTGGCCATTGGCAGCTTTTTGGTAAACTTTTTTGGCGAGAGCAACATTGCCGGCTTAAAAGAGCACGAGGCGGCCGGTTACGTCAGTTTTTATTGGGGCGGTGCAATGATCGGCCGGTTTATTGGTTTTATCGTTATGCGACACGTACAGCCTGGTAAAGTGCTGGCGTTTAACTGCTTGGCGGCGATTGCACTGGTTTTAGTAACCGTGTTTATGGATGGCAAAATTGCCATGTGGTCTATTTTAGCCGTGGGCCTGTGCAACTCGATTATGTTTCCCACTATTTTCAGCATGGCGCTGTACCGTTTGGGCAAACTTACCAGCCAAGGCTCTGGTTTGTTGTGCGTCGCCATTGTGGGTGGGGCGATTGTGCCGCTGCTGCAGGGCGTACTGGCCGACAACATCGGCATCCAGCTGTCGTTTTTACTGCCGGCACTGTGCTATGTGTACATTTTATTTTTTGGTTTAAAGTACGCCGGTTTATACCGCGACCAATAACCTTTGGCTGCAAGGCTGAACCACACAACCATTGCGCCATAAAAAAGCCCGGCATTTACTGCTGGGCTTTTTTATTGCGATGGGTAATTTACAAAGTGCTCGCCCGAGCTGCCAAGTGGCGCGCCCGCCGCACCAATGCCTCGCGGCTTGTGTTGCGAGCAACACGGTCGCACACCCAAACCACTTGCCACAGTAACGCCTGACCGGGCATTAAGGTGGTTAAAAAGCCTTGTTGCTCCAGCTCTATGTAGCTGTTTTCACCATCGGCGTAAACCTCGACCGCCCCCTCCCCCGGCGCCATCAACTGCGCGGGCACATGGTCAAACACTTTAACCAGCAGCCAGTCGTCATTGTGATAGGCCAGCCAACCTTCACCGCCATCGGTCATCAGCTTGTGATTGTCCGGTCCTACCCCAGCGTTTGGGTAGTCAAACCAACTAATGCCTTTATCGTAGGTTAACGGTAAAGGCGCAAACGGCCCTTTGATGGCACCGACCTCCCCCGTGGGGAAAAACACGGCACCGGCAGCGGGCAAGCGGGTGATCTCCCACGGCGCCAGGGTGACAGGTTGCTCGGCGTGATTGCTGATTCGGTACTCGGCCACTAAGGTGTTGAGCATCTCGCCCAAACCATAATGCTTAGAAAATGACACCTTAAGCGTTGGCTCGACCTGACTGGTTAAACGCACTCCGGTATTGCTGAGGGCCAACTGGTAGGGCTCGGAGTCGAGCGCGGCCGGCGGCGGCCAACCCCATGTTTGCTGTGGGCTGGGCCAGAGTACACTGCCCCAGTTATTGCCTTTGGCCTCGCGCTGGGTAAGCAACCGCTCTTTGCCAGCAAAACGCAACGAGCTGATACGCCCGCCAGCGCTGGGGTTAATGGTTACGCTTAAATCCCCGCGGCGCAGCTTAACGGTATCGCGATTTAGGGTAACGTAATCGGGCGGCGTAATTGCCTGCTGGGCGGCTGTATCTGCCGCCGTCGGTGCCGGCCCACAACCGGTGGCCAGTACCATAGCGGCAAGCAATGGGGTTAGACGCATGGCGCTTCCTTTGTGGTTTAAACGGTAATGCGTTAAGTGGTGATTGTTAATGGGACGATACACCCTTGCATCACGGCCGGCGGGTGTACCTCAGCCGCATTATCTCCGTCTTGTCGTTATCTGCCCTGTCGTTGCCTGCCTGTAAAAGTTGCATTGCGGCCGTGGTTTTGGGGCCAACCGTCAGTACAACAAGGTAAACAATTTACGCTGATACTCCACCGCCAGCGGATCACCTTTACCCAATGTGGCAAGAATATCGGTCAGAGCTTTGCGTGCCGCACCATCGTTAAAACTGCGGTCGCGTTTAAACAACTCCAGCAACAGCTCTAGCGCCTGACGGTGCTGCCCCTCGGCGTTTAACTGTAGCGCCAGCGCGTAGCTGGTGTTTAAGTCGTCGGGGTTTTGCTCGTGGGCTGCGCTAAGTTTGTCTAGCTCGGGCGAGTTTGCCGATTGTTTTTTTAGCTCGACCAAAGCCACCGCCTGCTCGTAAACACCGTCTTGATCGGCCAGTTTTATGGTGGCCAGTAGCGCCTCGGCCTCTTCTATGCGGTTTAGCTCGGCGTAACACAAAGCGCTAAGCGTGACGATTTGCGGCAGCTGGTTTGACTCCTCTAAGGCCTGGCGCAACAGTGGCAAGGCGTCGCTGTAACTGGCTTCATCTAAAAACGCCCGCGCCTGCCCCAGTGTTGCCTCCCAGGCTTTGGGTAGATACTTATCAAACAGTTCGCGTATTTGCATTTCCGTTTGTGCGCCACTAAAACCGTCTACCGGCTGGCCCTCTTTAATCAGCATTACCGTTGGCAAGCTGCTGACGCCAAATTGCGACGCCAGCATTTGCTGCTCATCGACGTTGATTTTAGCCAGCAGTAAATCGTTGGGGTATTGGCCAGCAATTTTTTCTAACAAAGGCTGCAACACCTTACACGGCTCGCACCAGTCGGCCCAAAAATCCACCACTACCAGCTTGCCAAACGAGGCATCGATAACCTGTTGCTGAGCGTTTTCAGCGGTAACTGTCACAATATTATTCATAGCTGTGTTCTTTTGTTTAAAGTGGATATTAAGGCAGCTCGGTCAGGGGCGTGATATTAACCGACTGATCCGCACTGCTAAAAAAAGCGTTGCCCTCACAGATGCACACCGACAAGGTCATATTTTTTGCGGCCAGCATTGCCAGCTCGGCCACTTCGGTCTCGCTTAAGTGGCGCACAGTTAAATGCTGAAACTTAGCAAACTCTGCGGCATTGCTTTGCCACCACTGATCGCGTCCGCGACCTGCGCTGTAGATCTTTTGTGCCCTCGAGCGCGAGCGGCCTTTTTTAAGCCGCTCAAGGCTCGGCTGGCCGACCTCGATCCATTGATGAATCACCCCTGCGGCATCTACGTGCCATAAGTCGGGCTCGTCGTCGGTGGATAACCCTTTGCCAAAACGCAGATCGTCCGAGGCGTTTAAGCAATAGGCCAACAGTCGAACCATCATGCGCTCTTCGGTCTCGGACGGGTGGCGCGCCAACGTCAGTTTGCTGTCGCCGTAAAGATGCCGGTCGGTATCCGACAAGTTTAAATTAACTTTATACACACTGGCGCCAAGTGCCATAACTTACTCCGGCCGCATGTGCGGAAACAACAACACATCGCGAATGGTAGAGGCGTTAGCAAACAGCATCACTAAACGGTCGATACCAATACCCTGCCCCGCAGTGGGCGGCAAACCATACTCCAAGGCGCGCACGTAATCGGCATCGTAATGCATGGCCTCTATATCGCCGGCGTCTTTTTCGGCCACCTGAGCCCGAAAGCGCTCGGCTTGGTCTTCGGCATCGTTCAGCTCGCTAAAACCGTTGGCCAGCTCGCGCCCACCAATAAAAAATTCAAACCGGTCGGTGACAAAATCGTCATCGTCCGAGCGCCGTGCCAATGGCGACACCTCGGTGGGGTACTCGGTAATAAAGGTTGGCTGGTCCAGCAGGTGCTCTACCGTTGCCTCGAATATTTCAATTTGAATTTTACCCAAACCGTAGTTGTCTTTTAACGCCACATTGATCTTTTTAGCGGTGGCGCGTGCGGACTCTAGGTTGTTGATATCGGCAGCGGTTAAATTGGGGTTGTACTTTAAAATTGAGTCAAACACGCTCAGCCGTGCAAAGGGTTTGGCAAAATCGTACTCGCTGTCTTGGTAGACAACCGTGGTGCTGCCAAGCAATGACTGGCACAGCTTACGCAACATATCTTCGGTTAGGTCCATCAGATCGTGGTAGTCGGCGTAGGCCTGATAAAACTCCAGCATGGTGAACTCGGGGTTGTGCCGGGTGGATACGCCCTCGTTGCGAAAGTTGCGGTTTATCTCATACACCCGCTCAAAACCACCCACCACCAAGCGCTTGAGGTAAAGCTCTGGCGCGACACGCAAGTACATGTCGATATCCAACGCATTGTGGTGCGTGATAAACGGTCGCGCGGTGGCGCCACCGGGGATGACTTGCAACATCGGCGTTTCAACTTCCATAAAGCCTTTGTTATCTAAGTAGTTGCGAATAAAGCTAATACACTTTGAGCGCAAACGAAAAGTGTCGCGCACCTCGGGGTTCATAATCAGATCCACGTAGCGCTGGCGGTAACGCAGCTCTTGGTCGGCCAAGCCGTGGTATTTTTCTGGCAGCGGGCGCAGTGATTTGGTCAGCAGCGTCCACTGCTTTAAATTTACGTACAAATCGCCCTTGCCTGATTTGTGCAGCGGACCTGTGCCGCCGACTATATCGCCAATATCCCACTGACCGTCGTGCTCTTTAATGGCTTTTTGCGTGTCTTTATCGGCGTACAACTGGATCGAGCCCAGCGCATCTTGGATCAAAATAAAAGGGCCGCGCTTGGCCATAACACGGCCGGCAACGGTGACCTGATGGCCCAGCTGCTCGAGCTCATCTTTGCTTTGATCGGCAAATTTATCTTGCAGCTCGGCACTGCTATCGGTGCGGCGAAAGGTATTAGGGAAGGCGTTGCCACGCTCGCGAATCGCGGCGAGTTTGGCGCGGCGCTCGGCGATGAGTTTATTTTCATCGGGCATATTGGCGGTGGTGCTGTCGTTGCTCATAGGGGTCACTTACTAATAATGTGAGTCGATTAAAGGGCCTTTGGCGAGTAACTAAAGTCCGGCTTTCAGGCTCGCCTCAATAAATTGATCCAAAGAACCGTCCAAAACACTTTGGCAGTTGCTGGTTTGCACATTGGTACGCAAATCTTTAATGCGCTGATCGTCTAATACGTAGGAGCGGATCTGGCTGCCCCAACCGATATCAGATTTAGTTTCCTCTAGCGCTTGTTTATCGGCGTCGCGCTGCTGTGTTCTTAGCTCGTACAGCTTAGCACGCAGCATTTTCCACGCTTTATCGCGGTTGGAGTGTTGTGAGCGCTCGCTTTGACACTGCACTACAGCGCCGGTGGGCTCGTGGGTTAAGCGCACCGCCGAGTCGGTGGTGTTAACGTGCTGACCACCGGCACCCGAGGCACGGTAAGTGTCGGTGCGCACATCGGCGGGGTTAATATCGATCTCGATATCATCGTCAATCTCGGGGGAGACAAACACCGAGCAAAACGATGTGTGACGACGATTGCCCGAGTCAAACGGCGATTTTCGCACTAAACGGTGCACGCCTGTCTCGGTGCGCAACCAACCAAAGGCATACTCGCCTTCAAAGTGGATGGTGGCACTTTTAACCCCGGCCACATCACCGGCCGAGACCTCCTGCAGCGTGACTTTAAAGCCCTTGGTTTCACCCCAGCGCAAGTACATGCGCAGCACTATTTCAGCCCAGTCTTGAGCCTCGGTGCCGCCAGAGCCGGACTGAACGTCCAAGTAGGCGCTGTTGGCGTCCATCTCGCCTGAGAACATGCGGCGAAACTCCAGATGTTGCAGCTGCTGATCGAGCGCCTCTATCTCGGCGATCACCTCGTTTAGGCTGTCCTCATCGTCCTCTTCTTTGGCCATTTGCAGCAATTCATCAGCGTCGGCAACACCTACGTCTAAATCGTCAATGGTTTTCACCACCGCCTCTAATGCCGAGCGCTCTTTGCCCAGCGCTTGGGCCCGCTCGGGCTCGCCCCAGACGTCCGGTTGCGCAAGCTCTAGCTCGACTTCAGTTAAGCGCTCTTTTTTGGTGTCGTAGTCAAAGGTACCCCCTAAGCACATGAGTACGTACTTTGAGGTCTTTTAATGCCGTGAGGTGGGGATTAATTTCCATGGGTGAATGCTGCCTAATGTCGCCGTGTAAAAGGCGCGTATTCTACCCTAAAATGGCGGCGCGCACTATCTTAGGCCTAGCCCCAAGGGCTTGTGGCCAGCCCTGTGGCTGCCCTTTACCACTGCGCTTTTGCGCCGCGGCCTAACCACTTATGGGCATTAACCCCGGGGCTGGGTTTTCTTTGCAAATTTGCGATTGACTCGTCAGAACTGTTTTACGTTTACCTATAGACTGCCAGCCACAGTGTTAAAGAAGCAGCTAAACGGTTTTTTCGCTCGACTAAAAACCTTGCACATCAAAAACTTAGCACAACCTCTTGACAACTTGCTTGAAACACTGACAATCAACAGTGAAACACTCAGTCAACACTGGGCCAAATCCGATGGAATATTTAAACGCATCTCACCCAGAGTGGGCCAGAATGTGGGACGATTTAGCTTATTACCCCATGAACGATGGCGATCATTTGTGCATTAATGGCAACGACTGCTGGGAGTACATGGGCTCGAGCGCCGATCACCACCACTTGCGCCACCCTAATCATCCAGCCACCGGCTGCGCCGAATACTTTTATATTGAACGCGCCCGAGCCGCTGTTGGCTGGGCTTAAAACAACAAAGCCCAGCTCCCTAACAGCGCCCAGCTAGGGTGTTGTTACAACCCCATATTTTTAAGGGCATTAATAATCTGCCCCAACACCGCTGACACTTGCGGATGCTCCTCTTCGTACTCACCCAGCATAGTCTCTAGGGTTTCAATCGGTCGCGGGTCTACCACTGCGCCGTCTTCTGGCGAGTGGGTGTGGCGCTCTAACTCCTGCATTAAGCGTTTTTGTGCATCGCTTTCACCCTCGTCTGCAAACAGCTCATGCAGCCGACCGATCAGCTGGTCCAGTTGTCGATCTGGTTGTGGTTGCACCATAGATCACCTCTTATCAAAAAATAGGCACCGTACCTGCGCTTGTCAGTAGGGTGTGGTATAAACGTGCGAACAGACTACACGTGTAAGCCTATACAAGATTAACAGGGCCCCAGTATAACTGCCACGGATAAAAACCCATCTGTTCGGCTGTTGCGACCCAGGGCAGGCTAGGGCAAAAATCACGTGGCATTAAAAATAAAATCAGTGATCGGTTAATGTTTTGCCACAAAGCTTGGGAGGGTTAAGTGGGAGCAGCTAAACACACAACGGCGGCGCGCGCGGCCCATCCATTACAACAGTTGTTGGCTTCGCGATTTGGACGCTTTGCCATAGTTGGCGCCGCCGCCACGGGGCTGCAGTATGTGCTGCTGATTTTATTGGCCGAGCTAACACCACTGGCTAAGGTTGCCTGCTCTGCTTTGGCTTTTAGCGTCTCGGCGCTGTTTAACTATCTGGCCAATTATTATGTAACGTTCCAATCGAGCAAACGTCATAGCGAAACATTAAGTCGTTTTACGGTAACCGCTGGCCTTGGTCTGCTGATGAATACCGGTGTGTTTTATATCGCCGAGCTGCTCCTGCCACACTACTTGCTGGCGCAAGCCGTGGCGACGCTTATTACCTTAATCAGCAATTTCTTGCTGCACAAATATTGGATTTATAATTAATCTTATGTCTGATCAAACTCTTGCTATAGTCGCGCCCTGTTACAACGAGCAGGAAATGTTACCCACCAGTGTTCCTGCACTGTTAAGCACCTTAGACCGCTTAATCGATGCCGGTAAAGTAAACCCAGCCTCTCGGCTTTACTTTGTCGACGACGGCAGCCGCGACAACACCTGGCAACAACTGGTGGATGCCAGCAAAGCTCACCCAGGACGTATTGTGGTGTTGCGTTTGTCGCGCAACAAAGGCCACCAAAGCGCTTTGATGGCAGGGCTTGAAGACACCACAGAGGATATGGTGGTCAGTATTGACGCCGATCTACAAGACGATCCGGTCAATATCGACAAAATGGTAGACGCTTATCACCAGGGCAGCGATGTGGTGTATGGCGTGCGCGCCGCACGCGACACAGACACCAAGTTTAAGCGCATGACCGCCGAGGGTTACTACCATGTTATGCGCAAACTTGGGGTGGATCTGGTGTTTAATCACGCCGATTTTCGCCTGATGAGCCGTCGCGCATTAAACGCATTGCTTGAGTATCCCGAGAGCCAATTGTTTTTACGCGGCATGGTGCGCGAGGTGGGGTTTGAATCGTCGGTGGTTGAGTACGATCGTCAAAGTCGCGCCGCTGGTGAAAGTAAATACCCGCTGCGTAAAATGCTGTCCCTTGCCTGGCACGGTATTTCCAGTTTTTCTACCGCGCCATTGCGTGCCATTACGCTGCTGGGCATAACCGCCAGCGCGCTCTCTATATTAATGCTTTTATGGGTGCTTATTACCCGCGTGTTTACCGCAAACGCCGTCCCTGGCTGGACCTCAATACTGCTGCCGCTGCTGTTTATTGGCAGTGTACAACTGTTAAGCCTCGGGGTGATTGGCGAGTACTTAGCAAAACTTTATACCGAGGTTAAAAAACGTCCACGCTACCACGTAAGCGACCGGGTGACCGGCTCAGACGAGCCCAAATAAACCCTCGTATCGTTAAAAAACCGCCGCGCAGCGCGGCGCCATTATGCTATTCTTGCCGCCATAACGGCGCCGTGATGCGCGCAACTATTATCGCTATAGCGTTCAGGGTAACAACCACTTAACACCCTGCCCTGCTAAGCCACAAGGAGTGTTGCTTATGAGCAAAGTAGAGTGCCAGTTTTTTCCTGGAATGCCCGCCCAGTGGCGCTGCAATCAGTGTGGCACCCTATACGGCAAGACCTGCATCCCCGCCGGCCATAGCCGCCACTGGGGGCACAACCAACCCGCCTGCATACGCTGCACCAAGCCGCTTAATTACTTAGGCAACGCCACCGACGCCAAACCCTTTTGGCAAAAGCTAGCGCACTTTTTTGCCTACCCATTGCAAAGCCAAAGCCTGCTCGTTATGGCGCTAATCACTGTGTTAAATACGTTTCTAAACAGTGGTTTTATCGGGGTTGTGGCGAGCTTGTTTAGCTTTGCAGTTATCATTAAATACGGCTTTGCCATTATCACTGAGCGAGGCAAAGGCAGCTCTACTGCCCCCGATTTAGCTCAAGTGATTGGCGGCGATAGCGAGCATTTGTTTTTACGGCAAATGCTGTTCATGTTTGTTATGGCGCTAGCGGTGGTTTTCGCCGGTCGCGTAACACCGCTGTTAGGTTTGGTGGTATTGGCATTTTTCACCCTGGCCTTACCCGCCAGTATTATGATGCTGGCGGTGGATAAATCTGTGCGCCGCGCCCTTAACCCAATGGCGCTGACATCCCTGATGTTAACGGTGGGCTGGCCCTATTGGTTACTGTGGTTTTGTTGCCAGTGTATTCTGGCCGGGCCTTATATTATCGCAAGTGTTGTGATTGGCGATGCCGAGCATGGGCCAGCGGGTGTCGGGACTTTTTTAGCCATTAACTTTATCACCGTGTATTTTTCTGTTGTGTTTTACACCATGCTGGGTTACGTGTTGTTTCAGTATCAGCACGAGCTGGGCTACAACCCCGACAACGAGGATGACAGCGATTTAAGCCACGACGATTTTATCAAAGCGCGAGTGCTGGGCGAGGTTGCTATGCTGGTAAGCGACCAAAAATACCAACAAGCACGGCACAGCTTACGCAGTGCTTTAGATGCGGTAAAAGATGATACACAACTGCACCAGCGCTACCATAAACTGTTGATGCTACTAGAAGACGACGACGCCTTAAGCAACCACGGGGAGTATTTAATTGGCCTGCTCATGGCCGAGCGCCAGACGGCGCACGCGGTAAGTGTGGTGCTGGATATTCAAAGTCGGTTGCCAGCGTTTAAATTAACGCAAACCGATACCGCCTTAACGCTAGCCAAATTAATGGTAGCGCAGGGGCATTATCGCAACGCGGTGCGGCTGCTGCACAATTTGCATAAACACCAGCCCAACGACCGTTTAATCCCGGCAGCCTACCTGTTGGTGGCAAGAACGTTAAGCGAATTTTTAGGCGACGCCAAAAACGCTAACGCCATTGTCCGTTACACCCTAAGTCAATACCCCGACTGCCAAGAGCGTCAAGAGTTTAAGACACTGTTGGCCATTACCACCTAAGAGCTTAAGACACTGTTGGCCATTACCGCCTAAGAGCGGTTAAGCAAAGCCGATAACGCAGCGCTCAGTGGTGCGCCTTTTTGTTGTGCCCGTGCGGCATAAAATTGAGCCTGAGATTTTTTATTTAACTGTAAAAACCGCTGCGCTAAGGCCACCGACATCTTACCCGTTAAGGCGGGCGCGGCGGGCGCTAACGTGCGGTAATCGACGCTTAGCTCGTCAACCATCCTGACCCAGTCAGGCCCGGCATTGGGCATGGCCACAAACTGTTTTAACGCGGCAAAAGTCACTTCATGAAACGCCCGCTGAGTGGGCTGGTTTTTATAAAGGGTAAACTGCAATTGCCAGGGGCGGGGGTCCTCTGGGTATTGCAGACACAAGCGGCGCGCATGTGACCGAGCATTGTTAAAGTCCAGCTTGGCAGCCAACACCTGTACTTGCTGTAACTTGCCGTCCAGCTCGGCGTGTTGCTCTGCCTGTTGTTGCAACTGGGCAAACACTCGAGTGCGTACAGGTAACGCCAGCATCACAGCTACGCCGGCCAGCAAACCGCCAATGTGCGCCCAGTAGGCGATGTTGGAATCGACAAAATAATGGCCGTACAGCTCTTTCGCCAACCACACCGGAAACACCCATAACGCGGGCGCGACAAACTCGCCAAAATAAAACAACACACTGTAAAAGAAACGAATTTTACGCAAGCGGTACAAGGCCAAGTACATGCCCATCAAACCCGACACGGCACCCGAGGCCCCCACCAGCGGCACCAGCGAGCCTGAGCTAATGGCAACAAACAACAACCCAGCGGCAATACCACTTAGCAAGTAACCTGCAAGGTAGCGCGCAGCCCCTAAGGCACGCTCTAAGGCAAAGCCAAATAAAAATAAAAACACCATATTGCCCAATAAGTGCCCCCAACCACCGTGCAGGAACAGGCTGCTAACAAAGGTGAATGGGCGCGCTTGAGCCGGGATCAACCCGCCTTGCAAACTACTCACTCTGTTGCGCTGTTGCTCAAACGCGAGGCGGTCGGCGCGCCACAGATCGAGCCGGTCAACAGCATCGTTGGGTCCGTCCCATACGCTGCGCAAATACTGATCAAACCCCAGATCAAACATGGCCTGAATCAACGGCGAGCCCTGTTTATGATGAGCATCCCAATGGGCCAGTTCATCGGGTTTGTAACGCTTGAGGTATTCTCGGTAGTAGGGGCGCTCGAGTGTATCCAACTGATGGTTGTGATAGATCTCGGCGGCCAGCTCGAGTTTGGCGTTGTCGTTGCTTTGGTAGAGCAAAAACACCAACAGGTTCAGTGCAATAAGCGCTAGAGTGATCAACGGTGGACGAGACCAGTCGGGTTTGTCTTGGATCGGAATAATTAACATGGCAACATCCCTGTAAAAAGTTAAAGCGCCTATTGCTCGATGGGTTCGCACGCGGTCGGGTTATTGGGCCTCGCGCAGGATAATCGCCGGCGGCGTGGTCAGCGCACGACGACAGCTGACCACGCCCAACAAACCTACCCCTAAAGCACCCAGTGCGGGCGAGGCCAACCAATACCAATAATGTGGCTGTACTGGTACATCAAACACGTATATTTGCAATCCCAGCAACAGCATCTCAGAGGCGATTACCGCGATAAGCCCAGAGGCCAACCCCAGTAAAGCAAATTCCAATAACACCCCGCGCAAAATTAAACGTCGGCTGGCACCTAAAGTGCGCAACAGGCCGACCTCTTGTTTGCGCGCCTCGATGCTGCCGCTAACCGCCGCCATCAGCACCAAACAGCCACCCAGCAGCACCATCAGCAATACCATTTGCACGCCGTCGCTGACCTGCGCAATGATGGTTCGGATCTGGTGGATAATGCGGTCTAACTCGACCACCACGATGGTGGGATAGCGTGTTAATAGGGTATTGATAAAACGCTTTTTTTCTGGCGTTAAATAAACGCTGGTCATGTACATAGGGGAGTAATCGTCCAGCGCGCCCGGCTCGAAAATAAAATAAAAATTTGGCTGCAAAGACTCCCATTGCAGTGCCCGCAAACTGGACACTTGCGCTTTGGCCGTTAATCCGCCGATAGAAAACGTCAGGATATCGCCAAGCTCAAGCGCCAATTGTTTGGCCACTTCTACCTCGACAGAGACCCCTGGCAGATCGGTTTGGCTGCGCTGCCAATCACCCCACCACTGCCCTGCCACTAAGGTGTTGTTCTCGGCTAAGCTGTCGCTCCAGGTGAGCTGCGCCTCGCGGTTAAGCGTATCGTGGGATTTGGCTTTGCCATTAATATGCGTAAGCCGACCCCGCACCATCGGGTAAAGTTGCTCTACCGACAGTTGGTTATCGCCCAGCAGTTGCTCAAAAGCATTGACCTCCGACGGCGCAATATTCAGCAAAAAGTGATTGGGTGCCGCAGCGGGTACTTTTACCTGCCACTCGTCGATTAACGAGGTGCGCACCACAGTCAGGGTTAACAACAGCATCATGGCTGTGGCAAACACCACCACCTGCAATACACTGGCCGCGCGGCGGCGCTGAATACTGGCCCACGCCAATCGCCAATAACTGCCCGCCTGCGCACCGAGCTTGCGCCCCCCCGCGAGCAAGCCATACGCCAGCCCCACCGCCAACAAAGCGATTACCGCTAACGCGGCGATAACCGTTATTGCCAAAGTAAGGTTACGGCTAAATACAGTCACCAACACCACCAGCACGGCACTGGCGGCCAACACTTGCCAAATCACAGCGCCCGTTTGCACCACCAACTCCGAGCGCAACACCTTGATAGGCGCTACGGTGGGCAAAAACCACAGTGCCGGCAGGGCAAAACCCAGCAGCGCTAATGGGCCGCTGGCAAAACTTAATAGGTAACTGTTAACCCCGGCCGGCGCCATGGCCACCTGATACCAAGTGAATACGGCTTTGGCGACCAACGTTTGTAATACAACCCCCAGCAGCAGCCCCACCACCGAGGCGAGCAACGACAGCGCCAGCAACTGCGCCACGTACAAATAACGGATTTGCCCAGTCGATGACCCCAAACTTTTTAACAGTGCCACCGGCTCTATATGCCGCTGGGCAAACTGTCGTGCCGCCAACGCAATGGCAACTCCCGCCAACAAAACCCCCATAACGGCGGCCAACACCAAAAAGCGTCGCCCGGTTTGCAGGGTGTCCTGCAGGCGGCGCTGGGCGTTTTCGATGTCCAGCACCTCTTCGTGTTCTGACAGTTCGGGCTCAAGCCAAGCCATAAAGCTTTTTAACGGCCCCGGTTTGGCCGCCAGCAACCACTGATACTCGACGCGGCTGCCCGGTTGAATGACCTGTGTGCTCGCCAGATCGGCCCAGTTCATCATCACCCGAGCGCCCATAAAACCAAAAGGACCACTGCCATCGGGCTCGCTGATGATCACACGGCTCGCCCGCAGCGAGCGCTCGCCCACCTGCAGCGTGTCGCCGAGCTTAATACCCAACAGCGGCAGCAAGCGCGAGTCAACCCACACCTCACCTTCAGCTGGCGCGCCCTGGACGCGCTCGATAGCGGCTGCGTCCACTGCAAAAGCCGTATCGCTTAAATCGATATAACCGCGCAGAGGGTAATTGGGCTCTACCGCTTTTACCGCCGCCAAGTGCATGTCATCGGCGGCAAACACCATCGAAGAAAAGTTTGCCACACGGCTTTGGGCAATGCCTTCGGTGCTGGCCTGGGCCTGCCATGTCGGCTGCGGTAAACGGTTGCTGGCCACCAGCTTATCGGCCCCAAGCAGCGAATTGCTTTGCGCTAACAGGGTTGCCTCTAAGCGATCGGTAAAAAGGCCGATGGTGCTAACCACCGCCACCGATAACATTATGGCGCTGGCCAAGAGTTTAATTTCGCCGGCGCGCCAGTTACGCCACAAAAGCCGCAACGCTAACATGTTATGGCACCGCCCTGGCGCTGCCGAGCAGCTCGCCACCGGCCATTTGTATGTGCCGTTGACAGCGCTCGGCCAAGCGTTGCTCGTGGGTTATTAGCACCAAGGTGGTGCCCGCATCGGCGTTTAAATCAAACAGTAAATCATTAATGGTTTGACCGGTAACACTATCGAGGTTGCCGGTAGGTTCATCGGCAAAAAGGATGTCTGGCTCGCAGGCAAAAGCTCGTGCGATGGCTACCCGCTGCTGCTCACCACCGGATAACTGTGGTGGATAATGGCCCAAGCGCTGGGCCAAACCAACCCGTTGTAAATATTCACGCGCAGCGTTTTGAGCGTTTTTTTGGCCGCGCAACTCCAGCGGCAGCATGACGTTCTCGAGCGCGGTTAACCCTGGCAACAACTGAAACGACTGGAACACAAAACCGACATAGCGTGCGCGCACCGCTGCGCGGCCCTCTTCATCCAGCGCCGTTAGGTTGTTGCCAGCTAAGGTGACGGTGCCAGTAGTGGGTACATCGAGCCCCGCCAGTAACCCCAACAAAGTGGACTTTCCCGAGCCGGAGGCACCGGTAATGGCCAGCGACTCGCCCGCCGCCACCGTAAGAGAGATATTGTTTAAAATCGTCAGGGGGCCGGCCGCGGTGGTCACAATTTTGCTTAAACCTTGGGCGCTGATGATGCTTTGCATAAAATATTCTCTTGATCAAAATGTATCGAGCGGCCGGGCTTTCGCAAAGCAACACTCATTAACAGCCAAGCTGCCATAGCCGTTATAGTCGCGCGGCAAACACCACCTCTAACGGCGCTGTGATAGGCGGGTCTATCATACCTCAACGACTGGTTGAGTTTGGACTAAAAAACACCCGTTAATAAATCGGCGGCCAGTGACGCCGTTAACAATTGCCTGCATTTACCCTCTGGGGTAGGCTTGTAGCTTCACTGTTTTTGGCAACTGACTTAAGGGCACCTCTATTAATTCGGAACCGCCTCTGGCCCCGAAGGGCGCAGCCCAAACGCCCATCCGCGTCGTTGCTCTTTTTGCCAAAGGCTACGGCCATTGCCTGCAAAGAGCGCCTAACGGCTGAACGTTTGGGACTCGCGCTGAGGAAATTCTTAATCAATAGAGGTGCCCTTTATGCTGTTAATCTTATCCAAGCGTTTGCTGCGCCCCTTACTGAGCTTTGGCCTGGCGTTTTTGCTCGCCTCGGCCGCTCATGCAAAAAACCCTACCCTTATGGTGCTGGGCGACAGCCTAAGCGCCGGTTATGGCATCGATTTAGATCAGGGTTGGGTGCAGTTATTGCGCGAGCGGATCGCGCAGGATGAAGCCACCGCGCACTATCAGGTGATCAATGCCAGCGTTAGCGGCGAGACCACACGCGGTGGTTTAGCGCGGCTGGAGGCACTGATACAGCGCCACAACCCCGAGGTGGTGATTGTCGAGCTGGGCGGTAACGATGGCTTGCGTGGCCAACCGATCAAACTAATGCAGCAAAACCTAGCTCAGATTATCCAATCATTGCAAGCGAGCAACGCCAAAGTGTTATTGCTGGGCATGCAAATCCCACCTAACTATGGCGCCCGTTACACGCAACTGTTTGCCGCGATGTACCCACAACTGGCCGATCGTTTTAAGGTACCGCTGGTACCTTTTTTTCTGCACCAAGTGGCGCTCGATCCGCAGCTGATGCAAAGCGATGACATCCACCCCAACGCTGCGGCGCAACCTCAGTTGCTGCAAAACGTTTGGCCTTTATTAGCGCCGCTGCTGTAGCTGGGGCTAGTCTAACGGCTCGATGTAATCGAGTAATAACTGCAGCGATTGGCGGCCACGATATTCGTTAACGTCCAGCTTAAAAGCGGCGCGCACGCGGCTGGTCGATGGACTGGGCCAAATATCCAAGTTGACATTAAATGCAATCGCATCGATAACGGCTTGCTCGTTTTGCGTTTGCGCCAACACCAGCTTTAAATGTTTTTCGCCCACAATCCGCTGTTGCACCAGTTTAAACTCACCGTCAAACAGCGGCTCGGGAAAGTGCTGCCCCCAAGGGCCAGCGGAGCGCAGCTGATGGGCTAAAGGCAAGTTAAACTCGGCTTGGGATAAAGCGCCATCGCTGAGGATAACCGCTTGCAGGTCATCGTCTTTTAACTGGCGCCGCACCTCGCTGTCAAAAGCGCTGGCAAACGCCGCAAAGTCATCTTTGGCAAGGCTCATGCCCGCCGCCATAGCATGACCACCAAACTTATGCAGTAACGTGGGGTGGCGCGATGCGACAGCGTCGAGGGCATCGCGAATATGCAAGCCCGGTATCGAGCGCGCCGAGCCTTTAATACTGCCATCTTCGGCATCTGCAAAAACAATCACCGGCCGGTGGTGGCGGTCTTTAATGCGCGAGGCGAGAATACCAATAACCCCCTGATGCCAGCGGCCATCGTACAAACACAAACCCCAGGGCAGCTCGCCGTCGGCTTTAACGTCTAGCTGATCCAACATCTGCAGCGCCTCGCGCTGCATGCCGCTTTCGATCGCTTTGCGGTCGCGGTTAAAATCGTCTAACTCAACCGCCCGTTCACGGGCGGTAAATAAGTCGTCACTGAGCAAACACTGAATTCCCACGCTCATGTCATCTAAACGGCCGGCGGCGTTTAACCGCGGCCCAATGGCAAAGCCTAGATCGGCCGCCACTAAACGCTCTGGCGCACGGCCGGCCACCTCCAGCAACGCCATAATGCCGGGGCGCGCAACACCGGCGCGAATGCGCTGCAGCCCCTGCTCTACCAGGATCCGGTTATTGTGATCCAGCGGCACCACATCGGCCACTGTGCCTAAAGCGACCAGATCGAGATACTGGGCCATATTGGGCTCTTTAATACCCGACTCGGCAAACCAGCCGATCTGGCTCAGCTCGCGTCGCAGCGCATTGAGAACGTAAAAAATAACCCCAACACCGGCTAAGTTTTTGCTGGGAAACTCACAGCCGGGCTGACACGGGTTAACGATCGCCTCGGCCTCGGGCAGCTGCGATCCGGGTAAATGGTGATCGGTGACCAGCACAGCTATACCCAGCGCTTGGGCGGCGGCTACCCCTTCTACACTGGAAATTCCGTTATCGACGGTGACAATTAAATCCGGCTCGCGCTCGGCGGCAACAGCGACAATTTCAGGGGTTAAGCCATAGCCATACTCAAACCGGTTTGGCACTAAAAAATCCACCTGATGCGCGCCCATTGCTTTTAATGCCAACACCGCCAGCGCCGAGCTGGTGGCACCATCGGCGTCAAAATCGCCAACAATTAAAATTCGCGCATCCGCCACGACCGCATCGGCCAGTAAACTCGCCGCCTCTGGCATGCCTTTCATGGTGGGTTTAAGCAGCTCGTTTAAGGTCAACGTCAGCTCGCGCTCGTCCACTACACCGCGGGCGCTGTAAATACGCGCCAACAAAGGCGGTACGTTAGCGCCATTAAACTCGGTTATGGCTGGGCGACGTTTGATCAGTTTTTTCACGACAGGTTGGCTCCACGTATTACACACTCTATTGGATTTTTATGGCCCGGCAGTTACCCATAAACAATACACACCTCCAACAAAAAAGGAGCCGAAGCCCCTTTTTTGTTGGTGTTAATCCTTTAGCGGCTGAGGTGTCCGGCCATAAACTTATGCACAGTCTCGGCATCGTTTGGCAGCACTTCATAGCGTTCTTTGCGCTCAAATAAATCGGCCATGTGCAGTGGCAACGCCGGATCTTTTTGCTGGCCGGCCTGTTGCACCGCCTCGGGGAATTTAGCCGGATGCGCTGTCGCCAGACAAACCATGGGCACCTGTTGGTTGCGCCGGGTCACCCGCGCCGCTTCAACGCCAATGGCGGTGTGTGGGTCGAGCAAATATTCGGTGCTTTGAAACACCTCGTCAATCACCTCAAGCATACGCTGATCATCAACCCGGTGGCTGGCAAATAGCTCGCGCGCCCGCTGCAGGGGTTTATCATCTAAACGCATGGCGCCGGACTTAAAGTCCTCCATCAGTTGGGCGATGGTGGCGCCGTCGCGATCGTACAAGTCAAACAGCATCCGCTCAAAGTTGCTCGACACCATGATATCCATACTCGGCGACAAGGTGTGCTCTAGCGGTTGCTTGCTTAAATCGTTGGCACTGATAGCGCGGTGTAAAATATCGTTGCTGTTGGTGGCAATCACCAACTGGTCAATCGGCAATCCCATACGTTTGGCTAAGTAGCCGGCAAAAATATCGCCAAAATTACCAGTGGGCACAGAGAACGAAACCGGCCGCGCCGGGCCCCCTAGAGCTAAAGAGGCGTAAAAATAATAGACGATCTGCGCCATTATGCGCGCCCAGTTAATCGAGTTTACCGCTACTAACTGACGCGCTTCGGGCAAAAACGATTGATCGGAAAAGCTTGCCTTAACCATGTTCTGACAGTCGTCAAAGTTACCGTCTAGGGCGATGTTGTGCACATTGTCCTCTAGCACAGTGGTCATTTGGCGGCGCTGCACATTCGAGACACGATTGTGCGGGTGCAAGATAAAAATATCGATGTTGTCGCAGTGGCGGCAGCCTTCGATCGCGGCCGAGCCGGTATCACCCGAGGTTGCGCCCATGACAACCACTTTTTGATTGCGCTTTTTTAAGATGTAATCCAGCAGGTTGCCTAAAAACTGCAAGGCAAAATCTTTAAACGCCAAAGTGGGCCCCTGAAACAACTCTAGGATCCACTCGTTATGACCGGTTTGCACCAGCGGTGCAATGGCTGGGTGGCGAAACCCGGCGTAGGAGTCGGCGATGATGTTCTTTAGATCGGCATCGGGCACGGCGCCATCCACAAACGGCGACATAATATTAAACGCCAACTCTTGATAAGACAGTCCGGCCCAGCTGGCGATCTCTTGCTGGCTAAACTCGGGCAGCGTTTCGGGTACGTACAGGCCGCCATCGGGCGCTAAACCTGTGAGTACGACTTGTTCAAATGACAGTGCTGGCGCTTGGCCGCGAGTGCTGATGTATTTCACGCGAGTAACCTGATTGCAATGTTTAATAAAGACGCATTGAGCGCCGGGTTATTTTAATGGCTCAAGACGAATGCGGGTGATGGCACCGGTGATTGAGCTAAGCGCTTCGATTTTACTGATCGCAGCGGCTAAGTTTTTCTCGACCGCGCGGTTGGTCAGCAAAATCAGCGGTACAATTTCTTCATCGTCGGGCGCTTCTTTTTGGATTAACGCCTCGATGCTGATGCCCGAGTCGCTCAGTATTGTGGCCACCTGAGACAATACCCCAGGTTTGTCCAGCGCCGACATGCGCAAGTAGTAAGCGGTTTCAATATCTTCGATGGGCAGAATATCATCCGCACCTAAGCTGTTGTGATGAAAACCCAAGTGCGGCACGCGATGCTCTGGGCTGGCAGTAAGGGTGCGCGCAACATCGACGATATCGGCAATTACCGCAGAGGCGGTCGGCTCGGCGCCGGCGCCGGCACCGTAGTACATGGTGGGGCCCACGGCATCACCTTTAACCATGATAGCGTTCATCACGCCATCGACGTTGGCCAATTGTTGTTTGGCCGGTATCAGGGTTGGATGAACCCGCAGCTCGATACCGTCGGGGGTGCGACGGGCAATCCCCAAGTGTTTAATGCGATAACCCAGCTCGTCGGCGTAGGCCACATCGACCGGCTCAATTTTGCTGATGCCCTCGGTAAATACTTTGTCAAACTGCAGCGGAATGCCAAACGACATAGACGCCAGTATCACCAGTTTATGGGCGGCATCGATGCCTTCAACATCAAAAGTGGGATCGGCCTCGGCGTAGCCTAGCTCTTGGGCCTCGGCTAACACATCGGCAAAATCGCGGCCTTTGTCGCGCATCTCGGTTAGGATAAAGTTGCCGGTACCGTTAATAATACCGGCCAGCCACTCGATGCGGTTGGCGGCCAGGCCTTCGCGAATCGATTTGATAATAGGAATACCACCGGCTACCGCGGCTTCAAACGCGACGGTAACGCCTTTTTTATCGGCGGCCGCAAAAATCTCGTTGCCATGCTCGGCAATCAGCGCTTTATTAGCGGTCACCACATGCTTGCCATTATCGATCGCGGTAAGGATCAAATCTCGCGCTACGGTTACCCCTCCCATCAGCTCGACTAAAACGTCGATGTCGGGGTTGTTTGCCACATCAAACACGTCGCGGGTGACATTAAGCGCTGTCATATCGCAGTGGGGGTTGTCACGTCGCGCACCCACTTGCGCTACAATGATGTCGCTACCGGCGCGGGCATTAATGACGTGCTGATTGCGCGCCAGTACATTAACAGTGCCACTGCCTACGGTACCCAGACCGCAAATTCCTAATCTGACCGGTTTCAACATTGAATCCTCTTTATGCTGGAGTTTTGTGCAAATAAATGACGGCAACCTTACTCAGCGCAAGGGTTGCTGTCAATTACTTGATAAGGGGATGTTGGCTGGGCTCAAGCCGAGCCAACAGGGTGGATTATTACTGTTGCTCGATACTTTTTAGCAGCTGCTCGGGGGGCTGGTAGCCCACCAGTAAACGGCCATCGGGCAGTAAAATCGCCGGCGTACCTGTCACTCCCATCTCGCCACCTTTAAGAAACTGTTTTTCAACCGGGCTGTTCTCGCAGCTGGCCGGTTTTACCGTCTCGAGGCTTTTCAGTTTATCCAGCGCTTTGTTTGGGTCGTCGGCGCACCAAGCGCTTTCGAGTTTAGCCGCAGAGGGGCTGTTAAGACCTGAGCGAGGATACGCCAAATAGCGGATCTCGATGCCTAAATCATTGTAGCCCGGTTTGCTGGCGCCCATCTCGTTGTAGCTGTGCATCTGGCTGTGCAAACGGCGGCAATAGCCACAGTCGACATCCGTAAACACATAAGCGACGTGTTTAGCACCATCGGTAGGCGTATAGTTAATGGTTTCTTGGTCTTTTAAATGACTCACAAAGTCGCGCCGACTTTCCAGCAAATACGGATCCTGTATAGGCGCCAGGCCCGAGTCGGTGACGTCAAACATCTCGCCCATAATGACGTGTTTACCGTCGCTCGAGATAATGATCGCCGGCCCGCCAACCACCTGAACATTGTATAGGCCTTCGATAGCCGATGGGCGAATGGCGCCCAGTTGTGCGCCGCCGGTGAGCTTATCAAGACTTGCTTTAATAGTGGCCTCGGATGAGGCGGTCTCTGATGGCGCCGCCTCTTGAGCGTAAGCGCCTGTGGTTAGCGCGGCGGATATACCCAGCGCCAAACCGTATTTAACAACTCGTGAAACCATAAATTTTACCCGCTAGGCCTATCGGCCTGTTACTTTGTGGTCAGTTTACCATACAAATACCACCCTCGGCCTCAGCCACGTGGGTGGTGTTTTTGATGCAGCCCCTGCATACGAGCCTGAGCTACATGGGTGTAAATTTGCGTGGTCGACAGGTCGCTGTGACCTAGCAGCAACTGCACGACGCGCAAATCGGCACCATGATTTAATAAATGTGTCGCAAACGCATGGCGCAGCGTATGGGGCGATAACGGTTTTTCAATACCCGCCACCTGAGCCCAGTGTTTGATCCGATGCCAAAAGGTTTGCCGTGTCATCATTTGCATGCGCGTGCTGGGAAACAACACATCTATGGGTTTGTCGCCAAGCAACAGCGGACGCGCCTCGCGCATATAGCGCGTCAACCAATAACTGGCTTCCTCGCCCAGGGGTACCAAACGCTCTTTACGGCCCTTGCCCATAACCTTGACGACGCCTTGGCGTAGATTTAACAGCGGCAACGTCAGGCCCGTTAACTCGGACACGCGCAAGCCGCAAGCGTAAAGCACCTCGAGCATGGCGCGATCACGCAGCCCCAGCGGCTGACTGACATCTGGGGCCTCGAGCAGGGCTTCGACATCGCGCTCGGTTAAAAGTTTAGGCAGCGATTGTGGCAGTTTAGGGCTTTCAATACCCACTAATGGATCACTGTCTTGCAGTTGTTCTCGTACCTGATCGCGATAAAAACCACGCAAACACGACAGCAATCGCGCGGTCGAGCGACTGCTGTAGCGATTGGCGTGACGCCAGGCAAGATAGTTCAGCACTTGCTGCTCGGTTAACGGCGCCGACAGCGCGCTGTTAAGCCGCGCCAGATAACGGGCAAAACCTTGTAGGTCGCGTCGATAGCTGGCCAGGGTATTCTCTGACAAGCCTTTTTCCAACCAGACCCGGTCAAGGTACGCATCGATCACCGCCGTATCGGCAGTCGATAAAGACTGGGTCGTCATAACGCTGGTGCTCCGTTTGAGCCAATAAAAGCCACCGCTGTATCAACCCGAGGCCGATACGGCGGTATAAAAAAAGCCGGTGTAGTTTCCCACACCGGCTTTTTTTATACAAAACGCACTTAACAAAACTGCGTTTGTGTTGTTAAACCCTTACGAGCCCAACTTTTCTTTAATACGTGCAGCGCGGCCAGTAAGAGCACGCAAGTAGTACAGCTTAGCCTGATGCACATCACCACGACGCTTAACAGCAACACTGTCAACCTGGCGGCTGTGTGTCTGGAAAGTACGCTCAACACCGACACCGTGTGAGATCTTGCGCACGGTAAAAGCCGAGTGCAAACCACGGTTACGCTTGGCAATAACAACACCTTCGTAAGCCTGCAGACGCTCGCGCGTACCTTCGGTTACTTTAACCTGTACAACAACGGTATCACCCGGTGAAAAAGCAGGCAGATCTTGTTTGAGCTGTTCGTTTTCGAGCTCTTGAATGATTTTGTTGGTCATGTCACTTCTCCTAAAGAGTTTGTAGCTTCACAGCTAGAATCAATCGTTATCAAGGTCTCGACGAAAGTCCGTCAGCAGCGCCTGCTGCTCCTCGGTTAAGTTTTTGCTTTGCAACAAATCCGGCCTTCTCAGCCAGGTTCGCCCCAGCGCTTGTTGTAAGCGCCAACGCCGAATTTTTTCATGATCACCCGACAAAAGTACCGCCGGTACCGCCACGCCATCGAGCACTTCGGGGCGAGTATAATGCGGATGATCCAATAACCCTTCACTGAACGAGTCCTGCACCGCAGACTGAGCGTCTCCCAGAGCGCCCGGCAGCAAACGGGTAATTGCGTCAATCATTACCATCGCTGGCAGCTCGCCGCCAGAGAGCACGTAATCGCCAATCGACCACTGCTCGTCTACCACCGCATCCAACAAGCGTTCATCAACGCCCTCGTAGCGTCCAGCCAGCAGTATCAAATTGCCGCACTGCGCCATTTGACTGGCTGCCGCCTGATTAAACACCTGCCCTTGCGGCGACAAATAAACCACTCGCGCCGCGCCCGTCCATTGCCGCGCAGCGGCAACCGCGTCGCGCAGCGGTTGCACTTTCATTAACATGCCGGGGCCACCGCCGTAAGGGCGATCGTCCACGGTATTGTGTCGATCGGCGGTAAAATCGCGCGGATTCCAACACTGTATCTGCAGTTGCCCCCGCGTTACGGCGCGGCCGGTTATGCCGTTGTCGCGCACCGCGGCAAACATGTCCGGAAACAAAGTCACCACCGCCACTTTCACGGTAGGTGTCATGTTGTTATCTGACTCAAACACCGAGGCTCCTGCTTTGGTCTAGCTTAAAAAGCCGGATCCCAGTCCACCTCGATAGTGTTTGCTGCCTGGTCGATATGGGTAACAAACTGATCCGGCACATAAGGGATCAAGCGTTCGCGCTCATCGATGCTTGCGGCATCGGGCGCTACCACCAACACATCGTTAGCACCGGTTTCGATAAGTTTTTTAACCGTTCCGAGGCGGCTTTGCACACCTTCAAAATGCGTTACCACAACCATATCTTGTAACTGATGCCAGTAAAAATCACCCTCGTCTAAGGGGGGTAACAGCTCGCGCTCTACGGCAATAATGCAATTGCTGTAAAGCGCAGCAAGGGTCCGGTCATCCACATCTTTAATGTGGGCAACAAACCCCTTGCCGTGGGCGCGATACTCATCAATCTCAAATACTTTTACCCCGTGGGCGGTTTTAAGCCACCAAGGGGAGTAGTCAAAGAGATTGGCTTCGGGCTCAGTAAAAGAGCGGATCTTGACCCACCCTTTGACCCCGAATACGCCGGTTATCTGCCCGACATTGACTAAATTAGATGTATTTGTCATCGGGCACGCAATCAAGCTGCCTCTGAAACCAGCTTGGCAACACGTTCGCTTAACTGGGCGCCTTGACCAACCCAGTAGTTGACACGCTCCTGATCAACGCGCAGACGCTCTTCTTGGCCGCGGGCGATAGGATTAAAGAAACCAACACGCTCGATAAAGCGACCATTACGTGCACTGCGGCTGTTGGTTACGGTCAGGTGGTAAAAAGGACGCTTCTTAGAGCCACCACGTGACAGACGAATAGTTACCATGCTAGCTTTCCTGTAGTTTTGTTGACGTAGGTTTAACCCACGCGCGGTTTAAAAATTAGGTTCATCAGCGGATTAAGTCCACCGCGAAAGGCGCCGTATTCTAAGGGAAACAATCGCCGTTGTATAGCGCTATAGAGTAAGTTTTACGCAATTACACCGGTTCGCCCAAAGCTCAGCGGTTAAAATGCGTTATTACCGGCTACACCATGTCGCTAAAACGGTTGGGGACCTCGAGCACTATCGGTTTTGCAAAACCGGGTAAATGCACGCCCTGGGCATCAAAAACCACCTGGGTCTCGTCGATCATGCCTTCGCCAAAGCGGTAAATAGTGGCAAAATCGCCCTGCAGGGCTGCTTTATCATAAGCCTCGGCGCTGCTGCGCACGGCTTCTCGGCGCACACAATAAGAGGCAAAGGCCTCCTCGCCATAGCGTTTAATCAGCATCTGCTCTACCACCCGGGGCGCCAGCACACTGGCGGTGGCATTGTTACCACCAAAGCCTTTCGAGTTTAAGAAAGCCACATCAATCCCCTGCTCGGGAGTGAAGTCCATTAAAGGGATGTGCAGCCGCTCGCCACAGACATCGTCGGCTACCGCCGCAATGGTTTTCACCCCGGGAATCACTCCGTATTTAAATGTGCCCAAACAGGCCACCATTTGATCGGCACTGGCCGGTGACAACGAGTGACCCACATAGGCTTTTATCGCTGCCACTGGCCAGTTGCTAATGCCAAAGTGCTGTGCCGTCTGATCAAATATTTGCGACTCAGTGATACGGTTTTGCGGCGTGCTCGAGCCATGGGCGTGCACCATGGAGCGCTCGCGCAGCGCCTCGTCGCCGACAATCGCACGGGCCGAGGCCACCGCCTTGGCAAAGGTAATATGATTGCCCGGCCCTGGCGCGGTAATGGATTTCTTGTAGCCATCGGCGTTGACAAACACGTCGTTTACCGCACCGTGAATATCAGCACCTAACGTCAGCGCTAGGGCATCGTCCATCAACACCACATACTGCCCCGACTCGGCGATGGTAAAGCCGCAATTGTCACCAAACGGCCGGCTCGAGCGGCGCGGGTCGGTGCTGCTGGCGGCATCTAGTTTTTGCAGTTTTTCCTCGCTGGCCAATGCACCCATAGTCGCGTAGCCGTCTATAACCTCGGGCAGAATTGGCGCCTCGGCGTTTCCTACCAAGGCCACGCGGCAGCGGCCACTGGTAATATCCTCAACGGCAGAGCGCAAGTTGTATAAAAAAGAGGCACAAGCACCGGCGTTGGCACTGGTGTGGCCAACGCTGCCAAGAATGTAAGCGTTAACAAAATCCGCCACCATGCTGTTAAGCCCCAGCGGGCACTGCTTGGTGCTGACGCGGCCGCCGCGCAAACGCGATTGCAGCAGTCCGCCAAAACCATTCTCGTCCAACTGGCTCATCACGTTGCTGGCGTACACGCCTACTTGATCGGGGTTTATTTGCGCCACAATATCGGCCCACTCTATGCCAATCGAGCGCACTGCATCGGAGGCCGAGATCACCGCCAATTGCAGTGCGCGAGGATGGAACCGGGCGTTGTATAAGTGGGTGGGATCAAAACCTTGGGGCAATTGCCCAGCCGATTTAACGGGGCAGTCGCGATAGCTGTCAAGCTTAACCTCGAGGGCGCCTGTAACCTCGACGGTCACCCGCCGCTCATCCAGTGGGGTTACCTGCCAGTTGGCGGGCAGCGGCTCGGGCAGCTCGCGCGCTTTAATAACAAAGCTTTGGGTATTACTTTCGGGGTTAAGGGTAACGGATTTTTGCCAGTGAACTCGATCGACGTCAAAGTATGAGGGGTCGATACGACGAATCAAACTACCGGCCATTATCTCCGGGCCCAGGTTCGTCTCGATCTGCTCTAAGGTCAATGCCTTAGCTTCTGAGTCCAACCACACACCGTCCCGGTAGGTTACTCGCCCCATCATAACGGCCAACCCAGCAAGGGTTTCGCGGCGCGAGTTATCGTCTAAGCTCTCGATAATCATCCGCCTAAAAGCGTGATGACCCGAGCTGCGGCCAGCGGCATTAAACCCACCAAACCCAACAATAACTGGCAAGCGTGACATAACCTTCTCCAAAACCATTTCTAATCAACGAGCGGCAAAGCGTAGATTGTAAAAGCAATGCCCTATAGTGGTCATGGTCATACCCGCCAATTAGTATGGTATTCTGGCCAAAATACGGAGCCTTGGCCAACAGCATGACAAACAACACCCCACAAGAGACCCAAATCACCTTTGTTTTGTCCGAGCACATGCTTGCCACCGGCACCGCTTTGCCGCTTGAAATGCTGCAAACCGCTCAACTGGCCAGGCGCCAATCAGCCCAGGCGGCGGCGGTTAACTTGACCATGCGCACCGCGGTAGCCCCCGGCACTGTATTACCGACGCCAACCGGCATGCGCTGGGCGCCCGATGTCACCCTGGCCGATGCTGGCGACAACGACATTATTTATTTACCGGCACTGTGGCGCAATCCGCGCCCGGTATTGCGCCGTGCCGGAGCGCTGATCGAATGGCTGCAGGAGCAGCACCATAAAGGGGCCACCATTTGCAGCGTTGGTACGGGGAGTTGTTTTTTAGCTGAGGCAGGCCTTCTGGATCACAAGGTAGCTACAACCCATTGGCATTATTTTGATCAGTTTCAAAAAAGCTACCCAAAGGTAGAGTTAAAACGACAGCACTTTATTACCCAAGCCGGTAACTTATACTGCGCCGCCAGTGTTAACTCTTTGGCCGACCTGACCATTTACTTTATCCAGCGATTGATGGGCAAGACTGTCGCAAATCACGTCGAGCGGCACTTTTCACACGAGATTCGCCGCTCTTATGAAAGCTCGGCTTTTTACGAGGACACCAGCCACCCACACCCGGATGAAACCATCATTCAAATTCAGTTATGGATTCACGACAACTACTCACGCAACATTAACATTGCCGAACTGGCCCAGCGTTTTGGCATGAGTACCCGCACCCTAAACCGTCGCTTTAAAGACGCGACGGCCATAACGCCGCTGGCGTACTTGCGAGAGATCCGAATAAAAACCGCCAGAGAACTATTAAAAACCAGCAACCTCTCTATTGTTGAGGTGGCAGAAAAATCCGGCTACCAAGACAGCGCCTATTTTACCGAGCGGTTTAAACAGCAACTGGGCACCACCCCCAGCGCCTACCGCGAGATGGTGCGAGCTAAGTTGTTTTTTGCCAATTAATAGGGCACTGCGATTTTTTATAAAGCAGCACGACATCGTCAGCCACAAACTCCAGCTGGGCAGAAAAACAATCCGCTAAAAAATCAAAGGTCTCGCGAGAAAAAAAGCACACATGGGTAAGATCATTTTTATAGTGCCAGCCTGCAAAGTCTTTCGCCTCTAGCGCCAGCTTAGTCATAATGGCCAGCACACCCTGTTCAGATAAACAGCGCCACAACCGCTGTAGCTCTAAACGCGGATTGCGCAAATGCTCTACCACCTCCGTGGCGGTAATAAAGTCGTAGGTCTGAGTTAGAGGCGATTGATCAGGCGCATAAAAAACGTCGTATAAGGCAACTGTAAAACCGGCCTCTTGCAACATAGCCGCCAGCGCAGGCCCCGGGCCACAACCAAAATCGAGCCCATTTGCGGCGGGCGTTAAGCGTTTGATTAACGGCTGGTAAAGTCGATTTAAAAACGTGCGATAGCGTGGGTCGTCCGGTCGATTATCGTGCAGATCGTACACGGCTTTCTCTTCGGCTGGCGCCAGATGAAACTCGGTGGGAACAAAAATTAAACGGCAACCATGACAGCGTAAGTACACTCGCCGCCGATCGCGATAAAAATACTCATCCTCATGGCTTGGGCAAACCGTCAGGCATAGTGGGCAGTGCTGAGACTGATGCATAGGTGTCGTTTACTGGCGCTTAACAAGCTGCAGCTAAACACAAAACAAAAACGCCGGCAATGCCGGCGTTTTTTGTTAGAGATCCTGACTGGGAGTTCTAACCTTGTTGAGCGTTAAGCTTATGCCGCGTCGGAGTCATCGCCTTGTTTTTGCGTGACGTCTTGCCCTACTGACACTTGCCCTACGCCATCGGCAATATCAATCCTACGCGGTTTGATGGCCTCGGGGACCTCACGCACTAAGTCCACGTGCAGCAGTCCGTTCTCTACAGCGGCAGATTCTACGCGCACATGATCGGCCAACTTAAAGCGACGCTCAAAGTTGCGCGCGGCAATCCCTTGATGCAAGTAGGTGCGCGATTTCTCATCGGCGGTTTTATTACCCGACACTGTCAGGTTGTTTTGGTTTACCTCAATGTTTAGCTCGGAGCGGTCAAAACCGGCCACAGCCATAGAAATTCGGTAATGGTCTTCACCCGTTAACTCTATGTTATAGGGCGGATAACTTGGCTGACTCTGTTCGCTGCGGGACAAACTGTCCAGCAGTCCAGCGACGCGGTCAAAGCCAATAGAAGAACGATACAAAGGGGTTAAGTCAAAGTTACGCATAATGATACCCTCAAGTTTGAGCAATATTTTACTGTGCCTATCCATCGGATCAGGCGGTTATGTACCTCTCTGCATGAGCCGGTACACTTAATATATGAGGCTATGTTTTTACAATACAAGGGTAAAGATGAGTTTTTATTATGACTCGCTCTGTACAATCTCTATGGGCCGGCCTTAGGCTCAGCTGTTGCTGTTTTGCAAAACCCTACCGCCAGTGGGCTATACTCAGGCTTTACCAAATAAGAAAGAAAAAAGCATGACACACTATAAATGCGTTTTAATAGCCGTCGACCTCAACGGCAACAATGATCAACTTTTACACCGTGCACGCACCATGACAAGCGCTGCAACAACTCATTTGGTTCACGTAGCGGAACAGCCCGTTACCGGTTATGGCGACGCTACCGGGCAAAACCGCAGTGTTAATGAGATGAATGTTCGCCAAGAGGCGTACCCCAAACTTACCGCTTTGGCAAACGATCACGGGCTAGCCCACGAAAACCTACACATAGTGTTTGGCGACTTGGGCCAGGCGGTACAGCAATTAGCCGTGGCGCTCAACGCAGACTTAATAGTCACCGGCAGTCACGGTAAACATGGTTTAAAACGATTTTTAAGCTCTACCTCGAGCAAAATACAGGGCGGGGCAAAGCGCGACGTACTGACTATTTACACAGGCTAAGCAGACGCCAGTATTTTTTAGGGGGCAATAAAAAAGCCGACGCTAGGGTCGGCTTTTTTAATGGGCTTAAAAACGCCGTTTAGTTCGCCAGCTTAGCGTTTTTAAGCTCTACCAAACGATTGAGGTTACTCAACGACTGCAAGTGCGAGTAGATCAACTCTAAACCGTCTTTCTTAAATAAGTCTAACGCCTGCTCATCGCTCAGCGCTTTTAACTTTTCGCGTTTAACAGTGTAAAAACCTTTAATGCTCAGGTTATTACCGTCTTTGCCATTAAACTCGATATTAGCCTGCATGGGCTCTAACAGATCCAACTCTTTTAACTTTCTGCAGAAGGTTTTGGTCATTTCGGCACGGTATTGGTAATCCTGCAAAAACTTCAGCACTTCTTTTAAATGCTCAGTTTGCTCGCCGCTGTCGTCGAACAAACGTTTGCCCTTACTGCCATCGGCGTACAGCGCTTTACTCTCTGCATCGATGCACAAGGTTAGGTTTTCTGAGTCACCGCCACCGGCAAACACAAATGGGTAGCGACGAATAAAAGCGGGAATATAACGGGCGTTGATACGCCCGTCATCGGCCAGCATCAGGTTTTCACCTTGCTTTACGCCCATCACGGCCAAAGGCGTGTGGTCGCCATCGGCGTTTGGCGCCGAGAAAATAACCGCATACTCCGCCGCGGCAAACGGGATCTCAGTGGCCAACAAAGGCGACGAGGTCAGATCTGAAATAAAATCGTACGAATCGACGCTCACCGACAAGTTGCGGTGCGTGTCGCTGGCCAAAGGCTGGATGTCATTGTAGATCATTAACTGCTTGCTCACGTGAATACTCCGTTGTTATTGTCGCGCCCTACCAGGCTCGTACAGTCAAAAAATAAGCGCACATAGTAGCATTTTGGCGAGTTACTGCCACCTGCCCGACGGCCATAATTGGCTTTTTAAGGCGTTTTTTAGCAACAGTAAATCAAGCTTTGGGCAATAAGGCGCTAACAGGCGGGGCTTAAAGCCAAACATTAAGAATCTAACAGAGTATAAACAGAGTATAAACAGACAGGTAAAATGGTCGGAACGGCGGGATTCGAACCCACGACCCCTACACCCCCAGTGTACCTACAAATGTTCACCCCGCCCGCCAAAAACCCCAACACAATCAACACATTACCCATATATAACAATAACTTACAAAACACACCGACCACCTGCCCGCCTTTTTGATTGTTTCACGTTATAGCTGTTTTTTTCCCTTTATTACGCTACAATGGCCGCATATTGGCCGCACACTATCGGCTTGCGGCCACCCTTCCCAATCTGGAACCACCGGGGGCAAGCATGGCTAAGAAGCGAATCACCGTAGATGCCTGGAGCAAGTTCAAGCGTGCGGCCAAAGAACGGCAGGAGCTAAGCGGCGACCTGCCCGGCTTTTTCTATGTGAAGCTGGCCAACGGCGGCGCATGGCGTTTACGCTACACCGACCCCAGCGGCGCAAAGACCCCCAAGGGCAAACCCAAGCGAATCACGGCCACTATTGCCGGTGACGAAACAAAACCCGAAGAGGCCCGCGCCATT
>Ga0209075_1000239_pt1 | contig 52120 bp, 51 predicted proteins | sample Stecom2011_FD_187523 | JGI IMG/M metagenome (GOLD analysis project Ga0209075, IMG submission 187523) | Agricultural soil microbial communities from Utah to study Nitrogen management - Steer compost 2011 (SPAdes) (version 2) | ecosystem: Environmental > Terrestrial > Soil > Agricultural land...
TAAAGAATCCTCCAGCACATCAAACCTTTTTAAGGAAATGTACCGGCCTTTTTCCTTAAACTCGTTTACAAATTGCGTTAGGGTTTTGTCTTTAAAATCTTTAAAAAGTTTTTGTTTGAAGGCTTGCACTGTAAAATGTACAGGACAGGGATTGTCATCGCCACACTTAGAAAGTCCTAAAAAACACTGATTAAATTTATCGTGGCCATCTATAGCTAGAACGACATCCCACACTGTTTTTTCCTTATTTTCAGGGCTTATATAAAAACCGCCATGCGGGCCTTTGTTGGAAGTTACTAGGTTGTTTTTGTTTAATTTCTGAAGTATTTTGGCCAAAAATGCTTGAGGCGCTTCTAATTCTTCAGAAATAACTTTTACGCCAACTTTATGGTTTTCATCTGAGCACATTTCTAAATACAGAATGGATCGAATGGCATATTGACAAGCGTTAGATAACATGGTTGTTTTTCTTCAAATATATAACAAGATGTTTTTATCCTCTATTAATTAACAATAAATTAGGCTCTACCTAATGTGTTTATTCAGGATATTGTTGAAGAGGCCTAAAACTATCGCTCGGGATTATATTTATACCTAAAAGAAGTTGATATAGATAGGAGTAAGAAGTAACAGCGGGGTGGCTTTATATTGGGATTGCGCACTAAAGCATGTACGAAGTACTGGCTGATTGCCGAAAGCCTGTATTTGTTTGGGTGTTATTTACACCAAGGCTGTGGCATTAGTAGGAATTGTTCCCCGTCATTCCTCTTAATTTCAGGGCTACTATTAAAATGTCTTTCTGACTAATTTGTCCGACAAGCTTGCCATCTTCTACTATAGGGAATCGTCTTCTTTTAGATTCTAGGAATTTGTTGGCCGCGTCAAGCACATTCATATTTCCATCAATGGTTTCAACGTCTTTTATCATGCGTTTTTCCACTAAATTATTTTCTATAGGCATGTTGTAATATCTGCTTTCGCTTATTTGTTTTAAACAATCTCCTTCAGAAATCATTCCTACCAACTCGTTATTATCATTTACTACGGGACCACCAGAAATTTTATGTTTAATTAATATATCTATTACTTCTTCTAGCGATTGCTTCGGTTTAAAAGTAATCAACTCTCTTGTCATGATGTCGCTTACTTTAAACGGAAACGCATCAGGTGTAATCGGTTGTTGCTTTCTAGCTCCTTGAAAACTCTTTATTGCCATATTGATTTTATTTACGGGTTAGTCTTAAATATACTAATTATTAGCGAGTTATCCTAAATTAATTAAGTAAGAAAATTTCTCTATTTTTATAAACCAAACCCATCGAAGAAATCATGATTAAAAAAGCAGTTTCCCTTTTATTACTTATAGCGGCTATTTATTGGAGTTTTTCGGCTTTAATGCCTCAAACCATTTCTACTCTAGATGCCCCTGACCAAAATTTTTCGACCCAACGTGCGCTAGTTCATTTAAAGGAACTATCTAAAACCCCGCATTATGTTGGAAGTCCAGATCATGAACGGGTAAGAAACTACCTTGTAGACGCTTTAGAACAACTTGGTTTGGAAACGCAAATACAAACAGATTATGTTTTAACCGATTGGGGCACCCTTACAAAACCCAAGAACATTTTAGCTAGAATTAAAGGATCGGACAATTCAAAAGCCTTGATGTTGCTAGCGCATTACGATAGCAAATCGCACGCATCTTTAGGAGCAAGTGATGCTGGTTCAGGCGTTGTTACTATCCTAGAAGGACTGCGAGCCTATTTGCATGAAAATAAAACGCCGAAAAACGATTTGATTATCTTGTTTTCCGATGCCGAAGAATTGGGATTAAATGGCGCTTCGCTCTTTGTTAATAAGCATCCTTGGGCCCAAGATGTGGGCTTGGTTTTAAACTTTGAGGCTCGTGGAAGTGGTGGGCCGAGTTATATGCTGATGGAAACCAATGGCGGAAACCAGAAGTTAATTTCTGGGTTTAAAGCTGCCAATCCGCAGTATCCTGTAGCCAACTCTTTGGCCTATAGCGTGTATAAAAAACTGCCTAACGATACCGATTTGACCCGTTTTAGAGAAGATGGGGATATAGAGGGTTTTAACTTTGCTTTTATAGACGATCATTTTGACTACCATACCTCGTTAGACTCCTACGAGAGGTTAGATAGAAACACCTTGGAGCACCAAGGCAGTTATTTGATGCCTTTATTACACTATTTTGCCGATGCCGATTTAACAGATTTAAAAAGTAAGCAAGACGATATTTATTTTAATGTTCCCCTGTTTAAATTGGTAAGCTATCCTTTTTCATGGATTAGCCCCATGCTTGTTTTTGCTTGGTTGGTATTTATTGCCCTCGTGTTTTACGGCATGAGTAAACGACGCTTAAACGCCAAAGAGATTGGTAAAGGAACGCTTGTGTTTTTGGCGAGCCTTATAATTAATGGCGGGATTGGTTATTTAGGATGGAACTTGTTATTGGTTATTTATCCAGAATACACCGAAATTCTCCATGGCTTTACCTATAACGGGCATGTTTATATTTGGGTATTTAGCTTGTTAGCGCTTGGGATATGTTTTTGGTTGTTCCACAAAGTTTATAAACCAGAAAACACCGCTAGTTTATTAGTTGGGCCGTTGTTTGTTTGGTTGCTTATTTGTGTATTTCTAGCCTTCGAGCTTCCAGGAGCTAGCTTTTTTATTATTCCCGTGTTATTTGGTTTAATTAGTTTGTTTGTTTTGGTTAGACAAAAACAACCCAATCTTTTTTTAATGGTATTTTTAGCGTTACCCCTTTTAAGTATCATGACGCCTTTTATTCAAATGTTTCCAGTGGGATTGGGCTTAAAACTTTTAATGGCCGCTTCGGTTTTAGTTAGTTTGATTTTTGGTTTATGTCTACCTATTTTTGGGTTTTACAGACATAAAAACAGGTGGTCATATCTCTTGTTTTTTATAACAGGTATCCTTTTTGTTTCGGCACATTTGCAATCTGATTTTAATGAGGAACGTCCAAAACCAAATAGTTTGATTTATTATTTAGATACAGATAATAACGATGCTGTTTGGGCTAGTTATGATAAGCTATTAGACCCTTGGACTAAAGCCTATTTATCGGATCATCCTGACAGCGATCACGCTATAACCAAAACCAACTTTGGCAGTAAATACAATACAGGATTTAGTTTTAGCAAAAAAGCAGAGCTTAAATCGATAGCACCCCCTTTTGTAGATATTAAAACCGATACCCTTATTGGTGAGCAAAGACATGTTAGCCTGTTTATTTCACCTCAACGCCCAGTGAACAGAATGGACCTACACACCACTTTTAAGTCTGCATTTAGCTCCTTTAAGGTAAACGGTTTAGACGTTACAGAAGATTTAAACAAGTCTGTTTTAAGCCATAGCAACCAAATTAGACTGTTTGAGTATTATGTGGTTGACGACAAGTTTTTAGAGCTAGAATTTTCTATTCCGAAGGGAGAGACCATTGACTTTACGTATTACGAAGCTTCCTTCGATTTGTTAAGCAATGCGTTGTTTAACCTTCCTGAAAGGCCGAAAAACATGATTCCGAAACCTTTTATTCTGAACGATGCCGTGCTGCTTAAAAAAAGTATTGAATTCAATTAATGTTTTACAAACAATTAGCATGACTTTAAGATAATACCCCGTGATTTTTTTTAGTTTTGAAAGTAAAACAACTAAAAATGAAACACATTACCTTAATTATCTGTATGGCCATGAGTTTTGGTTTAAGCGCCCAAAACAACCAAGAGTTACTAAAACACTTTGAAGCCTATTATAAACAAATGAAAGCTCAAGGGGATATTCAGGGTGCTATAAATGGATTGACACATTTAAACCTTTTAAAACCTTCAGATGCGAGGCAAGATACTTTAGCCTATTTTTATATGAATGAGGGGAAGTTTGTACAAGCTTTAAATGTTATTGGTGCTGATTTGTATGCTACAGATTCCGACATGGCCGTTGAGATTAAAGCTATTTCCTTAAAGGCTATCAATCGGCCAAAACTAGCCATAAAACAGTTTGAAGAGCTATTTAGACGACGTCCAGACGTAACCATTGCTTATGACTTGGCAGAGCTTTATATTCAAGATCAAAATTTAGCCGAAGCTTCTAAAAAAATAGAATACGGCTTAATGCATGTAGAAGCTACTACAACTAAAACCTACTACGAAGCAAGACAGCCTTATCAAGTGCCGTTAAAAGCTGGGTTTTTATACCTTAAAGGCTTACAGGTTTTTAATGAAAATAAAGAAAAAAATATTGATTTAGCCGTTTCCTACTTAGAGCAGGCATTAACTTTAGCCCCTAATTTCAATTTAGCTTTTGTTAGCAGGTCGGCCTTACTAGGGCAAAAAGAGCAGCCAAATAAAGAAGATTAATTGGTTTTGTGACGCGTATTTAGATTGAATGCCTCTCTGTTTTAAGGCATCCCTATATTTATAGCATAGTTATCGATTCGTGGCTTTACTAACTACCATCAGTACCAAAAAAAAAGCTGAACAATGAAAATCATTGCTCAGCTTTTGTTGTTCCTTATAATCTTTGAATACGCTGTACCGATTCCAAGATCTTTCTTCTAAAGGGTTGGGTTATTCTTTAACCAATCTAAGGGTATGCGTTTCAGTACCATGTTTAAGCGTTACCAAATACACTCCAGAGTTTAACTCGTTGTTTAAAGAAACTGTTACTTTATTGTCTGCAGCCGTTAAGGTGTTCGTAAAGATTCTTCTTCCTGCCATATCTGCAATATTCACTTCTACCTGCTGACCATTTAATTTTGGTGCATGCACATAAAAAGTATTATCGCTTAATGGGTTAGGGAATACACGTGTACCTACTAACATGTTATAATCATTAATACTTGTTGTTGCATCTTGTACTAAAACCGTATAATCTTCAATTTCTCCCCAATCGAACGAATTACATGGATCTGCCACATCTTCGTACCATCCAACTTTAACACGCATACGTGTGTTTCCAAGTACTGCATCAGCAGGAACCGTGATATCCATTGTGTGAGGACCCACACTACTTGTTGCTGAAGCTAGGGTGTACACCTCACCAGCATCATCTAGGGTTCCGTTTTGGTTCCAATCGATAAATACATACAGGTAATCATTTCCATCCACAGTAAGTTGTACTGAGATTTGATTTGTATCTCCTACATTTACGGTTGCCACTTGATTGGTAAAATCATTATACGGGGCATGCGAGGAGGTTGTATTATTAATTCCTGCATAAGTAACATTTGTAATATTCTCAAAATTTGGACTAGAATCTGCTGATTCACAATAAGCAATCACTGTTGTGAAAGTTGCCACTGTTGACATGGCTGTATCTCCAGATGCCGTACATGTTGAAACTAATCTCCATTCAACCACATCTCCAACTTCAGCAGGCGCTGTTGCGTTATACGCTAACACTTCATTTGTTGCCGCTCCTTCATCTACCCAACCTTGACCATTGGTATTAGATTGCCATTGAAATGACATTTCGGTTGCAGAAGAATATCCTGTTGCTGATACGCTATAGGCAGAACCAACTCCACCTGATGTCGGGCTAACTTGTGCCACTCCAGCGTCCGGCATCCCACTACATGCTGTAATGGCATCACAATCTCCATAAAAAGAGATAACCCCATCAGCCGTTTCATCAAATCCATTAACCGGATCTGAACCAGGTACCCAGACTCCATCAGCCAAGAAATAACTTTCATTAGGTGTGTTCATTGCTGTAACTACTTCTATATAAGAATTTCCGCCAGCTTGTACCAAAACTCCAATCCAAAAAATTGTTTCTGTGGTTTCTCCCATAAAAGTAAACGGCACGGCTAAATCTAAATTTACCTGCACACGGTCGTGTCCGAATGCCTCACCAATAACTGTAGCAGATGTTGGAGCCTGCATAGCGGTAGCGCTTAATTCAACTCCTGGTCCGGTTCCTGATGTGGAATTTTTATAAAAATGTAATTTCACTCCATCAATAGAAACGCCTAGTGGAACCAAGGCATTAAATTGAACAGAATTAAGTGTAAACGCTTCATTTGCATTTACAACTAAATCGTTTGCAAATATCAGCGTATTAAGGTAACCATATCCATTCTCCACTGTAGTACCGGCCATGGTTTCCTGCGAACAGGACACAGACTGTGCATAAGTAGAAGTCCACATAAGCATGCTAGCCATGCTTACAAAAAATAGCAAAGTAATTTTTCTCATAATAATAACATTTTAAAATAATTAATTAGGTTTTATAAATACCGTCCAATTTCATGGAGACACGGGTTCAATTCTTCGTAAACTTATAATAAACATCTAACTGGCACTAGGTGATTTACTAATAGTATTACTGAAATATTTATTAAATTAACAAAGATTTAATACAATAAACAAATTAATAATTAAAAAATATATATAGTCTTCAAAAACCACCTCTAAGTCCAACTAAAGTTGCGCTTTCTTTGATTTAAAATTTCCTTTCTGACTGAAAACAAAAAAGCCAGCAGTTAGTGCTGGCTTTTTGATTAATAACATCTCAAAAAAGATGTTACCAAATTTTCACTCGTTTTTCTGGAGCTAAATACATGTTATCACCTTCTGAAATATTAAATGCCTCGTAAAATGCATCTACATTTTGTAAAGGCATTACTGCACGGTACATCCCTGGAGAGTGTGTATCTGTTTTAATTTGATTTCTTAAAGCATCTTCCGTGTATTTGGTTCTCCACACAGTAGCCCAGCTCATAAAGAAACGTTGTTCAGGAGAGAACCCATCAATATTTTCTGGTCTTCCGTTTTCAGCTAAATAAAGTTGAAGTCCATCATAAGCCGCATTTACACCACCTAGATCCCCAATGTTTTCACCTAAAGTAAAATCACCGTTTAACTTTACGTCTGGCAATGCATTTACTTCGCTATATTGAGCAGAAAGTTCTTTCCCTAAAGCTGTGAATTGCTCTAAATCTGACTCCGTCCACCAGTTATTTAAGTTACCATCCGCATCGTAACGAGAACCAGAATCGTCGAAGCAATGAGAAATCTCATGACCGATTACGGCACCAATACCACCATAATTTACTGCTTCATCCGCTTGGAAGTTATAGAAAGGAGGTTGTAAAATAGCTGCTGGGAACACAATCTCGTTGTAAGGAGGCATAAAATATGCGTTTACAATTTGAGGAGCCATTAACCATTCTGTTTTATCAACAGGTTTTCCTAATTTACCTAAGTCTTCTTTAAATCTCCATTCAGAAACATGGTTCATGTTTTCAAAGTAAGATCCACCTTCAGCAACATTTTTAACCTCTAAAGCGGAGTAGTCTTTCCATTTATCTGGATAGGCTATTTTCACGCTCATTTTATGAAGTTTTTCTATCGCTTTCTCCTTGGTTTCAGGTGTCATCCAATCTAAATTCTTGATTCTATTTTCAAAAGCAAGCATGATGTTTTTAATCATGTTCTCTGCTTTCTCCTTAGCTTCTGGTGGAAACATTTTATCCACGTATAATTTTCCTAAAGCTTCACCAACCGTTCTATTTAAGGTGTTTAATGCACGCTCTTCTCTTGGTCTTTGTTCCTTAGAACCTGTTAAATCTCTACCGTAGAACTCCCAGTTAGCCGTTTCCATTTCTGTAGTTAATTGTCCGGCTGCACCTCTTACAAGAGTCCAATTTAAATAGTCCTTCCAAACTTGAACGTTGTTTTGAGAAAACAAGTTATTTAAGGCTTTAAAATATCCAGGATCAGTTACAATTACAGTATCTAAATTAGCCACTCCAATTCCTGTAAAATATGCTTTCCAATCTATAGAAGGAGTCATTTTGTTTAAATCGTCAATCGATTTTGGATTGAAGCGTTTTCTTGGGTCTCTACTTTCTTCTTTCGTCATTCTAGGCTCCGCCATGCTTGTTTCGAAATCTAAAATTTCAACTGATTTCTTTTGAGCACTCTCTTGGTCTACGCCAATATATTGCAACATTCTAGCAATATGTGAACGGTACTTATCGCGTTTATCCTTTGTATCATCATCTTGATCTACGTAGTAATCTCTACTTAAACCTAAAGAACCACCCCCTAAATAAGCTGTGTTTAAATTACTGTCTTTAGGATGAGCACCCACTCCAAATCCAAAAAAACCAGCACCACCTTGTGGTTCCATTTCAATTAGATAGGCTTGTAAATCGTCCAGATTTTTGATGGCATTAATTTTCTCTAAATAAGGTTTTAGAGGTTCGATACCTAGATTATCTCTAGATACTGTATCCATGATGGTTTGGAAGATTTCTACTGCTTTTTCTTGATCGGATCCTGGAAGCACGGTAATTTTATCCATATCCTTATTATCGGACATGGCCGACTTTAAAATAGACAAAGCATCGGCATCTGTTTTTTTACGAAGCTCGTCGAAACTTCCCCATCGGGTTCTGTCTGCTGGAATTTCATTAGTTTTTAACCAAGTTCCGTTTACGTAATTGAAAAAATCTTGATTTGGGGCTACCGAAGTATCCATGTACTCTAGATTAATTCCCGGGACTTTTTCCAGATCGGCTTGCGCCAAGTCTTTCTTTGAATCGTCTTTACAGGCTACTAAGCCAGCAAAAGCCACAGCTCCATAAAGAGAAAGCTTTAAAAAATTTTTGTTCATAAGGTTTAGGTTGAATTTTAAAATGTGAAATTTACTAATAATTAAGAGTGATTAATACCGCTACTTAAATATTAACAAAAAGTTAAGAATTAAGTAATTGCATAATATCTAAGGTTTTATAATTTTTTGAGATTCCCTTTCTAGCTTTTTATTCATTTGAAGATTTAGGTCGGAGAAGGACACTAACACCTCTTTTATATGGCTTATTATGGCATCTGGTGTGGTATTAGAAAGGTTTACTACGCTTTCTAGTTTGTATAATTTCGTTTCTAAAGCAATTAGTCGCGACATAATACTAGGCGCGTTTAGTTGCTCGGGAATGTTTGCTTTTAAATCTTTAGTTAAGCTTTCTAAAATTTCATGGTTATCTTTAAAATAAGCCACATTAGCCTGTTTTAAATTCTCCATAATATTTTCTAGTTCATTATACTGCACCCAATTTTGTGTATAGGCTTTTACTTTAGCATCTTGAAGGTATTCGGTGAATTTTAAGTTTTGAACCTGTTCTTTCGTCAGGTTTGGTAAATTTGAATCCTCTTCTACATTGCCCGTGTTTTCTTCGGTGTTTCCGCAAGAAAGCAAACAGATAAGCAAACAAAAACTAATAAGTATTTTCATATTGACATTATAAGGAACAGCAAATATATAGATTTCGGTTTTTTATATGCTACTGTTTAGCACTTGATTAATAATTAAGAATGTTTTTTTAAGTTAATTTTATCAGTCTTGAGCAAAAATCTTATTATTTTTGACCCCAATAAAACCTTAAAAAAATGACTCCTAAAATATTGATTATTGGTGCTTGTGGACAGATTGGATCTGAGTTAACACAAAGGTTAAGAAGCATCCACGGAATAGATAATGTTGTTGCTAGCGACATTAGTTACAACAATTTGGATGTAGTAAATTCTGGTCCTTTCGATATTTTAGACGCTCAAGACTACACTGCTGTGAAGATATGTGTAGACAAACACCAAATTAATACGGTGTATTTAATGGCTGCCATGCTAAGTGCTACGGGTGAAAAATTCCCAATGAAAGCATGGGATTTAAACATGGATTCTTTATTTCATGTTTTACACTTAGCCAAAGAAGGTTTTATTAAAAAAGTATTTTGGCCTTCGAGCATTGCTGTATTTGGCCCAACTACGCCTACAGAAAACACCCCTCAGCACACCATTATGGAGCCTACCACGGTATATGGTATGACCAAGCAAGTTGGAGAACGTTGGTGTGAATACTACAACAAACAATACCAGGTAGATGTTAGAAGTGTCCGTTATCCTGGAATTATTAGTTGGAAAACGTTACCTGGAGGAGGAACGACTGATTATGCTGTAGAAATTTATCATAAAGCTTTAGAAGAAAACACCTACGAATGTTTCCTTTCAAAAGACACAGAACTTCCAATGATGTTTATGGATGACGCCATTAAAGCTACCATAGATATTATGGATGCCGAACCAGAAGCTATAAAAATACGATCGTCTTACAATTTATCGGCGATTAGTTTTACTCCTGAGGACATTACAAAATCTATACAACAACATCTTCCAGATTTTAAGATTTCATACAAGCCAGATTTTAGACAAAACATTGCCGATACATGGCCAAACAGCATCGACGATTCTAGAGCTCGTGCGGATTGGAATTGGAAACACAGTTTTTCATTAGACGATATTACTAAGGAAATGCTTACTAATTTAAAGGAAAAACAAAGCGTATAAATCCTTGAATTTCTAAGAAATAGAAAAAATAAAGTTCCTGATTTTTAATAAAGTTATTTTATATTAGCTTTAAAATTGAAAAAAGCTAATACACATGAACAAACTATTACTATTTGCATTATTTATTTCGACCTCTGTTGCCTTTTCTCAAAAAGCGAAAGTTACGAAGGGCGATTGGTCTGATTTAAAAGGCATCACTGAATACAACCTGGTATTTGACTATTCTAATTTAGAAATCCCTAAATATGATTCTGAGGAGGCTTTTTTAGAAGATAAAATGGCTAAACGTGATGAGAAAGAGCCAGGAAGAGGTGAGAAATTTAAAGAATCATGGTTTTCAGACCGAGAAGAATTTTACGAGCCAAGATTTATTGAAACCTTTAACGACCGTTATAAGGATGGTTTAGTAAGTGTTGATAAAGACTTAGGAAGTGCCGAGTACACCATGAAAATCCATACAACCTTTATGTATCCAGGATACAATGTTGGTGTTGTTAGGCAAAACTCGAAAATTGAAGCAACCATAAGTGTTTACAAAAATGACCGTCCAAATGACGTTATTTTCTCGGCAGACTACACAAAAATCCAAGGTGCTGGTAATGGTGGTTTTGACTATAATTCTGGTCAAAGAATTGCTGATGCCTATATTATTTTTGCAAGAGCCTTAGTAAAACACATGTACAAAAACACAAAATAAACTTCCTCTTTATACCAATAAAAAAGCGAAACTACCTATCAATTAGTTTCGCTTTTTTGTTTTTCCATATCTATTAAATGCGCCAAGGATTTAACTATCCTATCGTGTTTTTTAACAAAGGGGTTGGTTTGGTCCCAAACATATCCTGCTAACACCGCACATATTTGACGTTTAACTTCTGGATTTTCTGGTCTGTGAAAAAATAAAGTTTGTAAATTTCCTGTGTACCATTCCTTCACATAAGTAGCGAAGACAGCCACTCCTGATTTTATATACTCCGAATAATCTGTTTCCCAATCTACTTTTTTACCTTGTAATTCTTTGGTGATTAATTTAGCTGATAGCAAGGCCGATTCTGTAGCAAAGGTGACCCCGGAAGAAAACACCGGATCTAAAAATTCGGCACTATTTCCAGTTAAAACAAATCCTTTTCCGTATAATTTCTTAACAGATTTGGAGTAGTTTTTTATATTAATTGGTTCGAATAAGAAATCGAGTCCTTTAAATCTGTCGTAATAATAATCAGATAGTTTTAGCATTTCCTGCATACGTTCTGTGGTACTTCCTTTAAACGAATCTAAATATTCCGTTTTACCCACAAATCCTAAGCTGGTAACGCCATTAGAAAATGGAATCACCCAAAACCAGGTATCCTTATCTAACACATCGAAAGTAATAAGTGTGCCTTCTTGACCTTCTGCTCTATTAACATCCTTTACATGTGTAAATAAAGATGAATGATCTGGCAAAGCAGAAGGTTTATCTAAATCTAACAATCTAGGCAACACCCGTCCGTAACCACTAGAATCCACTATGTACTTAGCCTGAATGTTATACATTTGCCCTGTTTCATCTTTAACCGTTGTTTTAGAAGTACCATCCTGGGCAATATCCACTCCTACCACTTCATGGTTAAACGACACATCCACCCCTTTTTTAACAATTTCCTTTGCTAAAATATGATCGAAATCGGCTCTTGGCACTTGCCAGGTCCAGTCCCATCCTTCGGTATGTTTGTCGCTAAAGTCGAAATTACAAACAACATCGCCTCTTAAAAACCTTGCACCGGGCTTCAATTCAAAATTAGCTGCTTTCAAACACTCTAAAAGACCTACCTCTTCAAAATGATCCATACATCTTGGCAACAGACTCTCACCTATCACAAATCTAGGGAACACGCCCTTTTCTACCACTTTTATTTTAAATCCTTGACTATTTAAATATGACGCTGCGACACAACCAGATGGCCCAGCTCCAATAATTAAGACGTCAACATGTATATCGCTCATAGTCTTTAGTGTATTAATTAATTAATTATTATAAATTTGCAACCCAAATTAACTATTTTAGTTTTAAGATATAAAAATACAGAATAAATTATAGATGCTAACATTTAACGGAACATTAGAAGTAAAAGATTTTTATAAAGTTATTTTTGAAAATAGCAAGATAAAAATAGATAACGAGGTTTATAAAACCGTTGAAGCTAGCTTCCAGTTTTTAAAATCATTTTCAGAAGACAAGGTTATATATGGGGTTAACACGGGATTTGGTCCTATGGCCCAATACAAAATTAAAGATTCTGAACGCATTCAACTACAATATAATTTAATAAGAAGTCACGCATCTGGAACCGGACAACCTATAGCCCCTATGTATGTAAAAGCGGCTATGCTTGCTAGGCTAAACACCCTATCATTAGGTCATTCTGGTGTCCATAAATCTGTTATTGAATTAATGACAGAACTTATTAACCAAGATGTGACTCCGTTAATTTACGAACATGGTGGTGTTGGAGCTAGTGGAGATTTGGTGCAATTAGCCCATTTAGCCTTAGTATTGATTGGTGAAGGAGAAGTGTTTTATCAAGGTAAAAGGCAAGCAACACAAGAGGTGTTTCAGGCTTTGAACCTAAAACCTATTTCTGTAGAATTACGTGAAGGCTTAGCCTTGATGAATGGGACGTCCGTAATGACTGGTATTGGTATGGTAAATACCATTTACACGAGAAGGCTGTTGGATTGGATGACGTCATGTTCGGCGGCTATCAATGAAATTGTTAAGGCTTATGACGATCATTTATCATTTGAATTAAACCAATCGAAAAAGCATGGTGGGCAGCGTCAGATTGCGGAAGCTATGCGTACTCATTTACAAGACAGTCAGCTAACTAGAAAAAGAGAACATCATTTATATACTAAAAATGATGATGTTGATGTTTTTGAAGATAAAGTTCAAGAATACTATTCCTTACGTTGCGTTCCACAAATTTTAGGACCTGTTTTAGATACCTTAAACAACACGGAGCGTATTTTAATTGAAGAAGTAAATTCTGCCAACGACAATCCTATTGTTGATGTTGAAAAGAAACATGTGTACCATGGCGGGAATTTCCATGGAGATTACGTGTCCTTAGAAATGGATAAGCTAAAACTGGTAGTAACCAAATTAAGCATGCTTTCAGAAAGACAGCTTAACTACCTCCTTAATTCCAGATTAAACAACATGCTTCCTCCATTTGTTAATCTTGGGAAACTCGGACTAAATTTCGGGATGCAAGGTGTGCAATTTACAGCAACCTCAACAACGGCTGAAAACCAGATGTTATCAAATCCTATGTATGTTCATAGCATCCCTAACAACAACGATAACCAAGATGTTGTTAGTATGGGAACTAATGCTGCCTTAATTACTAAAAAAGTTATAGAAAATGCTTTTGAGGTGGTTGCCATAGAGTTAATAACCATAGTACAGGCTATAGAATACCTAAAAGTTCAAGATCAAGTATCATCAAAAACTAAAAAATTGTACGATGAAATTAGAGATTTAGTTCCTATCTTTACGGAAGACACTGTTATGTATCCTTATGTTAACCTTGTTAAAGATTACATCATTAACAATAGAACATAAATCTCAATTATTAATTTAAAATTGGGCTACATCCATTAAAATCATTGAAAATCAATTGATTTGAAAAAGTTTTGCAAATCACTTACTAAAAGCGCAAAACTTGGTAGGGCTTTATTTTTAGGAAAATCTTAAAATCATGAAAACAAAAATGCTATTAATCGCCATGCTATTTTTAGGCATGCAATTTCACGCTCAAGAATTGGCACTTGCCAATCAGAAAGGTAAATTCGGATATATTTCCAAAACTGGAGATTGGAAAATTGAGCCTACTTTTAAGGTGGCAAAAAATTTCTCTGGTGATTTAGCCGAAGCATCAGAAAACGGAAAAACTTGGGGGTTTATCAACCGAAAAGGAGAATGGGTGATTCAACCGACTTTTGACAAAACCAAAGAATTCAATTCTGGAATTGCTGTGGTGTTAAAAGACAAGGAATGGATTTACATCAACACTAAAGGAGAACAAGTATTAAGCCATGTAAGTACTGATAAAGTATACGACTTTAAAGATGGTCTTGCAATCATTAGACAAGGGGATTTGGTAGGATTTATCAATACCAAAGGAGACATTGTTGTTCCTGTGAAATTTAAAAAAGTATTTGATTTTGAAAACGGTTATGCCAAAGTTTTGGAAGATGAAAAATGGGGCTTGGTAGATCCAACTGGAAACTATTTTGTGAAAACAGAATACGATGGTGTAAGTAATTATTACGACGGGAACGTAGTTGCCAATATCGGATCTGAGTATGGTTTGATTATCAACAAAACGTTTAAGGTAGTTCCAGGCGCAGAGAAAATATGGGATTTCTCATACGGATCCAAATTAACCTACGCCAAAAAAGATGGTAAATTAGGCTATATAAACAATCAGGGAGATTGGGTTATAGAACCTGCTTACGACAAAGCCCGTGCGTTTATTAATGGTCTAGCACCTGTTATGAAAGACAAAAACTGGGGTTATATTAACACCAAAGGAGAAACTGTTATTCCTTTTGAGTACAGGGATGCCGAAATATTTAGTGAAGACGGTTTAGCTCCTGTAAAATCATCTAAATTATGGGGCTTTATAAATAAAGAAGGTAACATGGTTATCCCAGACAATTACGACATTACCGCTGGTGGATTTTCAGTCTTCCAAAAAAACAATCCGAAAGGTTTTATAAACGGACTGGCTAGAGTAAAAGAGAAAAAATCTTGGGTATACATTAATACTAAAGGTGAAGTTCTTAAAGATTTACGCTTTGAAAACTTAGAGCTTTTCAATTAAGCCATGGCCTCCAAAACGAAACGAAACTTAACAATACTTGCAAGCAGATGAAATGTGCCTTAATAACTGGTGGCTCTAGAGGGATTGGGAAAGCCATTTGTATTCAATTAGCTAAAGACACCGATTACCATATTTTAATTAATTATAATAGCAATCAAGAAGCCGCACTTGAAACCTTAAAAGCCGTTGAGGCCGAAGGAAATACTGGTGAGATTCTTCAATTTAATGTTGCTGATGCCGAGCAGGTTACAAAGACTTTAGATGCTTGGCAAGATCAGAACCCAGATGCTATTATAGAAGTTATCGTAAATAATGCTGGAATTACGAAGGATGGACTTTTTATGTGGATGCCTCACAGCGATTGGCAGGATGTTATTAATACGTCGCTAAACGGTTTCTTTAACGTCACCAATCATCTTATCCAGAAAATGTTGCGAAACCGATATGGAAGAATTATAAATGTATCCTCTGTTTCCGGTGTAAAAGGGACTGCAGGACAGACCAATTATTCAGCAGCCAAAGGCGCTTTAGTTGCTGCAACAAAGGCTTTGGCGCAAGAAGTTGCTAAACGAAAAATAACGGTGAATGCCGTAGCACCAGGCTTTATAAAATCGGATATGACTGCCGAATTAAACGAAGCCGAACTGAAAAATTTAATTCCAATTAACCGATTTGGAGAACCCGAAGAAGTAGCTTATGCTGTATCGTTTTTGGCATCCAAAAAAGCTTCGTATATTACCGGCGAAGTTATCAATATCAATGGGGGAATTTACTCGTAAATTAAAGTAGAAGATGAGGAGAGTTGTGATATCAGGAATGGGAATATATTCTTGTATTGGAGAGAATTTAGAAGCAGTAAAAGAATCCTTATACCAAGGGAAGTCGGGAATAGCCATTGACCCAGAAAGGTCAGATTTTGGTTATCGCTCGCCCTTGACAGGTATGGTTAAATCGCCAAACCTTAAAAACTTACTTTCTAGACGGCAGCGCATTAGCTTAGGTGAGGAAGGCGAATATGCCTATATAGCCACTTTAGAGGCCTTAAAAACCGCTAACATTTCGGACGACTTTTTAGATTCACATGAATTTGGTATTCTTTATGGGAACGACAGTACTGCCAAGTCTATTATAGAATCAAACGATACGATTCGGGAAAAAAAGGATACTACTCTTGTAGGTTCAGGAGCTATTTTTAGAGGAATGAATTCTTCGGTTACCATGAATCTTTCCACCATTTTCAAGTTAAAAGGCGTCAATTTCACCATAAGTGCGGCCTGCGCCAGTGGCTCGCATTCTATAGGAATGGCTTATCACCTAATTAAAAGTGGTTTACAAGATTACATAATTTGTGGTGGGGCTCAAGAAATAAACAAATTAGCCATGGGAAGTTTTGACGGCCTAGGTGTTTTTTCGACAAATATTGAAAATCCGAGTCAAGCATCCCGTCCGTTTGATGTGCATAGAGATGGTTTGGTACCAAGCGGTGGCGCAGCCACTTTGATATTAGAAACTTACGAATCGGCTATTGCGCGAGGTGCTACCATTTATGGAGAAATTATTGGTTACGGCTTTTCATCCAATGGCGAGCATATATCCACGCCCAATGTTGATGGACCTGCACGCGCTATGAAAATGGCCATCAACCAAGCCAATATCCTTCCACAGGACATTCAATATGTTAATGCACATGCCACTTCAACACCTGTAGGCGATGCCAATGAAGCTAAAGCTATCTTTGAGGTTTTTGGTGAAAATGGTCCTTATGTAAGCTCAACTAAATCTATGACAGGCCACGAGTGCTGGATGGCCGGAGCTAGTGAAGTTTTGTATTCTATTTTAATGATGCAAAACGATTTTATTGCTCCAAATATTAATTTAACTGAGCCAGACGAAGCAGCATCAAAATTAAATTTAGTTAACAAAACGTTAAACAAAAAATTTGATGTATTTTTGTCCAATTCTTTTGGATTTGGAGGAACAAATTCAGCCTTAATAATAAAAAAATAATAGTGTGATAATGAATAAAGAAGTTATTATTGAAAAAATAAACGACTTTCTTATCGACGAATTTGAAGTTGAAAGTGAGGATATTTCACCTGAAGCTAATTTAAAAGAAACTCTCGAATTAGATAGTTTGGATTTTGTAGATTTAGTGGTTGCTGTTGAGTCTAACTTTGGTGTTAAGTTAGTTGGAGAAGATTTTATAAACGTTAAATCCTTAAGTGATTTCTACACGCTTATTGAAAATAAATTAGCTTAAGACTATTTAGGCATTAAAATATGGCTGCAGAATGGCAAGGTAAATCCAAGGGAACCGTTCTAGGATATAAAATCTTCGTGTTTTTCATGAAGAAAGTTGGAATGAACGCAGCATACTTTATCCTGTATTTTGTTGCCGGCTATTTTTGCTTTTTTTCTAAGGAAAGTACCAAGTCCATTTACTATTATTTAAGACATCGTCTAAAATATTCCAAAAGAAAAAGTGTTATAAGCATCTTTAAAAGCTACTATGTTTTTGGACAAACCATTTTAGACAAAATTGCTATTTCTTCAAATCTCAGTCATAAATTCACTTATGAATCTGATGGTGTTCATTTTATAAATGACACCTTAAAACAAAAAAAAGGGGGTATTTTAATTAGCGCCCATGTTGGGAATTTTGAAATTTCGGAATACTTTTTTAACGAATTAGAAGAAAACGCCTCGATAAGTCTTTTAACTACGGACGTTGAGCACACGGCTATAAAAGAGTATTTGGATAGTGTAAAAAAGAAATCCAATATTAATTTAATCATCATTAGAGAAGATCTTTCGCATATTTTTGAAGTGAACGCTGCTTTAGCTAGAAATGAAATTGTTTGTATTACAGGAGATCGCTATATTAAAGGCTCCAAATTTTTAACAGAAGAACTTTTAGGTAAAGAGGCCAAATTCCCTGCAGGTCCTTTCTTGATAGCTTCTAGACTAAATGTGCCCGTTTTATTTGTTTACGTGATGAAGGAAACAAACAAACACTATCATTTATACGCTAGAAAATCGGAAGCCAAGCTTCGTGATGCTCAAGGGCTATTAAAAGAATACACAGAGAGTTTGACTTGGATGCTAAAAAAGCACCCGCTTCAGTGGTTTAATTATTTCGATTTTTGGAATACTTTAAAATAATATCGCGAAAATGAAAGAAGTTTTAGTTATACATTATTCACAATCTGGACAACTTACAGAAATTATAAACCGTATTGTTTCGCCGTTAAAAACCAATGAAACAAATTTAACTTTTTTGACTATTGAAATGGAAACGCCCTTTCCTTTTCCTTGGAATAAAAAAGAATTTTACGGTGTATTTCCTGAAACCTTTCTTCAAATACCGCAAAAAACAAAGGCTGTTCCTGAGGCCATTTTAAATAAAAAATACGACTTAATTGTTTTTGGTTTTTCGGTGTGGTATTTAACCCCATCCTTGCCAACCACCTCCTTCTTAAACTCGGAAGACGCTAAGAAACTATTTGCCAACACCCCAGTAATAACTGTAATTGGCTGTAGAAATATGTGGATCATGGCACAAGAGAAAATGAAGAAAAAGCTTCAAAGTCTCCAAGCTAATTTGGTTGGAAACATTGTTCTTGTAGATAGACATATTAACCATATTAGTGTAATTACTATTGCCCAATGGATGTTCTCTGGGAAGAAAGAGCGCTTTTTAGGCATCTTTCCAAAACCGGGAGTGGCCCAAAAAGATATTGATGCCTCAATTAAATTTGGCCCAATTATAAAAAAGTATCTTTTAAAGAATAATTATACTACCTTACAAACCGATCTATTAGAGGCAGATGCCGTAAAAATTAAACCGTTTTTAATAACAGTAGATAAACGTGCCAATGTTATTTTCTCTAAATGGGCGCAATTAATTAGGTCCAAGGGTGAGAAAAATGACACAAAACGTCAATTATTCGTAAAAATGTTTAATTATTACCTCTTATTTGCCATTTGGATTATTGCTCCTATAGTATTTATCTTATTTTTGTTAACTTATTTTCCTTTTTACAGGAAAATACAAAAAGAAAAAGAATACTATTCATCGGTTAAATTAAAATAGAAGGTTTTAAAAAATGAAGGAAGTTTATATTACTAAAATATCAAAGTTTTTACCAAATCGTCCCATTAGTAATGACGAAATGGAAGATAAATTAGGAATTATTGATGGGAAAACCTCTAAAGGAAGACGCATTGTTTTACGCAACAATCAGATAAAAACTAGGTATTATGCCATTGATGATGATGGCAACATTACTCATAACAATGCGCAATTAACTAAAGAGGCCATTGTAAAACTATACGATGACAACTTAAAGCCTGAGGATATCGAGTTGCTATCATGCGGTACATCTAGTCCTGATCAAATCCTCCCTTCCCATGCTGCTATGGTTCATGGCTTCCTGAAAAACGGGAACATTGAAATAAACTCCCCTTCAGGAGCTTGTTGCTCTGGAATGAATGCCTTAAAATATGGATTTTTAGCCGTTAAAGCTGGACAGACACAAAACGCTGTTTGTACTGGATCTGAACGAACCTCCTCTTGGATGAAATCGGATACTTTTGAAGACGAGTTAAAACATTTAAATACCCTTGAAGAAAATCCTATTCTAGCTTTTAATAAAGACTTTTTACGTTGGATGCTTTCCGATGGAGCAGGTGCCGTTTTATTAGAAAACGAAGCAAAAGGAGAACAACCTCTTAGAATTGATTGGATGGAAGGCTACTCCTATGCGTACGAATTGGAAGCCTGTATGTATGCTGGAGCTGATAAATTAGAATCTGGATTTTTAAAACCATGGAGTGAATATCCTTCTGACGAATGGAGTAAGAGGTCGCTATTTGCCATGAAACAAGATGTGAAGCTATTAGGCGAAAACATTCTAGTAAAGGGAGTTGATAGCTTAAAGAAGGCTATGGACAAACACGGTGTAAAACCAGAAGATGTAGACTACTATTTACCACATATTTCCTCCTATTACTTTAAAGAAAAACTCTACGAGGAAATGGTAAAACAAGGCGTAGAAATTCCTTGGGAGAATTGGTTCATCAATTTAACCAAAGTAGGCAATGTAGGTTCCGCCTCTATCTACATTATGCTTGAAGAATTACAAGCATCTGGCAAACTTAAAAAAGGAGATAAGATATTACTTTCTGTTCCAGAAAGTGCGCGTTTTGCTTATGCCTATGCGCTTTTAACCGTTTGCTAAAAATGATAAAGCAGCCACAATTACCCATAATCGACGTTTCCCACTTAATCCCTCAAAAAACACCATTTGTTATGGTAGATACTTTGTTGGATTTTTCAGAAAACAAGGTGGTATCCTCTTTTCAAATTAAAGCCGATAATTTGTTTGTTAATAACAATCGGTTTTTAGAGTCTGGGCTTATTGAAAACATGGCACAAACCGTTGCTTTGCACACAGGTTATGATTTTTTCATTAAAAATGAAGACCCACCAGTTGGTTATATTGGGTCCTTAAAACGAGTTGACATTATTGAATTGCCCGTTCTAAACGATATTATTACAACCAAGGTTGATATTTTGCACGAATTTAATGGCGTTACTATGGTTTCTGTAAAAGTATTTAATGCCGCTAATAAAGAAATAGCCTCTAGCGAGATGAAAACTGTTGTTGCTAACTAATGAAGATTCACGAATTAGACATAAAGAAATTTTTACCTCATCGGCCTCCTTTTTTAATGGTGGATCATGTATTGACTATTGACGACGAACACGTATCTACCTCTTTCACTATAAAACCTGAATGTATTTTTAATGATCGCGGTTTTTTTAATGAAGCTGGCATGATAGAAAATGCTGCGCAAACCTGTTCTTCTATCGTTGGAAAGAGCTATTTTGACGAAGGAGATTTAGAAGGAGAATCGGCTAAACTTATAGGTTTTATTAGCGCTATAAAAAAAATAAACATTACTTCTTGCCCTCAAGTTGGGGCTACTATAAAAACTAAAGCCTTTATAAAATCACGTCTTAATACAGACCAATTTACCATGTGTTCCATAGATTGTTCTATCTCTGAAAATGGTGAAGAATTATTATCTTGTGAGATAAATTTGGTGATACAGGAGCTGAAATAAATTCGACATGAAAAAAGATGAAGTGCCTCAAGATAAAAGCAATTTAGAGTCGGCCAATTTTAAAGAATTGTGTTATGCTATTGATGAAAATGGCGAATACACAACCGTTAACAGTTCAGGCTGGGATCCAAAAACAATTGCATTAAACAAGGCTATTGAGGTTATAAATCAACGTATTGAAGACGCAAAAAAACGCGTTTTAAATCAACAAACCAGTCCGATAGAATATTACATGGAGCTTCATAAAATGGATCTTCCTATTTTGGCTAGTTATGTTGGTATGTGGAAATGTCGCGTAAAAAGACATTTTAAACCAAAGGTTTTCCAAAAATTACCTAACAAAATTTTACAAAAATATGCTGATACTTTCGACATAAGTATTGAGCAATTAAAAAACATTGAATTACATGGAAATTAGTTTCACACACCATCAATCTGCACATTGCGAAAACGGTGTGATTTCTAATTTAATGAAACATCATGGTTTTCAGATTAGCGAGCCCATGGCTTTTGGAATTGGCTCTGGTTTGCTTTTTTGCCACATTCCATTTTTAATGGTTAACCATGCTCCTGCTTTTACATATAGAGCTTTACCAGGAATTATTTTTAAGCGATTTGCCAAACGAGTTGGAATAAAAATTAAACGCGAAAAATTTAAAAGTCCAGAAAAAGCAAAAGCACGATTAGACGAGAATTTAAAGAACAACAATCCTGTTGGACTTCAAGTTGGCGTATATAATTTGGTGTATTTCCCCGATGAATATCGTTTTCATTTTAATGCACACAATTTAGTTGTGTATGGGAAACAGGACGACACCTATTTAATTAGCGATCCAGTTATGGAAACCGTAACCACGCTAAGCGATAAACAGTTAGAAAAGGTACGATTTGCCAAAGGTGCATTTGCTCCAAAAGGACATATTTACTATCCCATTGATTTTCCTAAGGAATTGGAATTAGAGAAAGCCATTATAAAAGGCATCAAGCATACTTGTAAAGACATGCTTGCTCCGGTTCCTGTGTTAGGAGTTAAAGGCATTCGATATACAGCCAAACTTATAAGAAAGTGGCCCAAGAAAAAAGGGGTTAAAAAAGCCAATCATTACTTAGGTCAGATTGTTAGAATGCAGGAAGAAATTGGCACTGGTGGTGGTGGATTTAGATATATTTTTGCTGCTTTTTTACAAGAAGCTAGTAAGGTTTTAAATAATCCAAAACTATCCGATCTATCTAAAGAAATGACAAGCATTGGCGATTTATGGCGTGACTTTGCTGTAGATGCTTCCCGTATTTACAAAAACAGAAGTGCCAAGGATGATGCTTATAACCAGGTTGCCACCCAGCTAGAAGCTATTGCAGATAAAGAAGAAGCCTTCTTTAAGAAACTAAGGAAAGCCATCAAGTAACTAAGATGATTAAGATTGAGCACATTTCTAAAAAATACAAGAATTCAGATAATTATTCCTTATCTGACTTAAACCTGCTCATTAATGAAAAAGAAATTTTTGGTTTATTAGGACCAAATGGGGCGGGTAAAACCACGCTAATTTCCATTTTATGTTCACTAATTAAACCCACTTCTGGCGCCTTCTCGATTGCTGGATTGACCTATCAGAAAAATAAAAACGAGCTCAAACAGCTTATTGGTATTGTTCCTCAAGAATATGCTTTATACCCATCGTTAACAGCTTTCGAAAATTTAAAATACTTCGGAAGTATGTATGGCTTGAAAGGAAAACCCTTGGATGAAAAAATCAATATATACTTAGAGCATTTAGGACTTTTAGCCTTTGCTCATAAAAAAATAGATACCTTTTCTGGAGGCATGAAACGTCGCATTAATTTAATTGCAAGTATTCTTCATCATCCAAAAGTTTTGTTCTTGGACGAACCGACCGTAGGTGTGGATGTACAGTCTAAAAACGTGATTATTGAATTTCTTCAAGAGTTAAACAATAACGGAACCACTATTATTTACACGTCACATCACCTCAACGAAGCGGAAACCTTTTGTACTCGAGTTGCTATTATAGATCATGGAAAACTAATTGTAAAAGGAAAGCCAAAAGAATTAATAGATCAAAATAAAGGTTCGCATAATTTAGAAGATGTCTTTATCAGTTTAACCGGAAAAGCCTTAAGAGATCATGCATAAATTAATAGCATCGGCACGTAAGGAGTTCTTATTGCTTGTACGCGATATTGGTGGTATTGCTATACTTTTTGTTATGCCTTTGGTATTAATTGTAACTATTACCTTAATTCAAGATAGTACCTTTAAAACAGTTTCCGATGCTAAAATTCCTATTCTTGTTGTTAACAACGACCGTGGTCATGTTTCAGAAACTATTTTAGAAGGATTAGAAACATCCAATGCTTTTGAGGTTCATATAAAAGCCACTGAAGACCTAGCAAAAGACTTAGTATTTAAAGGAAAATACCAACTAGCCATTGTTATTCCTGAGAATTTAAGCTCTGGTTTAGAGCAAAAAGTTGCCCAAAATGTCGATGGTATTATTGCCAAGTTTGGATTGGAAGACGCAAGTGATGAGAGTCTAAAACCGATGGTAGAAAGTAAAGAAGTTAAACTTTATTTCGATCCTGCCACTCAGTTAACATTTAAAAGCTCCGTTAAAAATGGCATTGATAAAATGGTGTCTCAAATTGAGACCCAATCTATTTATAAAGCTTTTCAAGAGCAAATTTCTGACGATCCAACGGAAGCTATTTTCGAGACTGAAAACTTTATCACCTTTAAAGAAATTTTACCTATAACCAACGATAAAGAAATCATCCCTAACTCTGTACAACACAATGTCCCTGCTTGGACTTTGTTTGCTATCTTTTTTATTATAGTTCCTCTTTCAATAAATATAGTGAAGGAAAAAAGTCAGGGCACTTTTGTAAGGTTACGAACCAATCCGGTTTCTTATGCCACTGTTTTAGGAGGGAAAACCTTAGTTTATTTAGTGGTTTGTCTGATTCAATTTGTTTTAATGTTATCGGTTGGTGTTTTTCTATTTCCTGCCATTGGCCTACCTACCTTGGATGTATCCGGAAGATTAGCCTTACTTTTTGTGGTCGCGATTTTTGCCGGCTTAGCCGCCATTGGCTTGGGACTGTTATTAGGAACCATTGCAAAAACCCAAGAACAATCGGCCCCTTTTGGAGCCACTTTTGTAGTTATTTTAGCTGCACTTGGTGGTGTATGGGTTCCGGTATTTATTATGCCTAAGTTCATGCAAACACTTTCTAATATTTCGCCAATGAATTGGGGCTTAAACGCTTTTTACGACGTATTTTTGCGTCAAGGAACTTTATTGGATATATTGCCCGAAATTAGTTTGCTATTCTTATTTTTTATAGCAACCACACTTATTGCCATTGTTTATAATGAAAAGAAAAACAGCGTTTAAACCAAAAGAAATCACGCATACTAGCCAAGTACGAGTGCGCTTTGTGGAAACAGACCCTTTAGGGATTGTTTGGCATGGCAATTATATTCAGTATTTTGAAGACGGTAGAGAAGCTTTTGGCAGGCATCATGGTATTTCTTATTTAGATCAAAAAGAATACGGCTTTGCCACTCCAATCGTTAAATCCAGTACCGACCATAAACTCCCTTTACGCTATGGCGATATTGCAACTATCAAAACAATTTATGTAGATAGTTTGGCTGCTAAAATGGTGTTCCGATATGAAATTTACAACCAACACGACCAATTGGTATGTACCGGTGAAACCATTCAGGTATTTGTAGATAAAATTGGCGAAGGCGATTTATGGCTAACCATTCCTTCCTTTTTTATGGATTGGAAAAAAAACGTGGGTTTATTAGATGAATAAAACGTACGTTTCATATAATAATATTATCTCTTCACTTGGGTTTAATAGTGAAGCTGTGGTTGAAAACATTCACCAAGAAGTTTCAGGTTTGGAATTAATTAAAAATTCACAAGTCCTTCCTGACCCTTTCTATTCAGCTTTAATTCCTTCTGACAAATTAGAAGAAGCCTTTCAAGCCCTTCAACCTAAAAAGGATTATACCCGTTTGGAGAAAATGATGATATGTTCTTTACATGAGGTTATTCAAGCTTCAAACCTACCTTTAAACGATCGCGTTGGATTGATTATTTCCACAACAAAAGGAAATATCGATGCTTTAGATGACACTAATCCATTTCCAAAGGAACGCGCTTATTTAAGCGAACTAGGCAAACATATCAAAGAGTTTTTCGGATTTAAAAATGAGGCTATAGTTGTATCAAACGCCTGTGTCTCGGGGATTTTAGCAGTAGCTATTGCAAAAAGATACCTTCAACAAAACACGTACGACCATGTTTTTATAGTTGGTGGAGATGTGGTCACGGAATTTATCCTTTCTGGTTTCAATTCGTTTCAAGCATTAAGCCATGAACCATGTAAGCCATACGATAAAAACAGGACTGGAATTAATATTGGTGAGGTAGCGGCAAGTGCCCTTATCACTACTAATTCTGAAAATCTAGTAAAAGAAGCTGTTGAGATTCTTGGTGAAAGTTCTTGTAACGATGCCAACCATATTTCTGGTCCATCTAGAACCGGTGAAGGGTTATACCGCAGTATGAAACAAGCTTTAAATCAAGCAGATTTAACTGCTCAAGACATCGACTATATTTCTGCACACGGTACCGCCACCCTGTTTAACGACGAGATGGAAGCCATAGCTATAAACAGATTAGAATTACAACAAGTACCCCTAAATAGTTTGAAAGGCTATTTCGGGCATACCCTAGGCGCATCCGGGCTATTGGAAACCATTGTAGGAATGCACTCCTTAAAAAACAACACACTTTATGCGTCTAAAGGTTTTGACACTCTAGGAGTTTCACAACCCATTCATGTGATCAAGAAAACCACATCCAAACAATTAAACACCTTTTTAAAAACAGCCTCCGGATTTGGAGGTTGTAATACGGCCATTATATTTAAAAAAATAACACCTTAGAAATCATGTCTAAAAACCCTATAAAAGCTATAGATGCTATTCAAGAAGCTCAAAAAATTGCTTTTGCTCCCTTTGTATTCCAAGCAGTTGTTTCCTTGAGAAACCTTGGTATTTTCGACCTTATTTTTGAAAGGAGAAGAAAAGGAGGTATTTCAATAGAAGATATTGCGAAAGAATTATCACTTAGCACTTATGGCGTAGGTGTTTTATTAGAAATTGCAGAAAGTTCAAATATTGTTTCAAAAGATGACAACAATCACTACGAATTAACAACTATTGGGTACTATTTAAATTCCCATAAAACGGTAGATGTTAACATTAACTTTACGCAAGAAGTATGTTATAAAGGATTGTTTCATTTAGAGGAAGCTATTCAAACAGGAACTCCTGCAGGTTTAAAAGAATTAGGCGATTGGAATACCATTTACGAAGGCCTATCGAAATTAACGCCAAAGGTTCAAAAAGCTTGGTTTGAATTTGACCATCATTATTCAGACGATGTGTTTCAAGAAGCTTTAGAAACGGTTTTTAGAAACAACCCAAAAACCATATACGATGTAGGTGCAAACACTGGAAAGTTTACTATTAGTGGTAGCAAATACAACGATACGGTTTCTATTAAGATGGTGGATTTACCAGGGCAATTAAAAATTGCTTTAAAACATGTAGCCGAAGCAGGATTTTCAGACAGAGTAACACATCATGAAATAGATTGGTTATCAGAAAACCCTCAATTACCTAAAGGTGCAGACACCATTTGGATGAGTCAGTTTTTAGATTGTTTTTCGGAAGTTGAAATCCTAACCATATTAAAAGCTTGTGCCGCTGCAGTCAATGATGATGGAGAAATTCTCATCATGGAAACTTTTACAGACAGACAGCGTTTTGACAATGCCAAATTTATACTTGAAGCCACTTCGTTATACTTTACAGTTATGGCCAATGGAAACTCTAAAATGTACCCTGCCAAGGTATTTATGAAGCTTATAGATGAAGCTGGATTGGCCCTTAAAGAAGATATTGCTGTTGGAGAATACCACACCATACTAGTATGTAAAAAAAAGTAATTACTAATGACAACTAATTATAACATAAGCTCTTATTGCCATATAAAGAACCATCAAGTTTCTTTAAATGGTTCGGTTGTATTTAGTGAAGAACATTCAAGTTTCTCTGAATTTATTAAAGCAGCATACAAAGCCCAAGAGACGAAGTATCCTAAGTTTTTTAAAATGGACTATTTAAGTAAGTTGGCCTTTTTAGCCGCAGATATTTTACTTAAAAACCAGTCTTTAGATTCAGAAAAAGAAAACAACATTGCATTGGTGTTTTCAAATAAAGCATCAAGTTTAGACACAGATATATTACATCAAAAAGCCATTCAACATAAAGATAATTATTATCCTAGTCCAGCCGTTTTTGTATATACCTTACCGAATATTTGTTTGGGAGAGATAAGTATTAAATATAAGCTATATAGTGAGAATAGTTTTTTTATCTTTGAACGCTTTAGCGCCGACCATTTATTCACCTATTCCACTAATTTGTTAGATACAAATAAAGCAGAATCAGTACTTTGTGGTTGGGTGGAATTAGAAGGAGAAAATTACGAAGCCTTTTTATATATGGTTTCAAAAGAAGGTGCAATAGAACACAATAAACAGAACATAATAACATTATATAATACATAATATGGAAGATTTAAAACAAGAATTAAAAGAAAACATTATCGAGCAATTAAACCTTGAGGACATGTCTGTAGAGGATATTGCTGATGATGACATGTTGTTTGGAGATGGTTTGGCCTTAGATTCAATAGATGCTTTAGAATTAATTGTCATGCTTGATAAAAACTACGGTATCAAATTAACAGACCCAAAAGAAGGTCGTGCTATTTTTGAGTCTATCAATACTATGGCTGCGTATATTACTGAACACCGATCTAAGTAATTAAACATTACTACTTAGCTAGAAAATAGAAGGTTCAGCTTACCAAAGCTAAAAAAATCAATCGTTATCAAATAAAACAGCTTCCTGTTTAGCTGCTATTCAGCAGACAGGCCCTGTAAACACTATGAACAAAGGAGTTGCAATTACTGGTATGGGTATTATTTCTGCTATTGGAAACAATGTAGAAGAAAACTATCAGTCGCTTGTGGGTGCTAAAAAGGGAATTTCCAGAATTTCTAAAATAGAGACCATTCATAAAGACGAGATTATGGTAGGTGAAATTGCCTATACCAATACGGAGTTGGAGCAACTTTTAGGATTAACACCAGACAACAATTATTCAAGAACTGGTTTACTTGGTGCGCTTGCTGCCAAAGAAGCCGTTTCAAACGCTGGAATTAAAGATATTCATAGTTATAAAACCGGTTTGATTTCGGCCACTAGTGTTGGTGGTATGGATATGACCGAAAAGTATTATTACGATTACTTAGAAAACGAGTCCCATCGTAAATATATTGCTAGTCACCACGCTGGAGATTCCACTCAAAAAATTGCCGAACAATTAGGCATAGAAAAAAGTTTGGTAACTACTATTAGTACTGCTTGTTCCTCGGCCGCAAATGCCATTATGTTAGGAGCTAGACTTATAAAATCCGGTCAATTAGATCGTGTTATTGTTGGCGGTTCGGACTGCATGTCCAAATTCACCATTAATGGTTTTAAAACCCTGATGATTCTTTCGGACACCTATAACACCCCTTTTGATGATAATAGAAAAGGATTAAATTTAGGAGAAGCCGCTGCTTTTTTAGTTTTAGAATCTGAGGCCGTTGTAAACGCCGAAAACAAAACCGTTTTAGCATATGTAAAAGGTTATGGTAATGCCAACGATGCCTTCCACCAAACAGCCTCTTCAGATCACGGAGATGGCGCTACTTTAGCTATGGAAAAAGCACTTGAAGTTGCTGGCTATACACCTCAGGACATTGATTATATCAACGCACACGGAACAGCTACTGGAAACAATGATTTATCTGAAGGACGTGCAATAACTCGTGTTTTCGGGAATGAGGTTCCCGAATTCAGTTCCACAAAAGCTTATACCGGTCATACTTTAGCAGCAGCTGGAGCCATAGAAGCCGTATATTCCGTTTTGGCTTTACAGAACAATGTTATCTATCCGAACTTGAATTTTAAAACCCAGATGAAAGAATTGAGTATCACCCCTCAATTGGAACTAAAAGAAAAACCTTTGCAAACAGTTATGTCCAATTCTTTCGGTTTTGGAGGAAATTGTTCCACTGTTATTTTTTCAAAAAAACCATAACTCGTTTAGGTTTTAAAAACGTACTAGTTTAAAGTAACTATGAAAAAAGTCTACATCAATAGCATCTCGAGTATTACCGCTCAAAACACCTTTGATAATTCAGAGTTTCTTGACGAGGTCATTGAACATCACAGTCAGGTTGTTTTTGCTGTTGAACCAAAATATAAAGATTTTATACCACCAGCTGCAGCACGACGCATGGCAAAAGGTATTAAAATGGGAGTTTCTGCCTCTAAAATGGCCTTACTAGAAGCTGGACTTGAGCAGGTGGACGCCATTATCACTGGAACAGGAATGGGTTGTGTACGCGATTCTGAAAAATTTTTAGCCGGAATTATAGATAATAACGAGGAGTATTTAACACCAACCTCCTTTATTCAATCCACGCACAATACGGTTGGTGGGCAAATAGCTTTAGAGCTCCAATGCAAAGGGTATAATTTTACCTACGTTCATGCTAGCAATTCATTTGAGTCCGCTTTATTAGACGCAAAAATTCAACTAGAATTGAACGAAGCACAAAATATTTTAATTGGAGGTGTGGATGAGTTGGGAGATCACACAACCAAATTAAACCAAATTATTCATCATATTAAAGATGAAAATACACCTTCAAAAGAACTTTTAAAGTCAAAAACCAAAGGAACTATTTATGGTGAGGGAGCCAATTTCTTTGTGTTATCAAATAAAAAGCAAGAATCTTCGTATGCCGAAGTTGTTTCGGTAAGGATGTTTAATACTTTAGCTTTAGCTGATGTGACAGAAGAAGCCTTACAATTTTTAAAAGACAAGCATCTTCGTACGGAGGATATCGATGCGGTTATTTTGGGCTATAACGGGGATGTGGATTTTGATGGGTATTACCATGAATTAGCTTCAAGTGTTTTTAAAAACACCCAACAAGTGTATTACAAGCATCTTATTGGTGAGTTTCATACCGCTTCTCCATTTGGTGTAAGTATAGCTTCAAGAATACTAAAAACACAGCATATTCCTGAGGTTTTAAAATTAAATCATCTGGGCACATCAACATTTAAGCACATCTTACTTTACAACCAGTATCGTGGAGAAAATCATAATTTCACTCTACTTAAAACATGTTAAACTTTAAAACAGTAAACAGCTTAGCACTTATTATTTTAATAAGTTCCATAGTCGCTTACTTTTTAATTGGCCTTTCCTTATGGTGGTTCATCTTATTAGGATTGTTTTGGTTTTTACTAACCGCCTTAGGTTCTGGAAAAATTGGATGGAACTATCACATTAAAGCCCTTAACAGTCATCCCTCTGTTTCAAAAAATCAAGTTGCTATCACTTTCGATGATGGTCCACACCCCAATTACACCCCGAAAGTTTTAAATCTTTTAAAAAAGTATCAGGCCAAGGCCACATTCTTTTGTATTGGATTGCATATAGAAAGTCATCCAAAACTCTTAAATAAAATTATAAACGAAGGACATACTGTTGGAAATCACACCTATTCCCATAACAATATGTTTGGTTTTTTTAGTACCAAGCAAGTTATTGAAGAATTAGAGCAAACGAATACCTTGGTTTTTAAAAAAACCCAGTTAAAACTAAATCTCTACAGACCAGCTTTTGGCGTTACCAACCCACGAATTAAAAAGGCTTTAAAAGTAGTGAATCTCCAAGCCATTGGTTGGAACAAACGTTCCTTGGACACCACTAGATTAAGCAAAGAAGCCATTTTAAAACGAGTGACAAAAAACCTACAAAAAGGCGATGTTATTCTACTTCATGACACAAGTGAGAAAACCTTATGGGTTTTGGAACAGTTATTGTTAATTTTACAAAAGAAAAATTTAGAGGCTGTAACTATCGACACCCTATTTAATATAGAACCTTATGCGTAAAGTTGTTTTCCTATTATTTTTTGTTTCCCTTGCTATTCAAGCACAAACAAAAATGTCTGTTACCGAAGCCGAGGCCTTAAAAACTTTAGTAAAACAGCAGGCCTTAACCACCAAAACCATTTACAGCGATTTTACCCAATACAAACATTTAGACTTTTTGTCCAACGACATTGTAAGCAAAGGAAAACTGGCCTTTAAAACCCCAAATCTTGTAAAATGGGAATATACGGAACCTTATAACTATGCGGTAATTTTTAAAAACGAAACTCTTTTTATAAACGATGAAGGCAAGAAGAACCAAATAGATATGGGTTCTAACAAAATGTTTAAAGAGTTAAATACTTTAATAATAAACAGTATAAAGGGGGACATGTTTGATGATACAGCCTTCGATATTTCCTATTACAAAAAAGACAAACACCATGAAGTCCATTTTATTCCAAAAGATAAAAAGTCGTCCAAATACATCCAGGCCTTTCAACTTATTTTCAACACAAAAGGAGATGTTATTGAAGTAAAAATGATAGAACCTTCGGGAGATTTCACAAAAATCGTTTTCACAAACAGAGAACTGAACAAACCCCTTGCTGATGCGGTTTTTACTAATTAGTATTTGCTTTCTTTTTATTTCCTGTGGAAGTTACCCTAAAAAGCAACACCTGGAATTAAGTGATACCCCTTTAAAAAGTATAGAAAATCCATATTTCTCGGATGCGAGTATCGATTATGTCTATAAAGCATCCATTGATGTTTATAAACGAAATTTTAGTGGACTATTAATCATTAAGAAAATAGCAGAGGAACAACATCGAGTTGCTTTTACAACCGAAATGGGTAATAAGTTATTCGATTTCACTTTTACGAAAGACAACTTTCAGGTAAATTTTATTTTAGAAGAACTTGATAAAAACCTACTCATCCAGGTTTTAGAAAAAGATTTTAGAGTTTTGGTTACTCAAAACCTAATCATTTCTAACAGTTATACGAATATCCAGTATCCTGTTTACCAAACCCAGATTAACAATAAAAACCACTATTATTTCTTTGAAGACAATGAACTTACAAAAGTCGTTCGTTCCAAATATGGAAAAGAAAAGGTTCGTTTTCTATTTTCTGAAATAAAACACCGAATAGCTCACCAGATTAAAATAAAACACCAAAATATTCCACTCGAAATCAACTTAAAATCAATTATCCAATGAAAAATCTACTTTTAGTCGCCCTATTCACTGCACTTAGTTTACCTATATTTTCTCAAGTCAAGGTCCGTCCAGGTTTACGTATGGGTTTAAATGCTTCTAAAATTACAAATACGTCTAACTCCGAAAGAGTCATGGGACTTAATGCTGCCATGTTTGTCAACATTCATTTATCAGGATTTTATGAATTACAACCAGAATTAACCTACTCTAATCAAGGCGCTAAAGGAGAACACTATTCATATATTGATCCTTATTACGGAGATCTTGTAAGTGTAAAAAATGAAGATTTAAGCACCCATTATTTAGGAATGGCACTAGCTAATAAATTTTATTTTGTAAAAGATTTAGGATTGCATTTTATAGTTGGACCAGCTTTAGAGTTTAATGTATCGGATAACACTCATTCAGATATAACTCCTGTGGATTTGTCTTTATTTGGTGGAATTGGTTACGAATTTCCTATCGGTCTTGGAATAGAAGCTAGATTTAAACAAGGAATTATAGATGTAAGAGATGGATATTACGACTATTATTACGATGATACTAACAATGACTACTATAGCGGAAACAACAAGTTAAACTCCGTTTTTCAATTTAATGTGTATTACAAATTTGGTATGTAATACGTATCATCCACTAGACTAGATTATAGATTTTTGGTTTTTCAATTTAACCATCAGAAGGGATTAAAACCAAGTTGTATAATTAAGTACTTTATAAAAAAGGTTTCATTGAGGTATATTCCGGGTCTTTTCATAATTTTGACTTGAAATTATATCCAGAGAGAAACCTATTAAAATAGGTCTTGCTTATAAATTTAACCTAACAAAAAAACTAGGTATGTTGTTAAAAGATTTTTATAAAATAAACTCGCTTACTGTTGCCGAAAATTTAGCAACGGCTAAAATTACCATCAACAAAAATCATGAGATTTTTAAAGGACACTTTCCTGGGAACCCTGTTACTCCTGGGGTTTGTATGATGCAGATAATTAAAGAGCTTACAGAGCAAATTGTCGCAAAAAACCTGTTTATGGAATCATCTAGCAATGTTAAATTTATGGCGATTATCAATCCTGAAGTAACGCCAGACTTGGTGTTGGAATTAGATATCACAGAAACAGAAACCGGTTATAAAGTAAAGAACCAAACGACTTTTGATGATACTGTGGCATTAAAATTGACTAATACCTATAAAGTCATTTAAAACAATGTTATGATTAAGTTTTTATCAGTTTTTATATTTATTATAGGTTTATTTACCCTTTCTCAAAATTTGAGTGCCGTTCGCGTTGCCTATAAAGAAGCTGCTCAGGACCAAGAAAAAGTCCTAACTTTTTACAACATGCTTTCAAATGTTACTAAAGAAAGTCCTGTTGCGTTAGTAGCTTACAAAGGTTCTGCTATTGCTTTAAAAGCAAAATATGCAGGAAGCTTAAAGGAAAAAAAAGACGGTTTTACTGAAGGCGTTTCATACATAGAATTTGCTATAGAAAAAGAGCCAAACGCTATAGAACCTCGTTTTATAAGACTAGGTATTCAAGAAAACACTCCTAAAATTTTAAAGTATAAAGACCAAATAAGTGAAGACAAACTCTTTTTACTTAAACAATACCAGTACATTTCTTCAGAAAATTTAAAAGGCCATATAAAAGACTATATTTTACAGTCTAAGGTCTTTACAGATGAAGAGAAACAAATCCTTATCAGCCAATAACAACTATTTACAAGCTATTAAAACAGATGCAGCACTTTACATTCCTTTTATTCTTCTTTTTCACATTAACTCTATCGGCACAAGACCTTATTATCACCACAGATAATGAAGAAATTGCTTCAAAAGTGGAAGAAATTCACATTGAAACTATTTCCTATAAAAAAACAGATAACCTAGCAGGACCTACATACTACATTAAGAAATCGGAGGTGTCGAAAATTATTTTCGAAAATGGAAATGAAGAAACTTTTGATGTTACAGCAGCGAATGGAGAACACCGTGCAATTTCTATGGAAGAAACCGAGGCATTTATAGAAGAATACATGGGACTATACTGCTACGACCATAATGGTTATTTGAAAAATCAATACAAAGCAAAGGTTGAAGGAGACTATTTAAGATTGACCTTGTGGAATAAAAACAAAACCAAAGAAATAAGTAGTTATTTATACGATTTTAAACGCGTATACAGCTTTAGGAAACCTGATGTACGTAGTGGTGATCTTGCCTATTTAAACATCCATGTTCCTGTTTTAGTAAACGAGAAAAAAGACAAGTGGGAAAGACTAAAATTAGTTATCAGTGTAGAAGGCCATGATAACGCCGAATCCATTATAAATGCATTAAAACATTACAACTACCTACTAAAAAATAAAAGTAAAAAACCTGGTCAAAAATTTTAGTCCTAAATATTATAACTATCTCTTTGAATAAGAAGAAAAATCAGTAATTTCGGAGCTATAACTAAATAAGGCCTCCTATAAGTGAACAACGAGCTTATTAGACAAAAAATTACCGATTTACATGTATGTGTTATCATTCCAACATACAATAACCATCGTACCCTAAAACGGGTTTTAGATGGGGTTTTGGAATTAACCAATAACATAATTATTGTTAACGACGGTTCCACCGATGCCACTGCCAACATTTTAAAGGATTACCAAGAGCTACACCAAATACATTTCCCTCACAATAAAGGCAAAGGAATTGCTTTGCGAGAAGGATTTAATCAGGCAATTTCTTTAGGTTATCATTTTGCTATTACCATTGATTCCGATGGGCAACATTTTCCTAGTGACATTCCAAATTTCATTAACGAACTAGACACACATGAAGGCGAAGACCTTTTGATAATTGGTTCTCGAAACATGGAGCAAGAAGGTGTTCCAGGAAAAAGTAGCTTTGGAAATAAATTTTCAAACTTTTGGTTTTGGATAGAAACGGGCATCAAGCTTAAAGACACCCAATCTGGCTTTAGGTTGTATCCTTTAAAAGTTATTAAAGACCTGAAGTTTTACACCTCAAAATTTGAGTTTGAAATTGAAGTTATAGTAAAAACGGCATGGAAAGATATTGAAGTAAAAAACATGCCTATTAAAGTTCTTTACGATGAATCTGAGCGTGTATCTCACTTCAGACCCTTTAAGGATTTTACTAGAATTAGCATTTTAAATACCTGGTTGGTTTTTTTAACAGGAATCTATTATTTTCCTAGACGGGTTTTTAGACATATTAAAAAAAAAGGCTTTAAACGATTTTTTACTGAAGATTTATTAGGTAGCAACGATTCGCCAAAAAAGAAAGCCCTATCCATTGCCTTAGGGACTTTTATAGGCTTCTCGCCACTTTGGGGGCTACAGACTTTTTTAGCTATTACCCTAGCTATTTTTCTTAAATTAAATAAAGCCATATCTTTTGCTTTTTCCAACGTTAGTTTACCTCCCTTTATCCCCTTTATTATTTACGCAAGTTTAGAGTTGGGTCAGTGGATTTTAGGCGAAAGAATCTCCTATTCTATAGAAGAAATGATAGAAAATTTTGAGGCATTTGAACATCTAAAAACGTATATTGTGGGCAGTTTTACCCTATCCCTTATTGGAGCCCTTGTTTTTGGTCTTATAGGATATATTTTCTTCAGTTTTTTTAATAAGAAGAACATGGCGTTAAAGAATGACTAATTTTTTTTATAACATACACACCTACTTAGCCTCAAGGAAAATTGTAGGCTTTTTTGCCTTAATTCTAATCGTTTTTAGTTTAGGTTTTCTAGCTTCAAATATTACTTTTGAAGAGGACATCACCAAGCTTATTCCTATAAACGAAGAAAACTCCGACGCCCAAAGAGTTTTAAAATCTGTTAATTTTGCCGATAAAATAATTGTGAATATCAAAAGGGAATCCTCGGGTTCCATCAATGATTTAACACAATACGCCACCCAGTTTATTGATAGTATAAACCATAACTCAAGCAAGTATTTTACTAAAATTCAGGGGAAAGTTGCTGACGAAGACATACTCAACACCTTAGATTTTGTTTATAACAACCTACCCCATTTCTTAGAAGCATCCGATTATAAAACCATAGAAAACAAGCTTCACAAAGACAGTATTGAAGCCATCACCGTAGCCAATTACAAAACCTTGATTTCACCTTCTGGCATGGTTGCTAAAGAAACCATATTAAGAGATCCCTTAGGTTTATCGTTTTTAGCTTTAAAAAAATTGCAGCTCTTAAGTTTCGGCAACGATTTTACCATGCAAAATGGTTTTCTAATAAGTCAGAACAAAAAGCATATTTTACTATTTATCACGCCTACTTACCCCTCTAGCGAGACTTCGGAAAACGCCATTTTTGCAGAGCAACTTTACCATATAAACTCTAAATTAAATCAAGAGTTTCATGGCAAAGTAAGTAGCGAATATTTTGGTGGTGCTTTAGTAGCTGTTGCCAATGCCAAACAGATAAAAAAAGACATTCAATTAACTGTGGGGATTGCCATTTCAGTTCTACTGTTAATTTTAATCTTGTTCTACAGAAAATTAAGTGTGCCTGTCATTCTCTTTATTCCTACAGCTTTTGGTGCCTTACTAGCTGTCGCTTTACTTTATTTAATTCGGACAAAAATCTCGGCAGTTTCCTTAGGAATTGGTTCGGTATTGCTTGGTATTACACTTGATTATGCTTTGCATATTTTAACTCATATTCGCAGTAACAGCCATATAAAAGCCCTGTATCAAGAAATTACCAAGCCTATTTTAATGAGTAGCTTAACAACGGCTTTGGCATTTTTATGTTTGTTGTTTTTAGATTCGCAAGCACTTCAGGATTTAGGACTTTTTGCTGCTATTAGCGTTCTTGGGGCTTCAACTTTTGCGTTAATTTTCATTCCTCTAGTTTACAAATCAAAAAATGAAGCGGTAAAAAAAGCCACAGTTTTAGACAAAATAGCTTGTTATCCACTTCATAAAAACAAATGGGCATACATTGGTTTGGCGCTCCTGTTTTTCATAAGTTATTTTACCTATAAGCAAGTAACTTTCAATAATGATTTAGCTAATTTAAACTTTGAACCTACCGAGCTTCGCGAAGCACAAAACAGATTAGATGCTTTAACCAACATCAATTCCAAATCGGTTTATATTGCTGCTTATGGAACTAATGAGCAAGATGTTCTAGAAGCAAATGACGGGGTATTTTCAACCTTAAAAAGCCTAAAGGAAAACGATAGCATCATAGGATTTAGCTCGATAAGCACTTTAATAAAATCTGCCGAAATCCAAAAGCAGCAGCTAGCCGATTGGAGAAACTTTTGGACTGAGGAAACCAAACAACAAACTAGAGAAAACCTAATTAAAAGCGGATTGGAATTAGGCTTTAAGCCCCATAGTTTCGAAGAATTTTACACCCATTTAAATTCTGATTTCGGAGTTTTACATGCCGTAGGGTTCAAAGATTTTAATCTTATTTCCATAGATGATTATATAGCAAGCAAGGACAATTTTACAACTATTACCACCTTAGTAAAGTTAAAAGATGAACACGCTGATAACTTATTCAAAAAGTTTGAAAATTCCCCGCAAACTCTGGTCATAGACAGAAAACAAATGAATGAAACCTTTTTAGGAAATCTAAAAACCGATTTCAACAACTTGGTTGGTTATTCCTTTTTTGTTGTGTTGATTCTTTTGTTGCTCTTTTATCGAAGCTTTTCTTTAACCTTAATAACCCTACTTCCTATTGCCTTAACTTGGGTACTAACCATTGGGATTATGGGTTTACTGGGTGTAGAATTTAATATTTTCAACATTATTATTACCACGTTTATTTTTGGTTTAGGTATTGATTATAGCATCTTTATTACCAATGGCTTACTCCATGAATTAAGAACAGGGGAAAGCTCTTTACCAACACATAAAACTTCTATTTTACTTTCTGTAATTACCACTATTTTAGGTGTTGGGGTTTTAATATTTGCAAAACATCCAGCCTTACATAGTATTTCATTGGTATCGTTGATTGGTATCTTATCGGCCATGTTTATTTCGTTTACCTTACAACCCCTTCTATTCATGTTTTTTGTAGGAAGTAAGCATAGCAAACCTTCACCATTTCTCATGTTCGTTCATTCTTCCATCTCATTTACTTATTATGGTTTGGGTGGATTATTTTTATCCCTACTCGGAATTGCTTTTATGAAGGTGGTACCAATAAGTATGAAAATTAAAATGAATTGGTTTCATAAAATCATGTCGAAGTTTATGAAATCTGTTTTGGATTCTTATCCATTTTTCAAAACCAAAGTTATAAACGAGACGAAAGAAAACTTTGAAAAACAAGCCGTAATTATAGCCAATCACACCTCGTTTTTAGACATTTTGGCTATAGGAATGCTGCATCCAAAAATGATTTTCTTGGTTAACGATTGGGTTTACAACTCTCCATTCTTCGGAAAAGCTGTGAAATTAGCAGGCTTTTATCCAGTATCTAGTGGCATTGAAAAAGGGGTTGACCATCTTCAGAAGAAAGTAGACCAAGGTTATAGTTTAATGGCTTTTCCAGAAGGAACCCGTTCTTATACCAACAAAATGAAGCGCTTTCATAAAGGAGCTTTCTTTTTGGCTGAACAATTTAAACTAGATATTGTACCAGTAATTATTCATGGAAACTCAGAAGTTCTTCCGAAAGGAAATTTCGTTATAAAAAAAGGGGTTATTACGGTTAAAATCTTAGAACGAATTCCATTTGAATCTGAGATGTTTTCTGGAACCACTAGAGATACCACAAAACTTATCAGCAGCTATTTTAAAAATCAGTTTCATGCATTTAGAAAGGAAACTGAAGATGAAACATATTTTCATAAAATGGTTTTAGAAGAATTTAGGTATAAGGGAGATGCCTTATACCAACGGGTAAAATCAGACCTAAAAGCAAATAAAACGGTTTATAAAACCATCATGGATTCGGTTGGAGAAAAAGACACTATTCTGCATGTTTCAAAAACATGTGGACAGTTAGACTTCTTATTGGCTTTAGATGGTCCGGATAGAAAAATTTTCACATATTTTGAAGATGCACCCGTTGGTAAGATTATTAAAAACAGTTACCTCAGCAACAACCATTATAAAATTTCAGTTTTTGATACCCTTGAAAAGGTATTACAACAACAAGCGAACCTGTTGATTTTAGATGAGATCCCTTTCACAAACAAGCAGCTTGAAGCCGTTATTTCAAATGGGGTTACTAAAATTATTTTGTTACATTCAAACTTAGAGTTATCTTCAGAAATAATTAAAAATCAATTATTTGAAGTGAGTTATCAAACTGAAGACGTAATGATATTAACCAAAACAGGAGGTATTTGAAACCAAAATCAAAATACGATGTTGTTATTGTAGGCAGTGGTTTAGGTGGCCTTGTATCGGCAGTCATTCTTGCGAAAGAAGGTTACAAAGTTTGTGTTTTGGAAAAAAATCAGCAGTATGGCGGCAACCTTCAAACCTTTGTTAGAGACAAGTCTATTTTCGATACTGGAGTACATTATATTGGGAGTTTAGATCAAGGGCAGAACCTATATCAATACTTTAATTATTTAGGGATAATGGACGAACTTGCCCTAAAAAAAATGGATGAGGAGAGCTTTGATGTTATTACTTTTGACGACGATAACAAAGAGTATAATTATGCGCAAGGCTATGAGAAATTCTCAAAGAATTTAATTGAAGACTTTCCTGAAGAAGCTAAAGCTATTCACGCTTACTGCGATAAAATAAAAGAAACCTGTGACAAATTTCCCCTTTACCGTTTAAAACTTGGCAGACCATATGCCGATGGCGTTTTTAAATTACAAATTCGTGAATTTCTAGAATCCATTACAGACAACAAACGCTTGCAAGCAGTCTTAGCCGGCACTAATTTTTTATATGCTGGTGATGGCTATAAAACCCCTTTTTATGTGCATTCCTTATCTGTAAACTCATACATTCAAAGTGCGTATAGATGTTTAAATGGCGGTAGTCAAATCACCAAACTATTAATACGAAGACTTTTAGAAACCGGGGGCGAAGTTTATAAATATCATGAAGCCACAAAGTTTCAATTTACGGACGATAACATACGTTCTGTTATTTGTGAGAACGGCAATGAGATTCAGGCCGACCTATTTATTTCCAACATCGATCCAAAAGTCACACTAAAGCTTATTGAAGACGGAAAGTTAAGAAAATCATACACAAACAGAATTAAAAACATAGAAAGTACCATTGCTGCTTTTAGTTTATACATTGTTTTGAAACCTGGCAGTTTCAAGTATTTAAATAAAAACTACTATCATTTTAAATCGGTAGATGCTGTATGGAATGCCCAACATTACACCCAAGAGAGCTGGCCTGAAAACTATATGTTATCCATGGGTGTTAAGAAAAACAACGATGCATATGGCGATAATATTACCATTATGACCTACATGCGTTATGAAGAAGTAGAACCTTGGGAAAACACTTTCAATACGGTTGCTAACAAAAACGACAGAGGGCAAACCTACGAGGAATTCAAAAAAGAAAAAGAAGAAAAAATCATTAAAGAATTAGAGAAAAAATTCCCAAATATTCGCGAGTGTATTCTTGAAACTTATAGTTCATCACCACTATCGTACAGAGATTATATTGCCACAAATCGTGGTTCTATGTATGGTTACTCTAAGGATGTTAATAAGTCTATGCAAACCTTTATTTCGCCTAAAACTAAAATTGAAAACTTATTATTTACGGGCCAATGTATGAATATGCATGGTATTTTAGGTGTTACTATTGGAGCTGTTGTAACCTGTTCCGAAATTTTAGGTCAGGAATATTTGTTGAATAAGATTATTGAAGCTAACAAGCCATCAGAATCAACACAAGCATGAGACTAAGTCATTACATTTTATCCTTATTTACACTCCTCTTTTTAATGTCGTGTGGTGTGGCGAAATCTTTAAAAGATTCACCAGATGTAAGCGCATACAACACAAATATTCCAACACGTGAAAAAATTTCTGACACTTCCTTTACTACCGAAAACGGGTATTTAACAAAAAACAAATTTGGACAATGGGAATTATATATTGCTGGAGATCCTTATCAAATAGGTCTAAACACCGGAAGTTTAACTGAGGAGCTTTTTATAAAACAAGAACATGCCTTTTTGAGCAAAGTGGATGACTTGGTACCATCAAAATTTAAACAATATTTACTACGAAAAGTATTGGCCTGGTACAACCGTAAAATGCATTTACATATACCTGAAGAATACAAGGCTGAAATATTAGGCATTTCAAAATATGCCGGAGACACTTATAATTATGTAGCAGACGATTATTTGCGAATCCTTTATTTCCATAGTGCGCACGATATTGGTCACGCCCTTCAAGATTTGATGTTGGTTGGCTGTTCATCTTTTGCTGCTTGGGGAGATAAAACCGAAGATGGGCAATTACTTATAGGAAGAAATTTTGATTTTTACGCTGGTGACGATTTTGCTAAAGACAAAATAATTGCCTTTGTAAAGCCAACCAAGGGCTACAACTTTATGTCGGTTACGTGGGCAGGCATGATAGGTGTCGTTTCTGGCATGAACGACCAAGGATTAACTGTCACCATAAACGCTGGAAAATCGGATATTCCTTTTGTAGCCAAAACTCCTATTTCTATACTTACTCGAGAAATTTTACAATACGCTTCCACTATTGAAGAAGCCATTGAAATTGCTAAAAAGCGCCAAGTTTTTGTGTCAGAATCCATTTTAGTGGGAAGTGCTAAGGACAATAAGGCCGTTACTATTGAAGTCTCACCAAAGAATTTTGGGGTTTATGAAGTTGAGAACACCAATCAATTAATTTGCAGCAATCATTTTCAAAGCGAAGCTTATGCGAATGATAAAAACAACAGCAACCATATCGCAGAAAGTCATTCCCAATATCGTTACGATCGTATGGAGGAACTTTTAAATAAAACCCCTAAACTTACCCCACAACTAGCCGTGGATGTGTTACGGAATAAAGAAGGATTAGAAAACAAATCCATTGGTTATGGAAACGAAAAGGCCTTAAATCAGTTATTGGCTCATCATGGCATTGTTTTTAAACCAAAAGAAGGCTTGGTTTGGGTCTCTTCAAATCCCTATCAATTAGGCGAATTCGTGGCTTATAATTTAAACACTATTTTTAGGGAAGGTCCAGAAAATAAGCAAGCCAATCCTTTAAATAACAAAGATTTGACTATTGAAGAAGATCCGTTTCAATACACAAAAGCATATTTAAACTATGAAACCTACCGGATTTTAAGAAGGAATGTTGCTAAAGCCATAAATAATAAGGAGCATTTGAGTACAGACCAACTCCTTGAATTTCAAAATACCAATCCGGAATATTGGGAAGTTTATTATTTAACGGGAAAGTACCTTTATGGTAAAAATTATTACAGAGCCGCATTGCGTGCTTTTGAAAAAGCAAAAACTAAAGAAATTACAACAGTTCCTGACCAAGAACAGATAGATTTGTACATTAAAAAGATTAAAAGGAAATTAAACAAATGATTCCCGAAATAGAAAAAGCATCAGCCCAAGATATAAAAGCCTTTCAAGAGGAAAAATTGAGAGACTTATTACAGTATTTAAACACGCATTCGCCCTATTACAAGCGCGTGTTTAAAGAACAGCATATTGATATTAATTCTATCCAAACTCTTGAAGATTTAACCAAGATTCCAACCACTACCAAAGATCAGTTGCAACAATACAACAACGATTTTTTATGTGTGCCAAAAAATAAAATCATCGATTATGTTACCACATCTGGTACTTTAGGAGATCCTGTAACTTTTGCTTTAACTGACAACGATTTAAACCGTTTAGCCTATAACGAAGCAATATCATTTGCCTGTTCAGGAGTAACGGAAAATGATGTCATGCAACTTATGACCACGATAGACCGACGTTTTATGGCCGGTCTAGCCTATTTTCTTGGAGCTAGAAAATTAGGAGCAGGAATTATTCGCGTTGGTGCTGGAATACCTGAGTTGCAATGGGATTCTATTTTAAAATTTAAACCAAGCTATTTAATTGCTGTTCCCTCCTTTTTATTAAAATTGATAGAACACGCCAAACAAAATAATATTGATTTAAAAAATTCTGGAGTAAAAGGAGCCATCTGCATTGGTGAGCCTTTAAGAAATCAGGATTTCTCATTAAATACCTTAGCAGAAAAAATAACCTCTCAATGGCCCATTGAATTATATTCTACTTACGCGTCAACTGAAATGAATACAGCGTTTAATGAATGTGAAAACCAACAAGGTGGGCACCAACATCCTGAATTGATTATTGTTGAAATTTTGGATGAAAACGACCAAGCAATTTCAGGAAAAGAGGTTGGCGAATTAACCATTACCACTTTAGGAATTGAAGGTATGCCATTGCTTCGTTTTAAAACCGGAGACATGGTTCAAGCACATACAGAAGTGTGTGGCTGCGGAAGAAACACCATGAGATTAGGCCCTGTAGTTGGTAGGAAAAAGCAGATGATAAAATATAAAGGCACCACCTTATATCCACCAGCTATGGATAATATTTTAAACGATTTTAACGAAGTAGACTGCTATGTTATTGAAATTTCAAGCAACGACATCGGTACAGACGAAATCTGTATTAAAATAGCCACCAACACGCCAACAGACAACCTATTAACGACAATTAAGGATCATTTTAGAGCCAAACTAAGAGTTTCACCACGCATAGAAATTCACGATAAAAAGGAGATTCTAAAACTGCAGTTCCCAATTATGAGTAGAAAACCTGTTATGGTTATTGATAAACGTCATAGTGAGGCTTAAACTTTTAGGGACACTTTGTTTTAATTCCCTACATTTTTGAATAAATAACTTTTGCCAAAATCATATATAAAATTTACTTATTTTAGTCCTAATCAAAATAGAAAATGTTTTTATAGCTTTCATGTATAAAATTATCAAAGCTGTTCATTAAAAAAATAAAATTATGTCAGAACAAAAAGTATTTCAAGCAAGTCCGGAAAGTATAGGAAAAGCAAAGCAATTACGCCTTTTCGCTTTTTTGGCTTGGATTGTGGCCATAGCCCTGCAGGTTTTTGCCATTTTTAAATTAATACACAATGAAACCATGGTTTGGTTAATAGTTTCTATTGTGGTTATTTTAGCCTTGTCCATTACCGGATCAATGCTTTGGAAAAAAGCAAACCGATTAGATCCTGCTTCAGAAAAAGATAAGGTAAAGTTCTTTGTTCAAAACCAATTAGGAGCCATCATGGGTGTTTTAGCCTTTTTACCTTTGGTTATTCTCATTTTCATGAACAAAGATCTTGATGGAAAAACTAAAGGAATTGCAGGTTCTGTAGCGGTGGTTGCCATGCTTATAGCTGGTATTTCTGGCGTTGATTTTAATCCTCCTTCTATTGAACAATACACTAAGGAAATTAACGAACAAACTAGTGTTTTAAAAGAGCTTAATTATGATAAAGACCAGGTGTATTGGACCAAGGCAGGAAATAAATACCACATTTTTGAAGATTGTCAACACATTAAAGGAAGAGATGAAATAAGCCATGGTACCGTAAAAGAAACTTGGGAACAAAAAGGAATTTCAGAGCTTTGTAAAACTTGCGAAAAGAATGCTAAAGCAAAAATAGAATAACCTTCAAACCTCTGATTAAGATTTACCAAAAAAAAAACGCTTGTAACTTTTATTTACAAGCGTTTTTTTGTTCTAGTTATCTTTGTTTAGGATATACTAGCACACTAACTACATTATAAGGTAATTGTTTTAAAGCCGTTTTCTTGCAAACCAAATAAGTAGATAAACCCATCCGGTGAAAATGCTATAGAACTGTGGAAGTCTGATTTCTTCAATTTCAGGTGATTCATCGCTGCTTCACAAACAACCAAGCGAATTCCAGCTTTTTCACTAGTTTCAATCGTAGACATTAGGCTCTCATCGGTAGCTACATCTTTAACTACGGGTCCAATTAACACCACTTCAAAATTTAATTCTGGATTAGAAGCTTTTAGTCCTACCCCCGTTCTAACTGCTGCTTGAAAGTAACGAGAATTGGAAACGAGGATGGCGTAATTCCCATCCTTCTTTACAGAATTCTCAATATCCGATACACTTAATGATTGTGCCATCATTGGACTGTAAAAAAGAGATCCCACAACAACAAAAAGGATCATTAAAAACTGTTTTTTCATAGGTTTATTATAAAATTAGATTAATACTAGGCTGAACTAACATTGTTATTCCAAAGATAGGCTATCCTTGGGATTCTAAATGTAACCTATGTTACCGAATGACCTTTATTAGTGAAACTTTAATAAGGTTTATTTCGCAAGTAGCACGACAAAATTAATCATAGTACTTGATTGGAGTTCCCTTCCTAAGTTGTCTTCAAGTACCTAGGTGCGACTTCATTTATATAGAAAACAATCTCCGTATTAAAACGTCCGATTATTCTATTAAGTTTTAACTTCGCGCAGAAGAAAATTATAAGAATTATCTCTATGAATAATCAGGGACAAAGCAAAAAAGGAAGAGCTTGGATTCTAGCTGCTTTAATGCTTACTATGGCATTAGCTGCCATGGATGGAACTATAGTAGCCACCGCTATTCCTCAAATTGTTGGTGACTTAGGTGGGTTTTCATTATTCAGTTGGTTATTCTCCATTTATCTACTAATCCAAACAATTACGATACCTATATATGGTAAACTAGCTGATGTATATGGACGTAAACCCATTCTTATTTATGGCGTCATTGTATTTCTATTGGGATCTGCTGCTTGCGGTGGAGCTTGGGACATGGTAAGTTTAATTGTATTTAGAGGACTTCAGGCTGTAGGAGCCGGTGCTATTATGGCTACCGTTAATACCATTGCAGCTGACATATATACCTTAGAAGAGCGCGCTAAAATTCAGGGATGGCTATCTAGTGTTTGGGGCGTTTCCGCTATTTTAGGCCCAACTTTAGGCGGTGCTCTTGCCGACTACGCTTCTTGGCGTTGGATATTTCTAATTAACATTCCAATAGGCATAGGATCTATTATATTGATTAACATTTTTCTTACAGAAAACAAACCTACAAAACATATTAAAATTGATTGGCTTGGTGCTTTAGCCTTATTGGTTACAGGAGCTTTTATTATGTTTGGTTTGATGCAAGGCGGACAATCATGGGAATGGATATCCTATGAAACACTGGTTTTTATAGGAATAGCTCTTGTTTTGGTTATAACCACTATGAAAATTGAATCCCGTGCTGAAAGTCCGATACTACCAAGATGGGTGTGGCGAAAACGCGTGCTTGTAGGTGCTAATCTAGCTACTATTGGGATGGGATGTATGACTATGGGGCCCAATATGTTTATACCGGTTTTTTCACAATCGGTTATAAATGTTGGTGCTATTGCTGCTGGTTTTATACTGGCTAGTATGAGTATTACATGGCCTATATCCTCATCCCTTTCCGGAAAATTATATTTACGAATAGGATTTAGAAATACAGCTCTTTGCGGAATCTTCATAGTACTTATAGCTGTTTCAAGTTTCTTATTTATGCCATTCCCTGGTTCAGTAAGAGCATTGGTTGCAATACAATTACTTATGGGAGCTGGTTTTGGACTTATTTCCACCCCTTTAATGGTTGGTGTACAATCGACAGTGGAATGGGGACAACGAGGAGTTGTTACGGGTGCTAGTATGTTTTCAAGATATTTTGGGCAAAGTTTAGGAGCCGCCATTTTTGCAGCTATTTTCAATTCGGTGTTATTTGATAAATTAACTGAAGCGCCAGAAAATTTGCAAAATTCTCTACCCAAGGTGAATGAGGTGGTAGAAGTATTACAATCTGCCCACTCTAACGATACGGTTCAAAACTATTTGCAACAGTCATTTTTTGATTCAACCCATACTGTTTATATTGGTATACTTAGCGTAGGATTCCTAACACTCTTCGTGTTGCTGTTAACTCCAAAACACTTTGCAAGAATTGAAACGTTTTAGTCTAACTACGAAAATCTTATGCACAGTAACACCTTACTTAAGGGTACTGCAAGGAGTTATTCTATAATACTACTTTAGGGTAATACCATACTGTAACAAGAGCTCATTATTTATATCATTCTCTTTCAAAATATTTTCCAATAATTCTTCGGAAAGGTTATAAACCATAGCATTGATAAGTGTTTCAGTTGCCGACGGCATAGGTTTGTAATTAAATCTATCCGAATTCAAGTATCCTTTTTCCCAATTTCCATTATACCAATTGGCGTTTTCACACTCACAGAAATCATACTTAAAACTGCAATTACACGTTGGAAGCTCGACTCTATCCGGAAACAACAAGCCTAAAGTCAATCTATTATTAACCGCTCTATTTTGCTGTAATATTTCCCAATCCCAATAATATTCAAACTCTTTTATTACATGATAATTCCAGTCCATAACCTGATTAGCTGAAATTTGCTTCCAGTCTAAAATGGTTTTGAACTTATTTAATTGATTACTACTAAAATTAAAACTTATATAAATTTTATCCTTTAGTAATAACAACAGGTAATCTTTAGGAATATTCACTAGATACTTCAAAGTTATTTTACTTATTGCTTTTAATAATTTAAAATGAACGAAATTTCTACTATTTCATCGTAACAAGATAATCCTTTAGGCGTTTTAAGCTTTCTTTACATAGGTGAAGTTTTCCTTATCTAAAGTTAATTCGTCATTTAAAGTATAAGCAACTAAATGCCCTTCTTTAGCCACACTATAATCTAAACAACAAATATTATCCCTAAATACAGTTGGCTCTTCGCCATCTTTGAATTCCAACCAATAGTGACCAAAAAAGACCATCTTATCATCCTTTTTGTAATAGTTATTATCTTTTATGGATGTTGAATCAATTTTTATGTTTGGAAGATTTTTAATTTCCTGAACACTCATTTCCTTGTAGGTCTTATTCTTTAAGTCTTCCCACCATTTAAATCGCATTTCATTACGACGATGCTTGTACTTATCTAAGAAACCCTCTCCTGGAATTGTAATTTCTTTTCCTTTTAAGGTATTTTCAATCGCTCTGTACAATGCTCCTTTTTCGGTTTCCGATTCACGAATTAAAGCATCTGTAAGTTTGTTGTTTTCGAGATTATTTTTGAGATAATCAATACTATCATAATCCCAACAAGCATGAACGGCTCTAAAAGTTTCTGTTTCATAAAACAAAGGCAAGGTTTTAAACCACTCTAAATACATTTTAAATTCCTCTGGCCTGTCTTTAAAATGTTCTATTGTTTTGATATGTTGTTGGGTGTTTTTTTCTGAATGTTCTCTTAAATACTCTCCGTTGGCATCTTTCAAATGAAAACATAGCGCGTTATATTCATGGTTACCCATTAGGGCTATGGCAGTTCCATTATCTACCATATGCTTTACAATTTCTAAAGTTTCTCTATTTTTTGGCCCCCTATCAATATAATCGCCCACAAATAATACTTTCCTATCAGGATTTGGGTGGGAATAAAACTTGTGTTCCTTAGTATATCCTAACTTTTTAAGTAACATTTCTAGCTCATCTGCATGGCCATGAATATCTCCAATTAAATCAATCATTTTTTATTATTAGGTTGTTAGTTTTCGTTTATAAAGGTTGAATATAAACATCCAGTAGAAAAATTACAAAGGAACTTACTCTTTGATTTCAATATTTATAAGTTCAAAACAAATCGGCATAAAGCATCCCTAAAAAACATATTTAAAACGAATTTTCTTACAAAAAAAGTAGGATTTTTAAAATTTATTTCTTATATTGAGAACTCTCATTAAGAATCACATGAGGTGATAGCAACCTGCCCTAGCAGGCGAAGGTGCTAAAAACAATGAGCCTAACTTTTAGGAAAAGTATGTCAACAACCCAATTTCTTACTGATTTTATTACAACGTGTTTATTATAAACTAATAAACATAATGAGCCGTGTGTTCAGAAACCTAAAGTTCTAACAAGAACAGCTAGCTTTCTGTTGTGCAACGCTCTCAAATGAAGCCTGTGCTTGTATAGGTCCCTTGTGGTCTAGCTATATCGCATGCGCATAAACCATGAATTAATTTAAACCTACAAACTATGACAAATTTAACTTTCAATGAATTATTAAAAGAGCACAGGGACCTTCTTGATGATTCTACTTACGTTAATGAATTTGAATTCTATACAAGAGGAAAAACAGATGCCGAAAAACTTCAAAACCTCTTATTTATCGAAGAAACATATTGGATTTATGATTCAAGTTGGGACAATATAACTCTAAAAAGCGCAATTAGTATATGCCTGTAAGACTTAAAAATATTGAAAATATCATTCTAAAGAAGAAAAGCGAATCAACACTTGCATCGATACTAATCGAATATGCCACCTTAAGTCAAAAATTTGCAACCGCAGATAGTCAATCTTGGTATTTTAAGCAAGCTCAAGAATCGACAAATAGAAAACTAGAATCCTTACTAGAACGCTATAAAGAAATCCGAAGTTTATTTAATGAAAACAGTATAGACTACTTCATTCATAAAATCAATAAAAACAATTCCCATATAGCTCATCTCAAAGAAAATGGCATGAACTCTATAAGCTATTTAACCTGTACCTCATTGTCTGATGAAAATGCATTTATCACAGAGCTCATTCGCCTTAAAAGCAAAACAAAAACACTTATGCCTATAGACTATTATTTACAAAAGCCTGAGGAATTATTGATACTTATAAATTAATCATTAAAACCCAAGAAACTATGACCTTAAAAGAACTCCTACAAAACCATACATGGAAAAATGTATCTGCTAAGTTTTTAGAAATCTATCCTGAAGCCGAAGAAAATATAAAAGGCTATGAAATGGTTTTTGAAAGATTAAAAAAGATGCAACCTGAAGAAAATGATTTCGCCATTATAATTACAAAAGAAACGGATGAAGATGATGACTACTTTGAAGTTTCCGGTCTGCATAAACATCCAAAAACCAAAGAAGAAACGTATCCGCAAGAAATAGAATTTACTCCCTGGAGACAATGGTTAGGAATGGATATTTACCAAGCCAGTTTAGATAATTTTTCAGAACAGGAAATTGTGGTTCACTGTCTTTACGAAATGACTTTTGTAAGTTTTTCAGAAGAGGAAATACAAAAAGTACTCAAACGATAAGTAAGTGAGCGTATTAACTAACAAAATTAATTATTAACCAACAAAAATTAAAATTATGAAAAAAACGGACAAAACTAACAACCGTATCACCTTAGGAGGTGTAGATTACCCAAAAAACAATACCGCCGTTATTATGATGGGTGCTTTGGGAACCAAGAAAAAAGAAGTCGTAGAGGAACTACTTAATATAGAAGGAGAAGTATTTGGCTACGAGCGTGGCTTTCAAGACGTTTTAAAATCTGAAAAAGCGATAAACTATGCTAAAAGCATGAATAAACTAGACATTACAGCACTTGATATGTCAGATCCTATAGATATAACTAAGGCATTTAACGCGCTAAGTGACCATCCAGATTTTAATAGAGGAATGCCGCGTGAATTATCCTCTAAAATTGCATTAAGCGATAAAACCAATAAACCCAACCTCATCTTTTTAGATAAAGTTGGTGATGCCATAAACTATATTAATCTGTCCTTTAGTTTAACTAATAAAAGCTATGATTTAAAAGACATACACATCGTTTGGATGATCGAAGATTACCATAAGGTTGTTAAGAGGAATAAAACTGCTGATGGAATAAGATATCCCGACCTCATGTTAGAATCGACGCATAAAGGCATTGCAGATACTATGGAAAGCATTCTTACAGATCCATCTTATAACAAATATATGGATGGGGATATTTGGATTATTTTAGACAATAACGAAAAGATTCGCATTAAAGAAGCTGGTAAAGCCATAGACAGGACATTATTAACTCCTGAACTAATGGAAATAATTGAGCGTTACAAATTGAGCGTAAACCCCCAAAAAAATAAAACATCTAAAAAAGAAAAGAATAGAGAAATAAGAGAGAGGCTTTATCGTGAACAAAAGCAAGGTGATGTGGATGAATTATGGGATGAGATTGCTAAAAAATACTATTAATAGGATATCACAAACTATTTAATCATTTAGAAAGAACCTAGTAATAATAAAAAACCTCGATATCATGATGATATCGAGGCTAGTTTTTTGTGACCGGGCTGGGGCTCGAACCCAGGACCCTCTCCTTAAAAGGGAGATGCTCTACCAACTGAGCTACCAGGTCAATTTGCTATTGAGGGTGCAAAGATAGGAGGTTTTATCAGAAAAACAATAAAG